>Ga0172372_10010787_pt1 | contig 11674 bp, 9 predicted proteins | sample LakKiv5m_2_FD_114544 | JGI IMG/M metagenome (GOLD analysis project Ga0172372, IMG submission 114544) | Freshwater microbial communities from Kabuno Bay, South-Kivu, Congo - kab_092012_9.5m | ecosystem: Environmental > Aquatic > Freshwater > Lake | place: Democratic Republic of the Congo... | reverse complement strand
CGATCTCTAATCGCAGCGGCCAAACCTTCACCTCTCGGTGGATTAACAACTATCACTCCTAAACCTGCTGAATCACCCTTGCGTAACGCGCTATATAGCGAGCGCGCATAATCCTCTACCGAATCAGGGGCCGTTAAACGAACTGCACCATCAGGCGTCGGAATATCTGATAGCGCAATTAACCCCTCACCCGGTTTCGCTTCCCGATTGATAATTACCTTTGCTCGTGGTGAGTAGTGGCGAGTAAGAGAACCTGAGACTCGAATCTCCTCGAGGCTGCTATCAGTGTCGATTGGGGTAACTGTTTCAATCATTGCCTCTGTGATTGCGCCTAAACGGAGAATCCGCGGTAACTCTCGGCTGCAATCGATAATGGTTGACTCAACACCTACTTCACTCGTACCACCATCAAGTATCAAATCCTCTTCACCTAACAGTTCACCAATCTCTTCAGCTACATCCTTTGCCGAAGTAGGTGAGACTGAACCAAATCGATTCGCGCTAGGAGCAGCTACTCCATGGCCCCCTAAGGATTCAAATTCACTTAAAAGCTTTAGCGCAATCGGGTTTGATGGAATACGGAGTCCAACAAACTCTTGACCACCTGTAATAAAGTCTTCTGCATTCTTACTTCGCTTTAAAATCAAAGTCATAGGCCCTGGCCAGAATTTTCGCATCAGCGCGATTGCATACTCTGGAATCTCTTCTGCCCAATAACTAACTAGATTTTGATTTGAGATATGAACTATCACCGGATGCTTTGCTGGACGTCCTTTTACTTCATACATCCGCGCAACAGCAGACTCATTCTCAGCATCAACGCCAAGGCCATAAACAGTCTCTGTAGGGAATGCCACCAAAAGCCCCCTTATAATTTTTTGGGCGACCTCAAAAAATGATACGCAATCTTCGCCTTGAATTGCTGATAGTGCATCCACTCAACGACCCTCTCTCACAGTGAGCTCAGCGCTATATAGTTAATTTAAGCTCTCTTTAAACTAGTTTTTAAGCTTAATTTTATGAAAAATACCCAGAAAAATTCGAAAATCAATCGTTTGCAAAGCCTTGGAATGAGACCCTCGGTTTGTGGATATTTCAGCATCAGATAATCGAATGACTTATTCTTTCCTCTTTCCCAATAGTCATAAAGATAGTGTTTCCCAATCTTTTCGGTGGGCAACCTCCTCCATATCCTTTTCTGCAATGCCCACAGATTTACGATTCCTTGGTCGTTTGTCTTTGAGTTAGGGAACTCATCAAGGAATTGATTGAGTTGGTTAAATGTGCTCTCGTCTATGATCTTAGTATCATACAACAGTACTCCTGTTTGAAAGTAGTCTTGGTAAATAGCACCAACCTTAAGTACAAAACTCTCAGTGTTTGGAAATCCTTCAACATTAAACTGACTAATGAGGGATGTTATATGTTCAGGAAAGGAGTCGGAGTGCGCGATTAGGCTTTCGTCTGTTTTTAAGTCCAGTATAGGTTGAATTTTGTTAAAAATTCTCATTCCTGAATCAATGTACAGAACTCTATCCCAATTCTTAAGCCACACGTGAAACAGATATAATTTATGATATTGAAAACCTTTTGTAATCTCAGTACCACTCGAACCGGCCCTTCCCATGATTTGAGAAATCTGTCCACTTCTTTCGATGTCCGGAAAGTATTTAATCAATAATTGTAAAGGTATTGTTTCTAAGAGCTCGACATACTTTTTTAGATCGTCGCCTACTATAACTACAATATCGCCGCGGTAACCACCAAAAAGTCTTAGCTCAAGAATAGTTCTGACGCATCTCTTTAAATATAGTCGATTTGACACCAGCACCACGCAATCAATCACAAACCCAGTCTAGTGTAAGTGGTTATACTCCCTAAGTAGTTAGTCGCGGCTGTTGTAATGATGAAATTTCTTCGCCTTATTTACTGACTTTTGTTTGAAAACTCTCGTCGGCTAAGACTGCTTCATGAAGGTGTCAAGTGGTCAGAACCAATAATCACTTCACTCCAAAGTTCAAAACTGAATCTGAACGGGCTGAGAGAATCCTGGTCCGGGGGGTCGCTGATATGACAATAAGAAGCTAATCGGTTTTACGGCAATATCGCCAACCCAAATTCCACTCGCTTTTCTAAGCAGTTTCCAAAATTTGATGAATTCCCTTATCACTCCAAGGCGATATCTCAATTTCTTAAGATGAGATTTGTCACGCTCTTTCCAAAAAAATCCCATATGAGGTGACAAAAAGAGACTTGAATTATGTCTGCGCATTATGTCAAAAAATGAATTGCTTGCGACGATTTGCCACTCAATTCCCTCGATGTCCATCTTCACAACAACGGCGGTGTTCAATTCTGTAAGAAATTTAATCAAGTTTATAGTTCTAATACTCTCAAAAGAATTTACTTTTGAATCGAAGGAATAAGGTGAAACCTTCAGTATCTCTTGCCCAGTAATAAATGCACGAACTGGAAGAATTCTCAATTGTGGATTCAATTCACAATTTTTCTTTAAAGCCATGAATTGCTCGGCATCTGGTTCGAATACGTATACCGTAACAAGTGAAGAAGCGAGCAAGGAATAAATACCACTTGAAGCACCTATATCCAAAAAGTACTTTGGTTTCGATAACTGAAGGGTTCGAAGTATCGATTGCATTTGGCCCAATTCATAGTTTCCACTTATTACTTTCATCCAAAATTCTTTACCGTATCTACTTTCGGCATTTTCATCAACCTCAAATTGAATAGCAACACTACTTTTCAGATATCTCATTTCGATGTACATTTAGCAATCTTACTCTGCCTTCATTAATCAGGTTTGTGGGTCATAAAGAAATGACCTGTCATAAAACTTTGCACTTTCGCTCAACAAATATAGGGTCGAATCTCTCTTAATCAAACTAAGGGCGATAATAGTCAAACTGGATGGTCTGAGAACCGAATAGGCTCTGTCAACGAGTAGGCTGACTTTCTGATCCTGCACTTTCCTAACTTTTTAGTTTTAGGAAAACCTTTAACTCTTTCGTGGTGGGTAGTGGATTTGAACCACTGAAGGCAGAGCCGGCGGATTTACAGTCCGCTCCCATTGGCCGCTCGGGCAACCCACCAGTTCGTTCGTGCTGCGCGAGAGTAACAAGGTCACCCTTGCGCAGCACGAACGAAAAGTCAATCTAGGAGCTTTACGATTTTCTTGTAGCTTTGGAGTCTCACCACATCTTTCCTGAGCATAGATTTCTGCGCGAATGGAGACCCAAAGAACTTTTTATTGCACACCGAATATGAGTCAGGAAAATCAGAATCTGTGTCACCGAAGAACCATGCACTTTTGATTTCCCTATCTCTTAATCGACTTGATAAAAGCGAAAATGGTTCAAGAGTATCTTTTTCTCCCGTTGTCTCCTGCGATGTGATTACTACGTCAAACATGTTCTCAATTCCTAGATGAACAAGTTTCCTATATTGAATGATAGACGTTAAATTGGTGACGAGAGCTACTGACATTTGATTCAACCTTGCCTTGGTGAGAACCTCTCTAGAGAAAGGCGCTAATTCCATTTTTGTAAGATAACTTGACCAATAAAGACTATCTGCTTCGAGAATGAATCTGGGATCGATTAGGGCATTGCAAAGAACGAGAAACTCTGCGAAGTACACGGATCTTTCGTGTGAAGAAGCGCCACTGAGTCTTAACTTGACATTCTTTCGAGCCGTTGCCAAATTTCGCCTTGCCATCACGCGTGGAATTCCCAAAATCTCTGAGGCATAGTTGATAAATGACTCTTCGCCAGCTCTATTGCAAGGTTCATATTCGTACAAGGTGTTATCGAGATCGAATACCAACAAATCCGGCTTATCTCTTACTTTCTTATTCATTTGACGCACCACGTTTGTATTCAAGAAGGATTAGGGAAACTGCTGACATTACACCCAAGGCACCTGATTTCAAACTCTGCAGCCCAATTCCAATTTCATCAAAAGACTTTAAATTTGTTTGCAAAAAGGAATAGATTGACGCATTAGAAACCAAATATACTTCTTCGAACCGAATTTCCAAAAAATCCTGTGCACTTATGCGCACATTAATATTGGGAACAAAAGAAAAAATCTGGTTAACAAACATGTCAGCAAAAATTAAATTCCTCAACTTTACGATTAGGACAGATACTTCTGACTCTTTTGATCGCTTGATTCCCTGTTGCTCAAAGATCAATTCCGCATTCCTCTTTTGAGGAAGTACATACTTTTCGTAATCCCCTTTTCGTTTTTCAATTTCACTTTTGAGCGAAGATATAGATCTTCCCCTCTTCAAGGTATCACGGCGTAATTTGAAATGCATTCGAGTGGTCTCATCCATCTCCATATAGATGCTTACATCTGACAAGCTTGAGTTGTTCAAGTCCAACGCATGAAGACCTTGGGTCAAAATGAAGTCATTAGGTTTGGAAACAAACATTGGAGCAAATCTTCCAACCGAGTGATCGTATTCTGTCCTAATTATTGGTCTTCGTTTTATTGCCTCTTGGACATCAAATCTCCAAGCTTCAAGTCTATTCTGTTGTGGGTGTAAATGCGTTTTGACCTGCCAGCGTCCATTTCCCCTCTCATATTTATGATAACTATCGCCCGGTATGCAAGTTACACTTTCAGTGCCGAAAATTTCCCCCAGAGTATCCGCAAGAGTATCTTTGCCAACACCAGAATTCCCTGCGATCGAAATCAGTACTGGCCTTTTGTTTAGTCTCAAAGTATCGGATTTCTCAACAAGTTTGGTCAAATTACTCAGGGCCCACATGAGGCCAAGAATTGCAGAAAGTGTGAAGCTTGCATCTAGCAAAAATGGATTCTCTAAGTCAACTCCAAACTTACTTGGATTTCCAAAACTGATATCGCGTATGACGATCAAAGTTTGAAGAACATAAAAGGCAACCGAAAGTTCTAACTTATCCCAATTTGATAGCAGAATAAGAATGGGCAATCCCCACAAGTGCCATCCGACAGCAGCGGTCGACAACATACTTAGTACAAACAATGAGGTTCCGACAAATCCGGTTAAGACTTTAAGGTTGGTTCGTCCAGATCTCCAAATCCAAATCAATAACATTAAGTAGATGGCTGGAAATAGAAAAAGCGTCAAATTGCCTAATTCAATTCCCATTGCAAAAATCTGATTTGCTTCGGAAGTCTGCAAAACCATTTTCCGAAAGCCCGAGCTCCAAATGGCAGGTAAGTAATTTATTGATGCTATTGGTGCAGCGAAAGATAGCGATACAAGAATTACATTTCTAAATCTTTTGTTTGCAAGCGCAAAAGCGAGCATGAATGGCATCGCTAAAAGGACCCCGTACTTACAACCTATTGCAATGCCCATGCAAATACCCGAAATACCTGGCTTTCTATCAATTAGGGAAGTAGCGGCTAACAGAATAAGAAAACCCACTATTGCATCGGTCTGAAGATAAAAAAAGCTCACATAAAGCGAGATAGGGCTAAGAAAAAAAATCGTGGCTACTCTTAAGCTATCCCTCTTCTCAATAACTTTAAAAATTAAGAAATCAACCACAATTAGTAGAGATACGAGAGCTACTGCATCTGGGAGTATTGGAATAAAGACCGTAAACATTTGCTCTATCTCATAGATGCATTTGATCCCGACTAATAAAATAAATCCATAAGGGAAAGCATCCGATCGGCCTCCTGCCTCAAGCCATTCGCTCCAGGGGTCCGTCGTAATGCCAAACGAATCTACAAATGGATAGAAATAATCCGTTGCGAATCCATTTGTAAATAGTATGTAGACCAACACTCGCGAGAATATCCCGGCTGAGATTATCGCCTGTCTTCTCATGCAAAAACTCGCTTCCAAGTGTCTGGAGATTTTGTGCAGATAGCATCAATTCCCATCCTAAGTTCATCAAATTTTGCGACACATGCTTCTATTTCTTTAGAATCCTGTATTGATCTTCCCTGTAGTTCAGGAGACACTACGCATAGTTTTTTCTTGATGACCAATTCATCTTGAAGCGAACGAATTGAAATTAAATGATCCCAGTTCCCCGTGAATGAATCTACCCACAGCCACTGGGTTTTCAATAAAATCGCGGATTCTGCAGTCTCATACTCGGAAACTCGAGCGGCACATTTATAGCCTTTCTCAATACTACTTAATAAGTATGACGTCGATTGGTCTAGAAAGAAATAGTCGAGTTGAGGTTGTTTCTTTCTTAATATATCAATGATGAATTCTTCTAGTCCCATTTCTTTTACATTAATGACCAAAAATATGCCAGTAAATTCATCTAACCATTGTGAAAAACTACATCCTTCCTGAAATGGATCATGTGCAACGATTAATTCGCGATTATCCAGTCGAATGTCAATTTCAGCACCACAATCCTCATTCTGATTTTTCGCCTGCTCAATAGTATTCACGCGATGCAAAATGAAACTTGTCATCGGAAATTTACCCGCAACCTTATTGCGAATTTCAAAGTTCGTCGAATAAAACGTAATCTCGAAACTAGACCCGTATTCCAATTAGAATTACCCCATTGCCTCGGCCCAAACGCAACATCCTCACGTTTCATAAAACTATTTGTTTTAACAGCGACAAGGTACGCATAAAGATCTAGAGCAAAATCATTCGGCGGAGCACCCCAATGTTCCATCAATTCTCTTCTAAATATTGTGGGTTGTGCATTTACATCTTTCAGACCTCTGAGAAACATAACTGAGACTACGAGCGACATGCCTGCGGTGAAGATTCTGTCGAACAGGGGACGGCCAATCCTGGCTCCTTTCATGAAATCGGCTCCGTCTTCGATATGCCGCAGAAATCTAAGAACGTCAGCGGGGTCTGTTTGAAGATCCGCATGAGTCCAGCCCACATAGTCAGTCTCGAGAAACTTGAGTCCTTGAACAATCCCATATCCATAACCGATATTTTTCTCCAAATGTAAGACTTTTACATTTGAGGGCAACCTATGTTGATTTAGCACATCTTTTGAATTATCGGTTGAACCATTGTTGACAAGTAAATAGGTTACTCGCGGATCAAAACTGTTTGAGCACCTTTCAATAAGCTTTCTCAGCCCGATACCTTCGTTGTAGCACGGGATTACAATACCTATCGAAGTCACTTGATTATTCTACCTTCTTGAAAAACTTCACTCCAGTATTGCAAAGTTTTCAACTCGTTCGGAGTTCCTACAGCCCAAAAGTCCCTCACCTCAATCGCGCCAACTTTAAGACCATTATTCAAGGCAATTTCAATTACCCAATCTAAATATGCCTCTTGCTTGAAATTAGATCTGATTTTCAATAGTTCGTTTATCAACTCTTGAGCAATGGCTCCGGTGCGGAAAGTGAAATTTCCAATGAGAAGCTTAGAATTTGAATCTGGATTTGAATCTTTCACAGCTAAACTTGAAATCTTACCGTCATCTTCTACTTTCACCCAAGAGTATTGACCTTTTTGATTTTCAGAGGGTGCATAGTCATAAGTTACCCAAACGACTACGTCAAAGTCATTCAACATTGTATTTAGCGACTTAAGTTCGTTACCCAAAAAGAGATTGTCGCAAGCCAAAATGTGGACTGCATAATCTTTGTTCTTTACATTTTGGAGAGCATACGCGGCAGATTCAGCTTGACTGCTAGTTTCTCTTACGGCAACATCGGCTCTAAATCCATAGGTATTACTCTGATTGAAATCGAAAGTATTTTTTTCAATTGTGAAGAAGATTTTCTCATCACACTCTTGAAACAGTGATGCTGTATATAGCCACATGGGGTTATCGAAGACTCTAATAAAGGGCTTCTCTACTCGGGCCATTGAAGCTACGCGGGAACCACGGCCAGCGGCCAAAATTATGGCGTTTGACTGTTTTGCGCGGATTGGAGAAAGCGGGACACCTCGACTCAATCTAGCCCAAAAATTAAAGTCCTTTAAGTCTTCGGGTGTTCCCCATTGGAAAAAGCGCTCCATCGAAATTGTTTTGACGTTTCGGTGTTGTGCGATTAGTGACTTATATGTAAGCGAGGTGTAATACTCGCCATTGAGCGAAATTTCATTATTTATCTGCGAATTTATCGCTTCGATGAGAAGCTCACCTGATTTGAAGCCGTAAGTTCCAGAGGATGCCTCTTCACCCATGGGATTATCGGTATAAGGCATCTTTTCTCGAATGTCTATCACTTCTTCTTCGGTGTTCTTCTTAACATAGGCATACTGCGTACTCCTGATCATGTGAGGATGAAAGCCTGTATACGTTTGAATTAAGCCATCACTCAAATATATTTCTTTGAGAAACTCGCTTTCCGACCAAATGCCGGAAAAGTCGCAGTAGGAAACTATGACTGGCTTTTGTAGGTCTATGTGTTCCCTTGCGACCCACACCGCGTAACTAGGACCTTTCTTATGAGCTGGAATTTCCACAATTCGCGCTTCAGGTCGTACTTTTTTGATCTGATTGATTAGATGTGATTTGTCTCGGGCACTCTCACTAATAATGCAAAGAGGTGCTTGAATTGAGGGAAAACCTTCGAGAACGTTTTCTATCATCGTTCCTACTTCAGTCTTTATCAGAGGCTTTAGAGTCGAATATCCCGAATTTATGAACCTCTGTCCAACTCCCGTCATGGGAATAACTAACTGAACATTCGAACTCACGTATTCATTCCTTGTCGCAATTTTTCAGCTTCCCAATTTCTAAGAGCTACGACCTCCAATTCACTGATAAAGCTAATTTCCTCATGTACTTCAATACAGGCAAGCGCCTTCTCGAGGGCGTACCTTAAATCACTTAACCAATTTGCATCATCATGAATTGATAATTCTTCAAATTTGTGACCAAACACTGCATGATCCGGTGTTAAATATCTGTCATTAAGATATTGCTTCAATGATTGACGCCGAATCTCCTCCAACACTTCAACTTGTACAGGAAATAACGTCGCTAATCGCGCTTCGAAATCAATGAGTTTCTCGTAGATGCTTCCAATGTCCTCACCCCAAATTACCAACCCGTGATTCCTCAGAATTAATCCTTGCAATTCCCTCTGAGACCTACAAATTTCTTCCATGGCTTTTGATAACTCAATACCTGGCCGAAAATAGCATAAAACTCCAATAGAAAACTCACCTAAAATCTCCAATGCACTCTGGGGAACTTTCTTTCTAAACCCTAATGACATTGCTGAAACGGAATGCACATGGACTACAAAGCTTTCTGGACGAATGGCGTGAAGAGTAGATTCTATAGAAGGACGAAGACCATTAATATTTGATGTCACCATTGGAGAATTTATATTAGCTTTGCAGAAAATTTCAATCTCTTTTGCGTCTGAAAGTCTCGTACCACTTGCCTTCACCCACATCACATCATTCTTTTTCCAAGATGTGTTTCCTCCAGGTCCTTGGACAAGATCCTTTGAAATACCAATCTTCTCAGATACTTCGTCAAGAATTTTTGGCCAAGGTCGATTTTTGATCACATATAGAGTCTACCTGAATACAGATTAAGTCTATGAACTCTGCTCAACAATAGCGCGACAGAGGTTCTCTAAAGCGCTACGTACTGGGCCAGATAGAAGCGAAGTAAGAAGTGACTTCGCTTCATCAGCAAGTTGAAATGCGATACCGATCTTCTCGCCAAGATATTGTGTTTACAACTAATTACTTGACTACTGGACGCTAAAATACTTTGTGCAGTATTTCTGCTAAAATATATTGACCACAAATTAGAAAAAAGACTATCTCTTTTCTCTGAAAATATGAAATGGCTAAGTCGGTGAATTTTCTTCTTCTATGTGATTCCAGAATCAAGGACTTTTTTCCTGCAACACTCATTATCTTAATTAGTAAATAGTAAAAAGTCAGTTGAGACAATATCAAGTGTCGACTCATTAAGCTCTCATTAGCCGTAAAGAACCATCCGCCTAAATACCAACTACTGTATTGTGACATGTTCACAATTATGATGTTTAAAGGAATAATCAGCGAAATAAGAAGATAACGCAAAGAGCCATTCGGAAACCCAAGAGTTTTAAGCACATTTATTCGATTAAAGATATACCAAAAAACTACAAGCCCGGAGAAAAGGACTACAATCTTATTTATGCCAGTTAAATAATCTAGATTTAAACTCCGAAAACTCGAGTCAAGATAGTTACTAAATGGGAAAATTGATGCGCCTACGAAGAAAACGATTCCTATAATGGCATTAAGGACATTTGTGAATGCATAACCGTTTACTGCCCTCTCACTCTCGCTCAGAAACACATGCAATAAACAAGCAGCCTGTATTCCCAGCAGCCTTGGAGAAAAAGCGATTTGCGAAAAACTTTGTTGAATAAGGTAAAGTTGTATAAAGATCGAAAGTAAAAGAAAAATAGCAGCTAAGATTCCTTTGTTCAATAGCAAAACAAAAATTAAGAAATGTGAAAGAAAGGCAAATGTGAAATCTATTTTATTCAAGGACATCCTATTCAGGTTACCCGGGACGGTTGGAAGTACTTGAATAAAAAGAAATAAAAGCAAAGGGGCAAAGAGGTAGCCTAAATTGAATATGAATAGCAAATCACTTCTCAACATTACTATCGAAATTACTGAGAGCAATAATCCGTCGGTAGGCGTTAAATCTGTCCTCGCTTGAACTCCCTTTAACATCGGCAAAGTTAGACAAATTAAGCCGATTGCTACTGTCGATAAATGTACCACTGCGTGATTCAGCTCGAATCCCATGACAAGCTCAGTAACGAAATCTAAATTTCCTAAAGCGAAAAGTGTTCGTGGCACGAGTGATAGGTATGGATTTTGGGCATCTATAAAAAAATGAAGTCTCGTATTGAAAGTTTCTCAAAACTTTCTTTCCAATATAATTCGTCCCCGGATAGACGTCCAAATTTAGCCGACGGCTCGGCGACAATGCACCATAGATAACAAAATCCAAAAATTAAAAGTAGAAGCAACTTCATATTATAATTTAACCCAGAAATAATCCAATGAAATACTTTTTTCTGCACACTAAATCATATTATAAATTCATTTAAGATTTGGGATTTTTCCTGCGGCGGTGAAACTTCTTAATTTCTTGGAGTACTGCTGGTTGTCGTGGTGGGTAGTGGATTTGAACCACTGAAGGCAGAGCCGGCGGATTTACAGTCCGCTCCCATTGGCCGCTCGGGCAACCCACCAGTTCGTTCGTGCTGCGCAAGAGTAACAAGGTCACCCTTGCGCTCACAAATTACTTAGTTATTTGTTTACTGAAGCGTCGTAAATGCTCTGAATTGTTGAATTCAGCTCTGCATCGAACTCTGCATCGCTCTGTTGTGCGGTTAAGCCTTCAACGAGAGCGCGAGAGAAGCTCGCAATCACTCCGGTGTTCTCGGCGAGATGCTTATTTGCTTCATCTCTTGAGTAACCACCAGATAGAGCAACGACACGGACAACACGTGGGTGATCGACCAATTCCTTATAGAGATTTGGAAGTGTTGGAATCGATAGCTTCAACATGATGTTCTGATCGCCACTTAAAGCATTTGCATACTCAAGAAGCGCCTTCTTCAATAGAGCTTCAGCTTCTTTCTTCTCTGGGCTCTTGATGCTTACTTCAGGCTCGATGATTGGAACAAGTCCACCAGCAATGATTTCCTTACCAACTTCGAATTGCTG
>Ga0172372_10010784_pt1 | contig 11676 bp, 13 predicted proteins | sample LakKiv5m_2_FD_114544 | JGI IMG/M metagenome (GOLD analysis project Ga0172372, IMG submission 114544) | Freshwater microbial communities from Kabuno Bay, South-Kivu, Congo - kab_092012_9.5m | ecosystem: Environmental > Aquatic > Freshwater > Lake | place: Democratic Republic of the Congo... | reverse complement strand
TATCAATCCAAGGATGGAGGAACTGAGGCAAAGTATGGGAGATATTGTCTCATCAGTTTAATATGTATATAATGATTAATTTATTAACTCAATCTAGATTGATAGGTAAAGATAAAATTGTTTTTTTTAAATCTCTAAAAATAAAAATCAAACTCGAAAAGGAAACTGACATAATGTCTGACGAAGGAGAACAAGTCAAACAAGTCAAACAAGTCAGAACAGTTGTTGAAACTTTTCATCAAAAATTCACTTTTCCAAGCGATCTTCTGAAAAAACTCAATTCAGTCAAATCAGATGATTCAGAAGAATGGCGAAAGCTTCTTTTGGATATATCTGTCTATATTTACAGAACACGTAAACTATGGGATTTTCAAGAGATGAAGAATGTTTCATTGCTTGATGTCTTTGAGACACTTACTAGCAACAAAACATTGATTGATGCTTGTAGACAACGTATTAATCAATGTCAGACGGAATCGGATGAATCTGTTTCTAATACGAGAAATGAACTATTCGAATCATTCCGTATGTTGAATGAATTTATAAATTGAGTAGGGAGGATGATGGTGACAATTATTTTTTATTCCTTTTTATATTCGTATGTATAATAAAAAATTGATTTTTTGACATGTATTTATGTATTTATTATTTTTATTAGTTTATTATATTTTTACAGTCGTTAAAGTTAATAAAACAATGTATTTGAATTTTATTACATCAATTACTAATTTCACAGCATATTTTCCAATATATACATCATTCATAAATAATGATATTATAACTACATTATCTTTATCTTTTGTAGCAACTATGTCAACATTTTCACATTTAATTGAAAACCATAAACATGGAATGAAAGGAATTGGTTTTTCGAAAGAATTATCAATTATTACTAATAAATTAGATGTATTCGGATGTGTAATTATGATTAGTAGATTAGGATATTTATATTATAATAAAAATATGTTTTCTCTAGATTTATTGTCTAATAATAAGACACTATTAGTATCAACATTATTGTTGTTCGGTTGTAATAAATTATCAGAATATGATAATCAAAATGTTAAATTGCGTAATCGATATGTAGTATTACATTCAATTTGGCACACTGGTGTTTATTTAGCAATTAATAAATTTTTACATTTAATTTACAGTTAATGTTAAGTTTCTTTCAGCACAAGCACGAAATAAATTATTTGGGTCATATTCTTCAAAAAAATAATTATATTGACCATTAAATCCAGTTATATAAATATGCCATGTTGTTGTTATTTTAATTGCTTTTTCTAAATAATTAATAGGATAATAAATATGACTTGTTCTTTTACCAAAAATAGATTGGGCTTCTTCTTGGAGAGATAAATTATCACGAGGCAACCATTTATCTTCTAGTAATACCATCGGAAGTTGTGATGGTTTAATTTTATCAATTCCTTGTATTCCATAATAATCATCAACAATTTTAGGTAATCTGGTTAATAAAACATGTTGATAAAAATGTTTTTCTTTTTGTGTTAGACTTTTATAATTAATGATATCAGCACGATTAAGAGGATTATATGTCCAAAATGGTTCTTTAGGATTGTGTAATTTTGAAATTTTATAATAATTAATATAATCACGGTTTGATAATTTCCGTTTATTTAATTCTAAATCATATTTGATTTTATTAATTTCAGATGTGGTCATTTGACTAATTTTAGTTTCTTTCCATCCATAATAAACAGAAAATGGATATAATACAAGAGTTCCCTTCCATAAATGTATTACTTCTAAATTTTGACCAATAACTTTAAATGTAAATCTGAATTGTCGATAAATTTTTCCAAGTTTTCCATATTCAATATCTTTATAAACTAATCTAATCGGAATTCTAGAAAGAAAAAAATGATTAATTGTTGATTTTGTTCTATATGTTTGACATGGATATACCTTTTTTAAATTATTTTTATCATAATCATTGTCAATCGTATAATCGTAAATATGATAACTACATAAACCATAATCTAAGGCTTCATATTCTGTTGTGTAAAATTTTAACTTTTCTTGATTTTTCTGAACCCAATTATTTTCTTCGTGATTATGTATACAATAAAGATATTCAGATGGATTAGTCGCTTTTTGATTATGATTTACATCTAGACACTTATTCAATGTATCAATATTTATACATTGATTATTTTTGTTATTTTGATTATTTTTGTTATTTTGATTATTTTTGTTATTTTGATTATTTTCATCATCGTCTTCAAATATTTCAAGTGATTCCGTATTATTTTGAATGTCCATTTTATATTTAGTCTATTAATAAAAAATTGTTTTTATTTAAATATATTATTTGGTATTATTATTTAGTATTATTATTTGGTATTATTATTTGGTATTATTATTTGGTATTATTATTTGGTATTATTATTTTAGTATTATATTAAAAGAGAATTTATACTTTGGAATAAACATGTCTGGGATAATAAATGATAAAGAATTTGATATTGAAGAATTTAATGATTTAATTAAAATGTATCAAGATCTAAAAGTTGAAAATATTAAATTGCTTGAACAATCTAAACGAAATTATCAATTATATCTAGAAGAACAAAAAAAAAGAATTGAATATCAAAATCAAATAGAAAAATTATCTCCTGAAAAGATGATTCTTTGATTACATTCATATGTGATAATTCAAAACACATAATCCAAATACTATTTCTACGGCTATTTCTTTTAATTCCTCATATCTATCAGTATTCGAAAAATGTCCTTTATCCATATTCGTTTTCATAAAATATTTATAATTTTTTTTATCTAATCCACAATGTCTCAATTTTGCCATAAATTTAGTTGGTTCCCAGTATTGAACCCTTGGATCATATAATCCAGATGTTATTAAAATTGAGGGATAATCCACATTTTCTTTCAGATTATCATACGGTGAATACTCTATCATTACATCATAATCCTTACTAATATTCGAATTACCCCATTCATTCCATTCTCCAGATACTAAAGGTAATGACGCATCTGACATCGTTGCTATAACATCCATAAATGGAACACCCGCTATTACACAATCATATAAATCTGGTCTCATTGTATAAATACCACCCATTAATAATCCTCCAGCACTATGACCTTCCGCTAATAATTTTCTAGTTTTTCCTTCAAAATTTTTGAAATACTCAGATACACATATAAAATCCTTAAAACTATTCATTTTATTCGACATTTTACCATCCAAATACCACTTCTCACCCCTCATCGCTTCTCCTCTAACATTTACAATTGCTTTAATAAATCCTAAATCCTCCCATATACGTGATTCATATAAATTTTGGGCAGGTATCGTCAATCCATACGCTCCATATCCATATAAAAACACTGGTGCTTCTTCATTAACATCTTTACGATATGAAACTGATACCGGAACATATTCACCATCATGTGATTCAACATATAATCTCTTGAATACATATGAATCAGCATTATAATTTGGTGTTTCTTTTGTATATAAATGTATTAAATAATTTTCAATTGGTTCTCCATATGTTAAATTCAAAATATTATCGACTTGATATAAGCTTTTGGGTTTTAATGGACTTGATATTGATAACCATACTTTATTACAATTATGAAATCCACATGCGATATTAATGGTTTCTAAATCATTATTCATATTATTCAATAATATCCATTGATTACTCAATATACCATCTGAACAATTAATTACATATGTAAGTGTTATATCCTCTAATTTTACATGTACGCATAACCAATCATGTGAACATATAACCGATAATATATCCACATTATTTGATGTATTAACATATTCGTCCGACTTTGATAAAAATGTATTTGGTAATTTAGTTTGACAATCAATCTTTACCCAGTTTTCAATCCGAGGGTCATCTCTAGATACAATAAATAATTTATGCGATTTTACATCTTCCTTATTAGATACAATAATCCATGAATCTCTCCATAAATACATATCTACTTTTACATTCATATCTCTAGATAAAAGCATAGTTATATCTCCACGTTCATTTCCATAATTATCTAATGGAATATAATAATATTCATCATTATTGAATGAACACGAATAAACATATATATTTTGATGATCATCTAGAACATAAACATTTCTTTCAATATCGTCTTCTTGATATATTAATCGCTTTTCATGAGTTATAAAATCATATCTCCAAATTTGATAAGGTCTTTCTGTTGTGTTTTCATATCCAACATAATATATATTATTCGAATATCGTATCATCATTACGGGATTTTTAACCTTTGGTAAATTATGTTCAATATTTTTCTTTTCAACTAAATCATAAATTGTAATATCATACCATTCATCACCATTAAAATTAACACCATAATACATATATCTGTTGTCATAACTAAATTGAACTTCGGTTAAATCACAATATGATTTACCATCCGCGATTAGATTACAATCTAATATACATTCATCAATATCTGTTAGTCTATCTTTTCTCCAGACTTCTTGATACCCTTTTCCTTTATATGTTTTAGTATAATAATAATAATTAGATTCAAATTGACCCTCACCTTTAGGCATTGGAAATGTGGTATTATCTTCTTTAATATATGATTTTAACATTTCAACAATTTTATTTTGTTGTTCTTCAGTTCCCTTTAAAAAATTATCAAAATATTTATTTTCTTCTTTCAAATAATCTAATATTTGGGGATTACTTCTAGATTCATCTCTTAACCAAAAATAAGGGTCTTCAATTGTTTTTGTTTCCATATAATTTTCATTAGATGGATCATTAATTTTACCTATTGAATAAAATTGAGATTTTCTCTCTATAAATGGTGGGGTATTTTTTAACATTTTTGAATTACTTTATCTGTTTTATCATAAATATTAAATGTCATTTTACTTTCAAATCAATTTTTTTATTTTAATGTCCATTTTGTGTAGATTTCGATATTATAAAAATTGAATCTATTTTAATCTAATATATATAAATTAACTACATTAATCAACTATATTAATCAACTATATTAATCGTCATAATATATCAAATGGATACGTTTACAAGGAATGGTGTAAATGATAATGATCATGATGTTTTAATTATCAAATCTGATGTTGAGAGACTCGAAAAACAACAGAAGACAATGAACATCGTAATCACACAATTGAGTAAGGATATTGAACGTTTAAATTTAACAATGACCTCTCTACTTTCAAGTTATGGTCATCTTCTAAATCATGTTAGGGATATTACTACAAATAATACTCCAAATGATACTCCAAATGATACTCCAAATGATACTCCAAATGATACTTCGGATATCGATTAGGTGATTTGATTATTTTTCAATTTTTAGCATGATTTATATATTGACTAATCATAAAAATTGTTTTATTTTATCTATTTATTTATTTGTTATATTTTCAAAATGAATCATCCTCAGAGTCCGATTTTTGCTCGTGATGTTCGCCCCTTCTTCGGAGGTGTTCATCAACCTCAACAAGTTGGAGGTATGGTTCAACCACATCCACAACCACAACCACAACCACAACCACATCCACAACCACCTCAACAACCTCAAGCACCTCAACAACTTCAACCACCTTAAAGAGTGGTAGAAATTAAATATTTTTTTATGTAAATTTAGATTTGATAATGTTGTAATTGTTAATATATAAATTAACCGATTTATTCATTATAATAATCTAAAAATTGAAATATATAAATATTTATTTAGTATGAATATTTCTAATTTCTAAATGAAATTTTTTGGAAAATATCAATCTGTCAAACAGACAGAACCTGAACCTGAACCTGAACCTGACTATTGTAGTGTTTCTGGTCTTATCGAGCTATGTAATGAAATCTCAAAAATAAATAATTTGATTCAAGGTAAAATTGAAAAAATTGTGACTATGATAGATTTAATTACTGATAACAAACATTCAAACAGTGAAACAGTTAGATAATTAAATTCAAAAAATAGCATATTTAGGTCTATGTAATCAATAAAAATTGATTTGTAAATATAAGTTATTATATATAATATCACACACATTCATTTGATTACTCTTCAAAATGGAGACAACAGGGACAACGACAGATGTTTCAGTTCAAATGTCTTTTCTTCCACATTTGCTTGAGGCTACAGCGTCTCACTACAAGATCCCCCTTTCAAAGTTGAATGAAATCATCAAGGCTTCGGGTACATGGAAGGAAGTTGTTGTTAAGATCAAGGCATGGAAGAACTCACAAACGTTCGACATTCAAGCAGATGCTTGGACACATTATGATGTCAAGTCTTTTTGCGTTTCCAATGGGATTACGGTTTCCCAATACAAGTCTCTTCTACAAGAGAGGGGTGGTTGGGATCGTTTTCGAGAGAGGGCTAGTGAGCTTCGAGCCCAAAATTTGAAGGAACTTGAGGAGAAGCAACGTCTGATTGAAGAGAAGGCAAAGGACTTTGAGGGAACAACGATGAAGATGAATCAGTAATATTTTTTTATATTTTATGAATTACAGTAAAATGTTCATAGATTGAAATAACAAATATTAATATATAATAAATATGTCATTTAAAGAAGAATCAGATCCATATGAAGTTAGGGATTTACAAAATAATTTAATGTCGAAATATTTAATTGATGATAGTCATAAGAAAGTACCAAATACATATTATCATTATTATGATTCATCATTAATTAAAGATTCACCACAACCATATCATAATTCTCAAGATAATATTCATCGTCGTGATCATCGTGAATCATTAAATAATCGTTTAGATAATTTATTCTTGGGTATTAATCAAATACCATATCCACAAGAAAATTATAAGGAAATGGAGACAAAAATAACAAATTTATATCCAAATCGTATTCAAAATCATGTTCCTGAAAAAAAATATATTGCTAGTCGAGAAGAATATATTGAATCAAAAAGACAACAATTAAGTCAAGAGAATAAACAACGTATTCTAGACCAAATTTATAGAGAAGAAAATAATAATGAACCGTTTTATCAAGTTAATTATCAAACAAGTCGTGTCTCAAATAAATTAGAAAATAATCAAAGAATACAAAATTATATAGGCTTACCTAAAAGTATGGCTACACCAATTAATCATTATAGTAAAGGAAATGTAATAAAACCACAAACTGATATCCATTTAACAGATACAAATCAATATAGTAGACAGAATTTTAAAGATAATCATAATCAACGTTTACAAGAATTAGTACCATTATCGAAGACAGCATTTATTGGATTAAATTCTTTTGAAACCGCAATTAGAGAACAACCAAAAATAAATCAACAATCTAGGGACGAAACATTACATAATCAACAAGCAATGGAAGTTAAAAGAATGAAAGAAAATATACAAAATTTAGGAATGGTTTATCAACCAATGAAAATTACAATTGATAAACCTATTGATACCAGATTATAAATATAAAATTTTTTATTTTAGAATTGATTAATTTCTAGACTATATTTCAATAAAAATTGAATAAAAATTGAATAATTTATAGATTATATTTTAATTTCTGTAAATGACAATCATAATTAAATATCAAAATGATCATACAGAATATAAATTTAGTTCTTTTAATGAAATTAATGAACTTACTAATTATGATGAAATTTATTATATTAATTGTAGAAAAAATAAATTAACATCATTACCTAAACTTCCTAAAGGACTTCAAATACTTGTTTGTAGTGAAAATCGTTTAATTTCATTACCTAAACTTCCTAAAGGACTTCAAACACTCAATTGTGGTAATAATTATCTAATTTCATTACCAAAACTTCCAAATGTACTTCAAAATTTATGGTGTAATAATAATCAATTAACGTCATTACCCAACCTTCCAAATTCACTTTATATACTTCACTGTTATGAGAATCAATTAACTTTATTACCAACTATTCATAATTCATTCTATATACTTGATTGTCATAATAAAAAAATAAAATTATTTCTAGAATCTCCAGATTCAATACAATATTTATCATATGATAAATATACAATATGGATGTTAAAATTGTCATTAGCGACAAAAAATTTAATCAATAAACAAAATTATTTAATCAATACACAAAATTATTTAATGAAAATATTTGATATGTAATTTTTTAAAATGTGTGTATGCGTGTATTTGTTTCAGACATACCAATTGAGGAAACAACAGAAAATTTAATTTTATCATCTAAACGTTTTTCATGAACTTCTTTAATATTACGACATCCAATATATGAAAAACAACTTTTAATTCCTCCATTAATATTTTGAATTATATCATGAATAGTTCCTTTGACTTCGACAAATCCATCAATACCTTCACTATTAAAATTTTCTTCAACTTCATTTTTCCCTTTAGCATGTTGATTTTCAAGATGGGCTAATGTTGAAGCCATTCCTCTAAAATATTTACATTTTTTACCATTTCGATTAATTATTAAGCCGGGTGATGATGGTGTTCCAGCTAAAGTATGTCCAAGCATTATCGCAGAAGCTCCAGCAATTAAAGCTTTGGCTTTATTACCAGTTTTACCTAATGAACCACCATCTGAAATTATTTTAGCATGTGGATACGTCAGTTCATTCAATCCAAATTCACTAATTCCTTGGAAACATTCATAAACAGCCGACCATTGACCTTTTCCAATTCCTGTTTCTAATCTAGTTGTACAAATACTTCCTGAACCAATACCAACACGAACACAATCAACATCCAAATTATCTAAATAGTTATATCCTTCGTAATTACAGACATTACCAGCCATTATTACAAGAGATTTATATTTTGTCCGAATTTGTTTAATAAATTCACCAACATTTGTATTATATCCATTCGCAACATCAACACAGATTAAATCTACATTCGCCTTAACTAATTTTTCAACTTTATCATATTCACCATTTTTAATACCAACAGAGGCACCAACTAATAACCTACCTGAAGAATCAATTGAAGCTTTAAATTTATTTTCTAAATAATGTTTAATATTTTTATGTGTGATTAATCCTTTAATTTGTCCTTTAATTTGTCCATCTGATACAATCGGGATTTTATCAATTTTATATTTATTCATTTTTTCTAATGCTAATTTAAATATTTGATCCATTGGTTTATCATTACATTCAAGTTCTGTTAAACATGTATTATCATAATTACTTATGGTGGTCATTATATCAATAATTTTATTTGATATATTGTTTTGATTATTTTCAATGTTTGATTTGGTTGTCCATAATTCATAATCTTTTTTTGTTAATATACCAATTAATATATTATTAAATGTTATCAGAAAACTATTAACATTGTATTTTTTAACATAATTCTCATATAAATCGATTGTTAAATCTTGATTATTATCAAGTGATATTAGATAAGGTTCTTCAATAATATATTGTAGAAATCGTTTAACTTTTTTAACCTCTTCGACTTGTTTTTCAATTGTCATATATCTATGAATAATTCCGATTCCTCCATTTAAAGCCATATCAATAGCCATTTGTGATTCGGTGACAGTGCTCATACAACTTGATATTAATGGTGTTTTTAATATTAATTGTCTAGGTTCTTTAGCAATATTAACTGACAAATCAATATCATTTCTAGATTTAATATCTGATAAACATGGGCTTATTAAAATATCATCATAACAATATGAATTTTCATGATTATTTTTTTGATCCATAATTAATTTAGTGTTAGTTGTTCATGTTAGTATTCTTTTATATCAATTTTTATTTGATAATTCAATATTTATTTATGAATAAAAAAATCAAATGTCAAAAAGTGAATGATAGATTTCACTCTTGGGTTGGAACAACCGGTGGCTGTGGTTGTTCGTACGGCTTGTCAATCCATGCTTGGAAGAGTTCCCGAAAATCATGAGTCATCTTACACTCTGGATTGTAGTTCATCCAGACAGTGACCTCCTCCATGAAGGCTTTGTACTCGGCAAAAAGTACCACCTTCTCCTCGTAGGACATCCAATTGCGGTCAAGACGGCGAAAATAGGGGTACATAATCCTTTCCGCCGTAAAAGCACCGAACGGTAAAATATCACCAAGGGTAAGTGGAGACTTTGGTTGAGGCAAAGTCCCAACCGAATCGAAAGGCTTGCTTGATGTTCCAGCCATGACAGAGAGAACTGCGAAAGAGACAAGACGGGTCTTTTTTCAAAAAGTAATATTTATAAAATATAATTAATTAAAATCAATTTTTTTATAAATTATAATCTAGATTAAACCTATTTTTTTATGTTTTGTTTTATTATTTTTTTAGCCATTTTTTTAGCCTTAACTTTAGATTTAGTTTTTGTTCTTCTTGAACCACCAGCGGTTGAATTTTTGAGATGATTTTTATGTAGATTATTAAAGGTTATAACAGGTTTGTTCCCATTTTTGTTATTCATTACATTTACTATTTCATTAAAGTGTGTATTTAAAAATTGTTCTACCCCATCTGGATTTTTTATTTTATTTTTTAAAGAAAATGACATATATGCAAAATTATATAAATTTAAATTAGATAAATCATTTATAGATGGTTGTTTAATGGGATTAACGCGATTAACCGCATTAACTTGTGTATTTGCCTTAGGTTTTGTTCCAAATCGTTTTAAAAAACGTAAGTGCCCTCCAGACATTTGTTTTGTTAAATTTAGATAACTAAAATACACAATACCAACATATGAATCTAAAATTATTTGTCGATCGATAATATTAATGAATTTTGATTGTTCATAGTTATCAAAATTTTTATTTATCAATTTTATTAAATTGTCTTTCCACATTAATAAATTTGTTTTTTGATTATTATCTAGTTGTGAATTATCTAGTTGTGAATTATTTAGTTTATAATCATCTAGTTTTGTATTATTTAGTTTTTTATTATCTGGTTTTTTATTATCTGGTTTTTTATTAAGTAAATTTAACATTAAATACTTAAATTCCACAGTTTCATCAAAATATAATTTAAATGATTCCACTTTATTATATTTTTTAATATAATTTATCTCAAGTGTTTTAATAAATTTATCTAAAACTTTATTAACGGTTAAATTATTATTTGTTAAACTATTATTTTTGATATCTTTTTTACTATCCATATTTTCTTTTTTATTAACATCTAATTGTATAGTATTTAAAAATTCAATTAAAACATTATAATCATTTTGATTCGTATTTAATTCATTTAATTCATTTAATTCATTTGAAAATTGATTTATTTTTTCATTTGAAAATTGATTTATTTTTTCATATGATTTTAATAGGTTTTTCATCATCATTTCATATCGCATACATCTTTGAAAAGGCTCAGTAACATCAGCCCTAATATTATTGAAGCTTAAGGGTGAACATAAATACTTTTCGTCAATCTCAAGGTTGAATATAATATGTGAATTGTTTATATTAATACTAATAAATACAGCTATTTTAAACACATGATTTAAATAATTATCTTTTAATAATGGATTGAATAATTTATTTACTATCATTATTATAATTGAATTTATGTGTTTAAGGCTGTCGGAATTTAAAAAATAATTTTTTATGTGTTTTTATTACTTATTTTTTTTATTATATATAATTTAATTATGTCTTCTAAATTTCAAAAAAAATTATCTGAATATATATATCATTTAT
>Ga0172372_10010783_pt1 | contig 11677 bp, 9 predicted proteins | sample LakKiv5m_2_FD_114544 | JGI IMG/M metagenome (GOLD analysis project Ga0172372, IMG submission 114544) | Freshwater microbial communities from Kabuno Bay, South-Kivu, Congo - kab_092012_9.5m | ecosystem: Environmental > Aquatic > Freshwater > Lake | place: Democratic Republic of the Congo... | reverse complement strand
TTTATTTACCGATATAGGTCAGCGGAACTGAGGAAACGACCGCCCCACATGGATTTATTCATTTGTACTTCCTGAACGATCCCGCCAAGATCGCCAGACTTGCGAACAGCAGTATCTGCCTCAACTTCATCAATACGCTGTCCAAACTCACTCATATTACCCTTTACCTCGTTAACATTGCCCTTGACAACATCAACTTCCTTTGTCACTGAATCTACTGATTTCTTCAGATCTGCGATTTCAGTGGTAAGGGACTTTACTGTTGCAGAAAAATCTTGAAGTACTTCAACTAGAGATGCCTTGACCTCATCAAGTGATTTAGCCAAGTCAACGTTGCCTTCATCTGAAGGAGTCTCGGACTTTTCAATAGCCTCTTCTACAACCTCTTCAACAGCTTCGTCTGCTGACTTCTCAACAACCTCTTCCGCTGTTGCTTCTTCTGCTGCTTCTTCAGCAGGGGTATCTTCAACAACATCTTCAACAACTTCAGGTGCATCATCAGACTTTACAAGTGTCTCTTCTACAACCTCAGAAATTTTTGATTTTCTTGTCACATTAATCCCCTCCTTTTCATTATTGTTAGCAATTGACTTGGCTATTCCGTCAATCGCCTCTCCGTCAGACTCTTCATCTGAACTCTGTGACTTAGCAAATGAATCTAATAATGACTTAATAATGTCTGATTTATTTACATCATTTGTTTCAACGAAACCAATATTCACCATTGTCTTGCTACACTGTGGGCAAGCATACTGATTCTTTTCGCTAAGAATAACTACGTCATTAGATGCACACCAATATACTGTTTCTAGATAATTCTTTTGAACTACCCCTGGCTCTGCATCAGCAAGTTTTTGAATAGATACAATATTTGCATCTGGATTAGCTGGATTGTCTACTAGAGAAAGCTCGTCTAGTTCATAGTCTTTAATAAGTCTTATTGGACCGTCTGCACTCTTACTGTAAGTGTCATCTGATTCCTTAATTCTTCCACCAATGGAGAATCCTGTAAGAATATTTTCATTGACCTTGTGCCAGGTATCTTCAGCACCTTTTGATACATATACATCTACATAGATGCCATTGTGAATTTCTCCACTATCCTTATCAAAGTACTTATCTTGCTTAAATGAAACCATTTTTCCAACTGCTAGCGGAGTGTGCTGCTCACGAATATTTCCACGGAATCTCTGAAATGCCTTTACTGATGCATCAATAGCAACGATATCTCCTTGCTTGTCAAGGGTATCTAAGGTTGCCCAGCCAGAAACAATTCTCTTTTCTTTGTCTATTTTTTGAATGGGCATTGAGAATCTGATACTGTCGCCCTCTGTGGACCAAAAAGCCTTGGATAAAATAGTCATATCATACCTATTATATATGTATTTTTTATTAAATTGTTATGGAGCTACTCTTCCTTCTCCACCAGGGTTTCTACCTGTATCTGTGCCTGGTGAATCAGAAGCATTATTTTGTCTTTGTGTATCTCTTTGTCTTGTCCCCCGTGTTTGTGCGAGCATCTCCGCTCTTTGTTGTGGTCCAAGTTGTACTGCATTTTGACCTTCTGGTCGCAAAGTCATGCCAAGTCTTTGTCTTACTTCGTTTGGCACAATAACTTGCATCTTCAAATATCTCTCATCAATTTGACTTTGAGTATTTTCATCAGTTAGTGTAAGCTCGTTTAGCTTAAACTTAAACATATCTGTTTTTTCAGCAATGATCTTATTAATAACTTTTTCTAAATTCTTTTGTGTTGGTCTTGCTACCTGCTCCTTAAATGTTCTATCTGATGCAAGTGCAGAAGCAATAGATACGCCAATTGCAGATCCAACCTTGCTCATTGGAACTTGATGAGACATAAGAATATCTTCACGATTTGATTTACGATACTTCTCAAATGAACCATCTTGAATACCACTTTCAATTGGCTCCATCTTAAACTCAACTTTATTATCTGGACTATCTGGTGGAAGTGGAAGAAATAGAGTTCTATGATTTTGTCCACGAAGGCCAGACTGTAGAAATCTAAAAAGCTTTTCTTCTGACTCGTTTGAAAACTTTCCACCCTTTAATGTAACAATATATCGTGGAACAGCCTTATGCTCAAAGTAGTCAACATTATAACGAGCAGCAAGTTGATCACCAACAATTGCTGTTGCTGAAGATAAAGAATCTGGAATACCATAGTAGCTATTCTTTGGAGTGTACTTCTTAAGATGAATTAACTCATTTGGTCTTGGATCATTGGTAACTACATTTGGAGATTTTGTATCCTGGTAGTTTCTAAAGAATACTGTCTGTTGATTAACAATTTGTACATATCCGTCACGCAATCTTCTTACACGAATAGTTGTTGCTGGAATATGTCCAATATATCCAATTTCTCCAGTTACAGTTCTACCAATTTCAATATATCCATTACCAGTTGCCTCGTAATCAATCATTGCTTTCTCAAGAACGTGAGTAAATGTGTCCTCATCATTTCTTTCTTCAAGCCAATCTTCTAAGTCATACTTTGCTCGCTCAACTTTTCTATATGCCCTCATAAGAGCATCGTCTGATTCAGCTATCTCTAACTTCTCTTTTGTACTATTAGAAATTTCAAAATGATAACCAAGACCAACAGTATTAGCTACCTTGGCATTAATTGCAGCGTGATTAGCAAATGATGTTTCATAAAATGACGCAAGCTCATCAAGATTGTATGGCGGAATAATCACATCAAAGAGACCATACGCTGTAGTAATATCCTGCAATGGAATAAGTTGCTTTGATCGTGAATCTTCTGCACCATTCCAAACCTTAGATATTTTTCTAGATGCTTTACGCTTAAAGTTTGTGCTTAGTCCATTATAATTTTTTGCAATTTCAGAATCTACACTAAATGAGTCTGATAAAGAAGTTTCTTTTACAAATGGTCTATCAAGTCTTGCTACAGGTGCCTCGTCATTCTCCATAACGAGCAATTCCCTTTGCAGCATCCATCCATGCACCTAAATCAGTTTCACTTGGAATATATCCTTGCTTCATTCTATCTATCTGCTCAGAGTGTTCTTCATCAGTTACTCTTCTTACTCCAGGCATGAATTCTGCTTTTCCTTCTGGAAACCCATAGTAGTTAGCTGCCTTCGTAATTTCGTTGATTGCATGAATGTCATATTTTTTAGCAGGAATATTCATAGTATTTCCCATGCTATCTTGAACAAGTTCACCACTTGGAAGTCTCCATACATATAAACCATCGGATCTATTCTTCTCAACGACAGTTAGCTTTGGTTCAGTTGACTTCATGTACTCAATTGTACCATATTAGACCATTTTACCTGAAAAAGTGGTCCATTCAATGTCATTATAAACTAATAAATCCTTGTTATCGAACGATAATGTTGTTTGATCTGATGCAACAATGTGAGATAGTCCAAGATGTGATTCAAAAATATCATCAACTGATCGTTCAATATTTTGATTGAATAGTGCAACATTATTAAATACAATGCCTGGATTTACTTCAAGCTGACCAATGTAGTTATTAAACTGTAGAGGAGTTGGAAAAGCTACAGTAATCATAGACCAAATTGATGGTCGAAGATATGGTTTTTCCATCTCAATCCCATTTTGATATAAAAGAACATTGCTATATGGAACTTCTCTAGATTGTATTGCTGAATATGCTTTTAGATACCCACGCTTTCCACCATACTCTGGTTCTATATAAAAATTATATTTGTTATCAGATGTGATAACACTAAAAAGTTTTTGACTCTTTGTTATAAGTTTTGATTGATTATAACAAAGCCAGATGTTAAATCCACTTAGACTATACTCTTCGTCTTTTCCATTATTGATTGGCAAAGATATACCACGAGTTATTGAATCAGAATCAATTTCATCATATGCAATTGTTGATATACCAGAATCTCCTGTTAGGTATAGATATGGCATTGAGTCTTTATAGATAAGAAATGGATTACGAGTCTTTGTTGAATAAGAAGATCCATTCTTAACAAATGGATACACATTGTTTCCAGTAGTTGTATTAATTGGATATAAAGTTGATTGATCAAATGCTAATGATGCCAAAGACATTCTATGAAGTCTTACTGGATTTGTATTGATACCGTCAGTTTTTAATTCTAAATGAAATGTCACATAAGCATCTGCAAAGTTAATAATTGCTTTTGGTGGGAATACAATTGTTCCATCAATAACTTTAAACTTAGTAATATCTGGATTAATATTGGTTTCTTCAAAATCTACAATTCTATTATTTGTCAATTCTTTTGTCACGGTATATTGTGAATAGTTAATATTTCCAACATCTTCTTTTGATTGTAATGTTATATATGAAATAAGATTGTCTGCATTAACTGCATTATCTAAATCTTCTGTAGTTACAATAGATGATGGATAATCAATATTAAATTGAAGGAGATCTAAATCATCAAATACCATTTCTCCAGCAGCATTTTTAACTTGAGTTCCAAAATATGATAAAGCTAGCGAATCCTCCCAATAACCACTAGATCCAATATCCATAACAATAATTTCATTTGTTTTCTTAAACAACATTGTGTAATTACCAATGTAGCTAACCAAGGAGCTTGATGCTGAAATTAAATGACTATTACCACTAACAAATCTTCCATCTGCTGACATATTATTAATAATGTCTTTATTGGTAAAGAATTTGTTATTGAATGTTACTTTATATATTTTCCCTGGAAACATTGAATTTTGATATGATCCAACATTGAGCTGAATGTTTTGCCTATTAGCAAAAAAGTTTCTTAATTCTGCTGCATAATAACTATTTATTTTATCTAAAAATATTCCAGCAACGAAATATTGATCATTATTAGTTACTGATCCAAACTCTGTACTGTATAAAACTTGACCATTGTATTCATAAATAATATTATTAAAAGTAATTGTTCCAGAAACATTCTTTAAATCTATATATATTTTAAAAGCATTGTTATTTGATGCATTATAGAAATACATTAATACAAGTTCTTTACCCTGGTAATTAGATGTTGTGATATTTTCAGCAAAAACATACTGATCAATTTCGTTTTGTGATATTGAAAATACACCAAATATTGAATTAACTACTTCAGTAATTGTGTTAATTGATGGAAATGCAATATATCCATAAACTTTATTATATAAACTACTTGGTCTTAATTTAATGAATGGTTGACCAGTTAATTCATCTTGAATAAAATAGTTGTCATAAAAAGTATCAGCTTCTCTAGAACCAGTTAATGAGTTCCAAACTCCAGCAGCCCATCTACTCCACCAATAGGATGTATCGTTTGGATCTACTCCAGGTCCACCACCAATACCAGCCCATGACCTACGAAGTCTGTCAAGGGAGAATAGTGATAGATCGCTTCCATAATATTTAATTTCTGGCATAGTATATTCTGGAAGTGCAATAAATCTTGAATCAGCATTGATATTAGAAGCAAATCCAGCACTCCATTTAGTCATATCTGGATAGACAATATTATTAGTATATTTTGCATATGAGAAATCTATATTAGTTAAATCACCCTGGAAATTTTTAATAATATCATCTGACTTTCCTACTGCTTGACCATAAATAAATCTTTTCTTAGCGAGCTCTTCTCCAACAACATATGGGTAAATAGCAAAGCAATCCATTTGATATGGAGATGTTTTATCATTACCATAAAATCCAATCCAGTCTGTACTTCTTTCACTAATTGTTGGAAAATCAATTTCATCTTGATCAATATCGAATGATATAACGGTATCTCCATTTATCATTACCGTCATTCTTTGAATATTATAGGTAATGTTGATAAGCATTGGCCTATACCACTTACCAATGAAGTATGATTTTTCATATGGACCAACTCGTAATGTTATAAAGCTTTCGTGAACATACAAACCATCTTGTGTTGTAAGTGGTCCAAATATCTTTATTTTTTCATTACTATTAACATCAAGTCGCAGCCAGAACTCTGCTGTTAAATCATTGTACCTTCCATATTCATGCAAGAATCCCTTACCTGGAAATATCAAAGACGGGGTATTTGTTGGAGAATTATATATTTCAGTAATATTACGAGATCCAAACACCATTGGTAATTTTGAATTTGTTGCTAGCATCTTAGTTTGTTCAACAACGTAATATCCAATATCTTCATTTGATAAATTATATGGATCTGTTGGAACAAGCTTAATTGTTGCAGCAGTTGTGCTATTAATGCCAAGGCTTGTCATTAAACTTATTGATGCACTATTACTTGTAATTGGTGTTGGAACTACTCCAGGTGATTCATCGTCATATTCTTCAGACCATTGCCCTACAGATAGATTATAAAGAGAAAATACTTTTGTTCCAGTTTTAAATGATATTTCAATAAATGGAAAAATATTAACACTTTGTGAGTTATGCCATGATTGATTATTCAGCGTAAATGTATGACCTACCTTTTTCCAAATATCTGTATCAAACGAATTGTATGTTGAAAATGATCTCTCAGTAACTAACGTTGTTGGATGAACGTATTCAAATCCAATTTTGCAGGTATCAATAATGTCTGAGTATTCATAAAGATATGTAGATATAGCAACACTTGGCTTATTAATATCTACCTGAGTTTGATTATTAAAGCTTTGAGTTTTTAAAGTCATTGTTGCTGATGCAGCAAAAGTTTGTATGTCTAAAGAATAATCAGAAAGTGCATCTGCTACACCAACTGTTTCACTTGGCTTATCAATGGGAATATATTGTGCAGATCCACTATACATCAATGATCCACCACTAATATTCCATGATGGATTAGCATTAATCAGCGAAATATATCCAAAATCATCATCTAAAGGCCACAGTGCTAGTGGATGTTCTGCAAAAACAGATGCAGCATAAAGATTGAAAATAGTTTGGAACATATAAACTATTCTAACATAGGGGGTTATTTTTAAACTGCTACAGATCCTATGTCAACTATTTCACATGAACCTGCCACACAGTTAAGTTCCTGTGAACCAGTTGTTCCATCTTCAAACTCATAAAGACTTAGCATCTGCCACGGTATATTCTTTGGCATCTTAGCAGACCATTCCTCATATTCATCTTTGTTAATTTCCTGGTATGGTGCTTGCTTATATGTATGCTCAGAGTATGGAAGAAATGCAATGCCTCCAATTTCATCAAAATTATCATATACCCATGATCCAACGCGAACCCATTCATCTTCATGAACACTAATCGTTACTGATGGATTGTGCTCTGTCCAATGCTCACGATATGTTTTCCACATTTCAAGGTGGTCAATTGCTGATAGATCTCTTGTTACTACTGCATTCTTTGGAGCTTTGATTGGAAAGTAAAATACAGTAGTATCATTTGGCTTCATAACATCTGGCTCATTTGGAATACCGCACTCTTTCAAAAATGTTGTCAGTGGATCTTTATTGTCTCCACGAACAGAACGAAGGTAATATGGTGCATACCAAGGATGAATGCCACTAGAAACACCTGTTAGCTGAGACACTGTTCCACTAGGCTTGACACAAGTAATTGATGCTGATGGATTAATAGCTAACTTTTCTGCCTCGCTCTTATTTACTTTTACTGCAAGATCTCTCATTTCATCTAAATACGCTGCAAGATTTTCGTTATTTGTTCCAGTAATTTTGTTACCAAAAATTCCTGTTAGTGATACACCAAGTAGTCTTTCTTCTTCGCAGTTATCTTTCCATGCTTTACGAATATATTTAAAATTAGTTAAAGTTGACTGCCATGTTCCAAGAATTGTAGCCAGTCGTACCTTATTCAATAAGTCATCTGCATTATCTGATGCTTCAATAACAACTTCTGTTAAATTACAAAACTCATTAGGACGAAGTAGAATTTCACCACATGGATTTGTTCCCGCAACCTTTGCGGAATCTCTTCTACCAAACTTATCAACATGCTTTCTTACTGAGTCAATATTATAAATACCACGTTCACCAGACTTTGACTCATACAGGTTTCTCCACTCACGAAGAAATTGAGCAGTATTTGGCTTCATATTATAAACAGCAGAATTATTTGCAAGTGCTCGCTGACCATTATCTTCCCACCACTGACCAGACTTAGCTTTTGCCATTTCAAAATCATCTAGATTTGAAAGTGAAATAAGAGCAGACCTACGAACTCCACCAACAACAACGATTTCACCAATCTTGCACATAAGATCATGTGCTTCTAGTGGCTTAAGTCTACGACCCTTAGCATTTCTAAATGTTTCTACTGTAAATCTAAAAAGTTTTTCTAATGGTTCTGGTCCAGATGCACGACCACCAAAAGTCTTAAGTCTTTCTCCTGCTGGACGAACTTTACTCATATCCCAGTTTGGAATTTGTCCAGTAACAAGAAGTCCAATGAGTTCTTTATATGCCTTTGACCATCCAAGCTTGGAATCTTCTACAACAATAGTTGTTCCAGTTGTAAAGAGTTCATCTGCAATGACTGGTAATTGATCAGTATATTTTTGTTCTACTGAGAATCCAACTCCTGTACCATTCATAAGAATATACATTGCTTCGTCAAATGCACGAAGAGAATCTACTGTAATAAATGGACAGTTATATGCCGCAATGTTATCACGCTCAAGTGCTGGTCCTGCGGTCATCATTGCTCTCATTGAGGGCATAACTTTATGATTCAGGATTGCATCACGAATCTCATCGAATAGTGGACTATTGGAATCATATCCATAATTAAGAACTAAATGATTTTTTATAAATGAAATATAACGAGTTACTGTTTCTAGCCAAGTCTCTCTTCTCCCCTCTGACTCAATCCATCGTGCATATCTGCTGAGATGAATAAAATTTCTGTAGTGATCTTTGATCGTTCCGTCAGTATTGATAAGAGACAAAATAAAACACTTCCTTTGATAGAATTAGGGGATGAGATATATTCTAGCAGAGCATTTAGGAGAAAATCAATGACGCTAACAATTCAGGAGGTACACTCATATTACAATTTGGTAAATTCTGGAGATGCTCCTGTTTTGGAGTTTCCAGGCATTGACAATACCCCTGGAGGTAGCTTTATACTACCATCACTTGACGATAACGATCAAGTATATTTTTATGATTCAATATCAAAAGCAAAAATTTATCCTGGTTTAGATACCATAGAAAAAATTAAGAAATGTATTGCCAAGATAGAAAATCCGTGATAATATTCATGGGTGGTGGGGAGGGAATAGATCTAATATAATATATATTATATATATTTATATATAGAGGCTAAAGTTAAATAGATCACATTTTTTACTTTCCTACTCACCAGTATTTGACACATTGTAAATTATTTGTAATAATGGAACTTATGTCTTGCCGCCGCTAGGAGGAAGAATGACGAAAACTAAACTGCTAGGAGGTGTGTTGCTCGCAAGCCTTTTGTTTACCGCTTGCACAGCAAACTCCGAACAGGTGTATGCTAAGTCTGCACCTACTGCGACGGAACTGTCCATTCCGAAGCATATTATGTTAGAAGATGAAATACGAGACTACGGAGTGGTACAGAAAAAAGAAATTCCACCTTGTAAGAACTGGTTAGTAAGAGTTCTTTACAAGACTGGATTCCGTGGTAAAAACCTGAGAGAAGCATGGGCAATTGTTATGCGAGAATCAGGAGGACGAGAAGATGCTATATCTTCAACTGGAGACTATGGCATGTTTCAGTTCAATAAATCTGCATGGGGTAGGCAAAAATGGTGGAAAACTGACCTAATGCTTACCCGCGAATACAATGCTAACATTGCTTTTACAATAAGTGATGGTGGCAGAACATGGTATCCATGGGATATCGACGGTAAAGGTAGGCATAAGCGAAATTATACTTCTGCTTATGTTTACAACAAATATGCAATGTGGTATGAAAAGTATCCTTGTGCAAAACAAAATAAAAAGTAGCTTAAGAAGTTCCCCTACTCCTATCCCAAAAATACATTTGGTGGTAAGACATTGAGTAGGGGAATTTTCTTATAAACATATGTTATACGAATTTTCCTATAATTCCTTAATTTGATGCATAACTGTATTCCAGTCCTCACCACGAACATCCATAGTACTTGTTAATTTGAGGTTTTCATAATTTTTTTCTACCTCGTCTTTACGAATTTTTGGATCTTCTAATTCTGTTAAATGCCCTATCCATTCTTGTGGTGTTCTAGCTACCCTTCCAACTCCCTGTTGCTCTAGAAGGTCATATTCGGGGCTATAAGAGGCAATAAATGGAATACCTGCTGCTGCATACTCAAGGCCCTTAATAACACTTTTAGCATGATTAAATTGAACATCGTTTAGTGGAACAATGCCAATATCAAACTTTCTAAAAAGTTGTGGGTACGACATAATTGGTTTCATAGGCTCAAATGAAGTTTTTACTGTTGATGGCAAACCAAGTTGATCTCTTGCTTGTGGAGCATTAATAATATTTCCAGCATGATGAAACTTTAGATGAGTCTTATCCATGTACTCACCAAGAAATGGATTCATTGTTTCTAGATCCATAGATCTCCATGGAGTTGCCCCGACCCATCCAATTGTTGGAAGCCAACCAGCATAATCTTTATGTCTAGGCCAGCGATCCAAGTCAATACCATTTCTTACCATAAAAACATTCTTCATTTTCTTTTCTTTTGTATAGAAGTCATAAAGAAATGGGGTAGAGGTAATGATTGCATCTGCACTATCAATAATATTCATGTAATGCTCACGATTGTTATCTGGATTCTTTTGAGGATCAGTCATGGTATAAGCAAGATTAGTTTTTTCTAGACCCTCAAACCAGTCATCAATATCAACAACAATCTTCTGCCCATTCTTTTGTGCTTCTTCAACTTTATCTGCAACTGACTTAAGCATGATAAGTTTAAAAACAATAATATCCCAACCATGAATAGCTTTGTCATCTGGAATAAGTAATCCAAATCCATGTTCTTCGTTATATCCAGGAAAACCTATTCCTGTACCCCACCCATGCTTTTCTAGTTGCTTCATAGGCAAATAACACCTATACCATGCACAACCATTAGGTTCTAGTGGGTCTGTACCAAAAGCCCAATCAAATGTTAAAAATGAAATTGTTGGGGGATTTTCAGACATACTTCTCTCATTCTCTAGATAAGCAAATTGTATCAGACTAGTATAAAAAAGAAAAGGGACTCCGAAGAGTCCCAGTTCTTTTAATGCTTTTATTAGCCCTTTCTTAAAGACTTGCGTACTGGCACAGGCTCAGGCTCTGGTTCTGGTTCAGCTACCAGGCTTGGTGTTCCAGTCTTTCCTACCTTGTAAGAAAGAATTGATGTGGCATAGGAAAGAATCATACCACCCAGTGATAGGCCAAGAATTGTCTGCCAATCTGCACTGAATACATCAAATGCTGTACCAGCAGTCAATGTGATGAAGAACTGAGCTAGCGTCTTTAGTGCTCTCTCACTTGCCTCTGACCAAAATAGTTTATTAAACATGTTCCTCCTTTTGAAACAATTTATTATAACAAATTATTTGTCGTCAAGTAACCCTTGTTCGACAATATCTTCTAACCCTTTTGTTTTTCTAGATTTGTACTCTGGTTTATCCTCTAAAGAAACTGGTTTCCAAAGTTTTACATCTTGATATGTTGCACCACCAATATATG
>Ga0172372_10010782_pt1 | contig 11678 bp, 10 predicted proteins | sample LakKiv5m_2_FD_114544 | JGI IMG/M metagenome (GOLD analysis project Ga0172372, IMG submission 114544) | Freshwater microbial communities from Kabuno Bay, South-Kivu, Congo - kab_092012_9.5m | ecosystem: Environmental > Aquatic > Freshwater > Lake | place: Democratic Republic of the Congo... | reverse complement strand
TGAATTGAATTCGCGCCAGCACTTAGAACCTTATAATCACCATCCCATCCATTTGTAGAGCCCGAAATGCGCACCACTTGGCGATCTATAAAGCCATGACCGCCACTTAGATTAATTGTTGCGGTAATGGCTGTGGGTGTGGATTTATTCACGCTAATCACTGGCACATAATTAAACCCATTTACTAAAACCGCATCAAGTAACGAGATCATAGATCCCCATGCGTTACTCAATTGCGGAATACCTTGCATGGTATTTTGATAATGCTTTACGAGTCCTGACATATTTTTTCACTCATAAAAAAGACCGTATAAAGCGGTCATATTCGATTTAAATTTTAAACAACGCGGTCAATGTCACCACGCAGCATGATCTGGAATTGATCTGAGAGCACCGCAGGTTCTGACTGTTTGACGGTACGAATCACCCAGACCGGGAAGTTTGCAGCAATCGTATTGAAGCGCAAGACATTGCCGTTAGCCCAACCCGCACCCCAGCCTTCTTTTTTAATAATGAAGTACGGTACACCCGTGACCGGATTGATCGGCGCATAATCTGCATTGGTGGTACCTGTGCCAATCTGGCCGGAATACTCACCAACACAGCGAAATGACTGCGCATCGGTGAAGATCAATGCCCAGCGTTCTTGAATAGCGCCTTTATTGGTGATCTGAAGTGGATAAAGTGAGTCGTTGTAGTTGGCTAGAATTCCTGAAATTGGTTCATCTGCCCAGACATTACTCCACGAACCTTGCACAAACTTGCGTGTGTATCGCGCCTGCATGTCACCAATGACTAAAGCAGAACCAACTATAGTATCCACCGCATCATAGTTATGGGTTAAAGGCTTGGTAAAGGTCAACTGACCATTGATTTGCACATCACGGATCAATCCCATGTCTTGGTAACGATATTTCACTGTCAGCGGTGCAACCAGATTACTCAGTACAAAGTCACCGCCCAAAGTCACACGGCCATAGTCATAATCAACTGTGTACAAATCAAAAGCCACTTTCGTACCATTAGCATCTTCAAGTTCTGCCCATGAAATCCGCTGATCATTCAGATCGTATGTAGTCCCTGCAATCGCGCTTGGTAATTCCTGAGACTTGCTTGAGCTAACGATACCAATACCACCTACGCGGAAGATTGGCACACGCCCATCAATCGGTAAACGTGTTGCAGATAGACCAAGAATTTCAGAATCTAGTGGAATATAGGTATAAGCCACTGCGTTATAACGCACGGATGAAGCATCAACCCAGACTGGCACATTGATATAAGTATCGGCTCCCTCTTGATATTCCAGCAGCGGATCGTACCAGTCGTTTTCCTCAATCTCCGCACGATTGGCTTCAGTAATCTTGGTTTTGGTATAAAAGTAAATGGTGACAAAGCCATTTTCCCAATTGACCTGCCCATGCGCCCGACTGGTTTCAATCAGCCCATTTTCATCAGCGGTCAATGTAATCTGGCCAAATTCAATTGATGCTAAAACCACAGTTAATGATTGCGGTCGGATCGGCATGATTGGGGTTCTAAAGCTAATCTTATTGACCGGCAACAGGTCGGTTGTAGTGGTTAAGGATTCCAGAGTAATCGTGTTATCTGCGTTCGGCGTCCAGGAATCAATTTCAACAATACCGGTGCCATATTGAATGACACCGGACTGAATCCCACTGTTATTCGCCGGATTCACATTACGATACAGTAAGCCAGTACGATCCAGGAAAGTATCAGCACCCACTTTGAAGCGAGCTGAGCCTGTCAGGATCTGCTCATCAAAACCAGAAGATAAATCCAGTTTGAGCTTGTTTGCTGTCACTGTATGGGTTGCCGAGTTTGAACCTGATGTGTCACGATATTTAACTTGAACATCAACAGTATTAAGGGCTTTTAGTTCAACCTGCTGACCTTGAATGTCTGATGTTTGTGGAGAATAAAAAGACATATTTCCTCGCTAGGCAGCCGCATAGGTAGCCATAGGTGTAAAGGTTTGCACAAATCTGCTTGCTGTACTCTTTGGTGTGACTTCAACTGCGCCAGTGGCATAGGTAATAGTGCCTTGCACTTGCCCACGCTCATTGATCAGATTTCCAATCGTTGTATTTACAGGTACATCTGTCAGGGTTACAGACCCTGTAATCCCCTCACTGCTTTGAAGTGGAATTTTTAGCTCAACACTGTTCGGCTGAATTGCCGATCCTGTTCCGATTGTGAAGGTCATTTTTTGATTTGCGGGCGTGACATCCATCTTTGTCTGCACAAGTGATTGTCCATAGTTGTAAATCACTGAGAAAACTGTGCCTTTCTGTGGCAGCTTGTTTGGAATGATCTTGCCGGTACCCGTGGCATAGTTGATTTCACCTGTAGCATCTCCAGTAAACTTGCCTTGAGCATTCGAAGTCGCTGTTTTGGACTCACCCTCAAGCAACCAGTTGATGGTGATACCCGGCAATACACCTGGTCGACCCAAATCGAAAGCAAAGGCAGCTTTGTCTACATTCAGATTTGACCGTACGAAGGTAACGATTGGTGTTCCCCAGTTCAGCAAAATTGGTGTGTCTACATCTGGCAATGCGCCTGTAGTCAACAACCAGGATCCAGTTTCATAATTAATCATGCCCGAACCAAACGATGGGCTCGAGGCTTTTAGCTGCCCCGAGCCATCATCCTTAAGCTCATAAAACTTGCCCTGACTCATGTATGAAATTGATAAAGCGCCCGGGGCTGGAATCGGAATTAATACCCCGGTCCAGTTGGTGCTCTGGTTATTTTGAGTCACTGGAATGGCATGGCTTTGATAATACTGATTCGGTGCAGCTGCAGGCTTGAACGTGATATTCAAACTTACAGTGCCGGCTGGCGCCGCTGCAGTCCATTGGATTAAGCCACGCTGATAATCAATCGTGCCAACCTGAGTACCTTGCGTATTCTTAAGCAACCCACCCTGATCGGTAATCTGCTGGCCTTGTAATGTGAAAGCCACACTGGATGGAATCACTGCTGAACCGATATACAGGTTCTGACTCACTCCAATAGTCATGCCGGGATAATTGACGGTGATCGTACCTTCATTACCCGCGACCAGCACCACGCTTTCACCTGCAGCGTTCACATCAATGATCGGTGTTTCGGTCTGGGCCGATGGAATCAGCTGGGCAAAGATACTTTTCGCATTGACCGTAAATTCACCCACGTTCGCATCAGATGCTAATGCAGTCGATGAATAATACAGACCAGTATCAGCAACAATCGTATCCCGAATAATGGTTTTTGATGGATTGCCTGCATACCACTGCCGTGCCGATAAACCGACAAAATCAACTTCCAGAGCATCATTGAGTGAGTAAGTAGCAATCTTGTATTCCACGTTTTTGCCATCCACTACCATGATGGCAGTGCGAGTCTCAACTTTTGTGATGCGAACATACTGTTCACGCTCTAAAGCTTTACCTTCATCACTGATCAGGACAATCGTGTCACCTACTGACGACTCAGTTTCTTGCGGAAACATGGCCACTTGCAGTGATGACATCCCCTGCCAATGGGTATCGAGTGGTGTGCCAGCAATCTGCCCGCCTTTGGCTAGATAGTTTTCTACCCGGTTTTGAGCAGACTGACGTTCATCCGTCCAGTTTTTGGTGCTGAACAATAATGCTGATACGTTTGGATCCTTTGGCAGCTCAGATATAAAGATCGTTGCACCCATCAATAGATCAGTATCTTCAGTGGTGACCATTGGGAAGACCTTGCGCATGGAGACATCACCCATGGTTCGATCCATTTCCGAAACATCATTAAACAGGTTGTTGCTGATGCCATCCTGAACCACGACACCGGAATATTTACCACCGCCATCAGGGTTATCAGTCAAGCGTTCAGATTTGACAATCACTAAATCCTTGGTTTCAATCGCCATCGTTTAGCTCCGTAAAGCGTAAGGTCACATTAAAATAATCATCCAGTGATACCGCTGGAATTCCTTTCACCGGTGAGGCCTCTAAAGCCCCATCCTGGTGGTTAAATTTGACGGTGAATTGCCGGCTATCATGTGGTTGTTCAAACTGCAGTCTGAAATTTTCACCTTGCAGCTTGGACCATTCCAAAACAGTCCGCAGTTCACGCAGCTTGATCCAGCCCATCTGTGGATCAGCCGGTTGCAAGGTGATTAGCCGACCAGACTTCTTTTTGCCTTCCTGAATATGCAAAGTGCCATCCATTGCATAGCCTTTATTCTGTTCAATGGCCTTCCATGAAAATTCATCAGGCCATAAAAAACCGTCCTCTAATGGGACGGTTTCTGATGTTGCTAAGCGAATGAGTTTCATGTTGATTTCGCTATACCTTTTAATTGGTTTACAAGGCTGGTCATCACATCCTTTTGGCTTGCATCGCCTGTAAGGGATAGGGTTTGACCTCCGAATTGAATGTTGTAATTCACACTATCACCACCCTTACCATAATCTTTAGTTGATGGTACGGAAGGGATAGACGGCGCATAGTCGTTCAGGCTACTAAATCCAATTGATCTACCATTCTTACCAACATACTGCTCCAGCCGTTCGATCTGCTCCATAACATACATCGCATTACCAAGAGCCTTTTGGTTATCGTAGGCAGTGGTCCCATACTTTCTCTTCACCCACTCATTCGAAGCTGATTTGTAATAACCACCCGCCACTGGTTCAGCGTCCTGGAAGAGCTCTTTAGCTTTTTGTTTAACATCACCTTCATAACCAATATCCTTAAGTCTCTGTTCAATTTCTTCAACAGAAAGCCCGTGTTTAGCGGTTGTTCCGGTTTTGGATGCCTTCATCTTGCCCTGAGAAGCCATAGCTGCTTCCGTTGCTTTGCGAGCTTCTTCCCATGCTTCAGTAGTATCGTTACCTGCTCTAACGCCTCTACGACCTAGATCATCAAAGCCATCACCTGCATTACCTGTGGCATTGCGAACACGGTGTAAGCTTTCTTCCACAGCGTTATTGGCTTTCACTGAAACTTGGCCGGTTTCACTTACCTGGATCGATAAACCTAGTGAGGCAGCTTTGGCATTTGCTGCAGCAATACTTTGAGCATCACCCGAGGCATACGCCAGCTGAATTGTCTTTTCATAAGCCTTTTGAAGATCCGCTTGAGTAGCCTGGCCACTCTGGCGTACTGTTTCAAAATCAGCCAATGCCATTTGAGCTGACAATCGAAGTTGCTCTTTGGTTTTAATGCCAAGCCGCTCGAAAGCCCTTCCTGTTTCATCCAAAACATCAGGTAGTTCAGAGGTGGCTCTCTTTATTGCAACAATACCCAATTCAACCTGCTTGGTTGAGAACACACCCTGCGCTTCAAACTCACGCATCTTGGCATTTGCCGCATCAATCTCAGCTTGGCTTTTCGCCTTACTAAGCCACTCTTCCCATGCTTGGTAAAGAACATCACCAGCCTGTTTACCGGTATACCCTGCCTCACCCAACTTAGTCTTAAGCCCATCCAGTTCATTTCCAGAACTAGAAAAAGACTTAGAAACCTTGTTTAGCGAAACATCCAGATCTACACCAAATAGCTTGGCAGCGGCAGATGCTCTTGAATACGCTGTTTCAGCCACCTGACCGGATCCAGTATTAGCCTTATTGAGTTCAGCTATACGTAAATCACGGTTTTGGGCTAGCTCAGCTTCTTTGGTATTAATGGCATTAATTGAAGCTTGAGCGGATGCTAAGGCATTTAGATCACCAGTCTTCTTGGCTTGCTCAATCTGTTGTTCCAGGAGTGCACGTTCAGCTGCAGCCTGTTTCTGATAAGCCAGATATTCCTCATCGGCTTTCTTAACATTCTCCTTGGCCAACTTGAGAGCTTCTTCTTTTTTGGCAGCGCTTTCAGCAGCCTGTTCTGCACTCAGGCCAGCCTGAACACTAACCTTTCCAGCTTCATCCATAGTAACGATGTAGCCTTTGGTTAATAGATCGGCCTGCATCACGCCGTCCATGACACCACCATTGGCCTTGATAGCAGCCTCGGCATAATCCTGAGCAGAAGCCAGCATATCCTTATCTAATGCGGCTTTATTGGCTGCATGCTCCTTTTCGCGGCCCTCCAGTTCATTAGATTTTTGAATGATTGCATCAATGGTCGACTGGTTGCCATCCTTACGAGCCTGATTTAACTGCGCATCGATAGCAGCACGTTCGCCAGCCAAATCTTTGGATTTTTGGGTAAATTCTTGATTCTGCTTTACTAGTTCTGAAAAGGTGGCATTGTTGCTCTGCAGGGATTCTTGGTTTTTCTGATCTTGGGTCTTTCCAATGTCTTCAATAGCAGCAATACCTGCAGATTTAAAGCCCATTGCACCAGCAGTTGCACGGTCATAATAATCCTGTGCTTTCTTGGCCATTGCATCCATATCTGCAATAGCCTGATCCTTGGCATCGCCCCATTTGAAATTGGCTTTAAACCCTATCCATGCAGCACCAACATCATAAAACACGCCAGCAAGCAGGTTGGCAACTATACTAATTGCTTCAAAACCATCACCAATGAATCCAAATACTACATTGAGAGCCTGCAAGGCTTTGGTGAAGCCATTAGTCTTATCTGTTGCTGTATCTATGCCGCTTTCAAAATTAAATATTGCTCCAAGCAACGTATCAAGCTGGTCTACGGCGATTCCAATTCCATTGCCTAAAGAACCAGACATGGACTGAATAGTCTCGTAGGTAGTGCTTAATGCCTCTTTAAGTGCCTCAATTGTGGCTGGATCGATTTTTTTAAGCTGATCCCCTACCCAGATAAAGCCTTCACCAATATCTTCGAGTATGGTCTCTATCACATCCATATTGTCAGCAAGAGTAACCAGCCATTGCGCCACAGTTGCGGATGCGCCGTTTGCTTGGTCCATCGTGCCAATCAGGATCTGCCACTGTGTAGCGATTCGCTGTAAGGCATTGCTAATGGTGGTTGGGAACTTAGCATAATCGGCTTCAATTGCAGAGGATTGGCTTTGTAATGCCTTAATGACCTTCTCGGCTGACAGTTCGCCATTCTCAGCCATCTTACGCAGTTCACTAGTGGTAACACCTAATGACTGAGCTAAGGCCTTAGAGATGCCCGGAGCCTGTTCCATGATCGAGTTGAACTCGTCACCACGAAGCACACCTGATTGCAAGGCTTGGGTGAACTGGGTAATTGCTGCATCAGCTGCAGCTGCCGATCCACCACCAGTCTGAATGGCCATATTAATCGTTTTGACCAGATCAAGACTTTGCTGTTGGGTCATCCCCATCTGCTTACCAGTATCATTCACTTTCGTGAATAGGCCCGCAGTAGCATCAAGGCTTGAATTAGTCATCAATGCGACTTGGTGCACACCAGCCATGGCTTGCTGAAAATTACCACCATCACTGGTTGCAATGTTGATTCGAGCTGAAAGGTTGGTATAGGAATCCGCGGCCTCTGCTAACTCACGAAGGCCTAAGCCAATACCAATACCACCCATAACCCCAATAAGGGCGGTAAATCCGGTTTTTAGTACCCCTATTCCCTTCTGCGCCGTCTGAGATGCTGTATCTGTTTCTTTTAGACTTGTATTTGCCTTACCTACTTCTGCCTGAAATCCGCTAAAAGCCTGATCTGCTTGCTGAACTTCTTTTTCAAGTTGATCAACCTGGACTTGTGCTTTTTCAATATCTGCAGGTGAAGCTTTAGTTTTTGAAAACGCTTCAAGGTTTTGCTTGGCTTGAGCTAAATCCCCTTTAAGTTGGCCTAAAGCTTTTTCGGCTCTATTGCCAAAATCAGTAAAATTCCCTGCTGTAGATTTTGCGTTGTCACCAGCATCTTTGATAATGCCTGTAGCAGCATTTAGGGACTGGGTAAGCTTGTCTGCTAACTCACTGGTGCCTTTAGGAATAATATTTCCCATCTCTTTGGAAGCATCAGTAGTTGCTTGTTTTAAACGCTCTGATTCTTGCTTTATTGTGTTGAATACTGATTTAACTATATCTTCAGACTGCTTGATATTGCCAACAAAACCTTTAGTGTCGGCATCCATGACTAATTTGAATGTTAAATTTTTACCAGACATGCTGACCTCTAAATTTTAGGCAATAAAAAACCCGCCAAAGCGGGTATAGGTTAGGTATTAAAAAAGCACCCTAGGGTGCTTTTGATTTACGACACTTTTTTATCAGCATCATCTAATTCATCGAGAAAATTATTTACTTGCTGTCTGAATTCCATTGGTCGTGAAATATATGGAATTGGTGCATGTGAGCCACCCACCCCTTTAACTACAATAGACCCAAAATTAAGAATTCGCCCCAAGATGCCTTGATCGACCCCTAAACTTTCAACACGATTTACTTTTAATTCAATTGTATTTCTTCGAATTAATCCAGACTTAGCAATGATACGTCTATTTGTTAGAGCTAGCTCTGTTGTTAGAACATGTATAGCAGCTATCCCAATTAAAATTATTCCGATAAACAAAGAAACTCCGCTCTTTGATCCCAGCGCAGATAAAATAAATAGCCCCCCGAACAACAAATACCAGAATTGAGATAACCATGTCACTTGTGCTTTGATAATGATTTTCTCATCTCTAGCCAAGTTCTCTTCAATATAACTTCCCATATGACCCCTTATAAGTATTGATTTAATATGGACATACTACTGTTTGCTTATTTCTTTATCAATCAGAAACCATTTCTTTCTTAAATGATTCGAAGCCTTTCTTATCAGATTGAGCCACACGTGCTGCAACGGCGTTATTGAAGATTCCCTGCTTGTACAGCTTGTTTGCTGCTTTAACGTAGCCTTGGAATGCACCGTAGGTCATTTCCATGATTTCGCTATGCTGGTGGCCCATAGATACCAGAAACTGGAATGAGTCGAACCAGGTGGAGTCATCTTTCTTTTTGATGCCGCGCCTTGGTTTTTCGTATTTGAAGTAAGCCTGGTTGATCAGAAGTACCGCTTTAAGCAGATCTTTAAAGCCCTGCTCATCAGCAGCAAGCTTTACCAGCGATTCATTATCCAAATCGGTAACACATGCCATGGTCGAAATCACCTGCACGCCATGAGCTTTAAATAGCCCTGTCAAAATCTCATCTGAATGATTTTGGTCTTTGATGAAGTTTTTCAAAACTTCAGCATGCATTGCCCAGGTGTCAAAGCCTTTCATCTGGATCTGGCGGACTTCGATGTCGTTTATTTTGATGCTTCGATTCGTTGCTAGGAAAAAATCATTCATGATGGAATCTCGAGATAAATTTTATGCATTAAAAAAGCACCTTAAGGTGCTTTCTATTAAAGATTTAGTCTAGTACTCGTCTATGCTGTGAAAATTACTAACATTTCGTTAATCAAATCTACAAAATAATTTCATCAGAAAAGCATTCTTACGCAAAACTAGATCCTTCTAACTCTAGCCTTGAATATCTTACATATCCCGACATAGCTGCTACATCCACGATTTAAATCATTCTCTACACTGAAATTAGGTCTTAGAAACGTAGAGGAAATTCAAATGAATAAGTATTCGAAAATTCTAATCTTAGCTTTAATGGGATTTACTGGTACCGTAGCTATCGCAGCTGACTCGATTCCAATAGAAGCCACTGCTGCAGCTGAAGCACAACAGGTTGCTTTAGAGTATGGAAATGAAAAAGATCAAAAATCTGAATCGTCTGGTGAATAAAAGAAAGCCCTTAATTAAAGGGCTTTTTAATTACTTCCAGCTTGGCGTACAAGCACTCTTCCATGACAACTCAAATTGCTTTTGATCCGTCTGATTTTCTACAAGTACTATATCCTTTGAAAGCACAATAAAACGCTGGAAGGGAACATAATCACTATCTGCTTCTTTATAGCTTACCTCTCCACACTCTCCTATTTGATTGCGGAACTTTGCCGAATCAGGGTTGGGAATAAATTCTTTTGCTGTTTCCCTTGAAAATTTAAGCTGTTCTTCTTTTATTATTTCTAATTTAAGTGGCTGATCATCGCTTTCCCCTTGCTCACAGCCAGCTAATATAATCACAAAGAATAACCAACCTAAATTTTTCATAATTCCCCCTTTTCTTTCAAGGGCCACACTTTACATTAATTTTCGTATTTTTCTAATATTCAAAAAGTGTCTTTGTAAAGTTATGTTTATCTATTCCCGGTCTTTATCCAAATAAAAAACCACCCGAAGGTATTTTCTATTAATGACAGTGTCTGGTACCGGTTTCAGTTTCATTGTGAAAACCATTCTTATCAGTTCTTCCACCATGCGCAAAAGCTATTGTTGTAAAGCAAGCTACCAGGATCAGCAATATCAGTTTTTCATAATTGTTTCTGCTTTTTTATTGTTTAGAAGAGTTTTTATAACTTACTTTAAAAGGTTTTTAAACTAAAGCTAAAGCAAACCTCCCTAAGGAAGTTTGCTTTAAAGGCTTGTGTGTAAGTTATTTGAGAGTCCAATTACAGCTTTGTCCAATTATGTAAACAACCACAATCGCAGCAAAAATCAATAATGCAATCAAAAAAGCTTCTACTTTAGTAGGCATGCTAATTTCTCGAAATATCCAACACGCCGATCATATATATAAAATATAAATTATGATACTAAATAAGGAAAAATATCCTTAAATATGAATAAAATAATTGTTTAAAATAATTTTTATAAATAGTCAATTTCTATATTTAAACAGGCACAAAAAAAGACGCTAATGCGCCGTGGATTTCTTTGTGCCTGTATGGTTTATGGGTTTATGCAGCTACGCTAAAACGCTCAATATGACCAAATACACTTAGCTCTTCATCATTAGCTTTAGAGATATCTGCCAGTGCTTCACCTTCAATTGAATAAGATCCGAAGTCCTCATGAATTAGATCAAACTCGGTATCTGGCGAAAATTCGACGCGCCATAAAGTTAAGATCACCTTATCGCCTGTAACAGTATCAATGCCTTTAAACAGCAAGCGATATTCATTACCTAGGTTAGTTGCAATTGTAGTACGTGTCTTAGCACCGGCTTTGGCAGAAAACTTAACTGAACCAACAATAGCTTCATTAAAAATGACTGTGCCGTAAACAGCATCCAGTACATATTTATCTGAAGTGATGGCAACATCCGAGCTGTCTTTAAAATCCACTTCACTTAAATTACGATGTCCTAAGTCAATCATGGCGCCAACTTCTACAGCACCCAGAGTAATATCAGTCAGCTGAGTTTCAGGGATTTCGATTGATTTGCCACTTAGGACCATTGCTAAGTTTTGCTTGGTTACTTCTTCAAGCGTACCAGAGATAGCCACTGCAGTTTGTTTGCGTAGTACCGCATCCTTAGCACGGAGGCCGGTTTTACTTTCATAGTGATCAGTGGATTCACTAGAGATTGCGATCTGCAATTCCGGTGTATTACCAACGGGCAATAAGGCAGATGGCACACTATTAACCATCTTCGCCAAATGAAGCTCACCTTGAAGCGAGATTAAATCTGATTTAACCATTACTTTTCATCCCCTGTGGTTTTCTTGGCTGGAGCAGCGGCTTTAGCTTCAGGTACTTCCTGAATTACACCAGCTGCCACTAATTTTTTAATTTGAGCATCATCCAGCCCGCCGACTACATCACCTTTTTTAAAGCGACCGACAGGCTGAGTTGCCTTGTATTGTTTTGCCATGACTGGCTCCTAAATGAATTT
>Ga0172372_10010780_pt1 | contig 11678 bp, 8 predicted proteins | sample LakKiv5m_2_FD_114544 | JGI IMG/M metagenome (GOLD analysis project Ga0172372, IMG submission 114544) | Freshwater microbial communities from Kabuno Bay, South-Kivu, Congo - kab_092012_9.5m | ecosystem: Environmental > Aquatic > Freshwater > Lake | place: Democratic Republic of the Congo... | reverse complement strand
GTTAGAAGTCACTACTTGTATAAATGCCTGATCAGACATTTCTAGACGACTCAACTGCTCTTTATCTTCAATAATGAAATACATAACCTGTTATTAATTAGCAATATAACAAATATATTGTTACAACATACAATTTAATTACATAGTAGGTTTTGCGTATCTAGAATAATCTCCTCCTATCCATTCTACTATGCCTAAAAATTCTTTATCTGCAGCTATTGTGAGTCTTTCGTTTGTATCAATGATGCCTGGAATAACGTTGTATTGTGACTTTCTTGTATTTCTTAAAGGGCCTGTTATTTTCCAGAGTATCTTAGTTGTTTGAAAAATAGATATATCGTAATTTGCAGTACCGTTTACTATAGAATTATATTCTGATTCATCTATCTCGGTTATAAAACCTCTTTCGTTTTCTTTTTTCGTAAAGTATCTAATTAGATAACCTTTCTTATAATCATCCTCAGTAGGTTGAGGATAATAACTATTAGGTTTTCCTGGGATTCTTGTTGAGGATAAATTCGATCTAATTGCAAAGTCTACTTTACTTCTATCTGAAACATTTAAATTGTTTAAACCAGGAGCTTCTGTAAAAGAAATAATTTTTTGTAAAGGTTCACTAGGACCTACTTCAGGATTAGGACCTGTAAAAAACTCTCCATCTACAGTTTCATAATATGTACCAGTATATGGAACACCATTTAATAAAAATTGTCCGGATCTGGATTTTAAATTAGGTATTATAGCAAATGATGGGTAATATCTCAACATAAAATTATTATTTTATTTTTCCATCAGAACTTATATAAGTAGATAACTCTTCTGTTTTTAAAGCTATATGTAAATGTGGAGACCAAGTATACTCAGAAGGAGGCTGTCCAACATAACCCAATAAATCTCCTTTATTAACTTTTGTTCCAGAAGTAACAACAACTCTATCTAGATGTGTATAAAAAGCTTCATTTGGTCCTACTAAAGTAAATCTAAATCCCCAATAATAAGGAATTTTTTCTAAATAATTAACGTTAGTTACAGTGCCACTAAATATAGCATACACAGGAGTAAATTTAGAAACAATTAAATCCCATCCCCTTTCACTTTGCCACTGCCCTACTTGTTCATTGTTTCTTGCTCCGTGAGCTTTACTAGTTACAGTATTACCTAGATTTTTAGCTGAGCCAAAAATGTATTGTGAAGTACCTGTAGAAGGTAGAGATACAGTTTGATTTGTATTTCTTTGAACTGTACTAGATGCTCCTGTTGTCATAGATCCATGATAAAGACCACTAGAGTTAACACCTGCAGTAACTGGCCCTACTCTAGAAGTAACGTTGGCAGCATTATCTGCAAATGCATTTATATCTTTTAAATAGGTCATCTGTGCTCTAACAGAAGTATTCCATTGATTGTTTTCTAATGTGTGATTTAATCCAACAACAACAAAACCTACTTTATTTATATAGTCAGGTCCTAAACCTTTATAAGGAGTTCCTCCTGGAGATAGCACCTGTCTTAAATTATATGTATAAGGTAGTATTTTATCAGGTATAGTAAACGCTTGATACATACTCAATCCAGAAAAACCATCAGTAGTAAAGTTAACTGAGACGGGTATAATGGCTGATGCTCTTGTAGCAAACTCATTATTTTTTACCTTAGACATCCTCTCGATAAAAAAGCCTGTAGCGTGTGATACAGAAGTTTCAGAAGGGGTGCTAGTACTATAAAAGTCGCTTACAATTTTATTAAACTCTGCTGAAGAGTTTTTCAACATTTCAATAGTTGACTTCTGCGGGTTATTAGGAGATGATTGACTTCCTGTAGCATTATTTTCTATTGCTTTTCTGTTAGGAATATATCTATCTTTATAACTAGTATTCACAAAACCAAAAGGATCTCCATTAGTGGAAAGAGTGGATTTATTAGGAACATCGGCATTCGCTGATATAGCTAACATATTAGCAAGCCTACTACTTGTTTCTGATTTTACCTCCAGATTTTTAGCAATGCTCTCTTTACCAAAAACAGGTATTTCTGTTGTATTGTCTGGTGTAAGCAACTCTTCTTTTTCTCTAGGTGGAACTAACTGGTCATCAGTTATATAAAAAGTATTTCCTTGATCATTGTATGCAAGACGAAAGATATTAATATTTCCTAGATATTTGTTAAGATCAGATATGATTTGTTCTAAAAATGTTTTAAGATAAATGCTATTGTTTTCATCTTTTGTACTATAATCCTTAACTAGTTTAATTAAATAGTCTATATTAACCAAAATATTCATAATTTGGCCTCTATACGCATTATTGCTAGAAATGTCTTTAAAAGGAGGAATTTGTCCTGATATTTTATCATTTAGTTCAGGATTAAAAAGAGGTATTTTTTGCGTAGTTCCTTCAGGAGGTTTTATATAATCTCCTAGTTTTCCATTTTTATCTGTTTCTAAAACAACAGGATCAAAAATTTCTTTATAATCTTGAAAACTACCTTCAAAAGGAATTAATACTTTCCAAGGATTTGTACTTAATTGTTTTTTGTTACTTAAACAAAAATTATGCTCTGTATTAAAATCTACATAAACTATAGGTGTTTGGATATCTTTATCGTCTTTAGAATCATACATAGTACAACTATGATTCAATATCATTATCAAAAGACCTAGAGGTATATAAACAGGATGGTTTATTGGAACTCCTTCATTTAGTTGTTGGTTAATTTCATATGGAGCTACATAAGCATTAAGTATTTTAGTAAAATTAGTAGGTTTAAAATTATCTATTGATTCTAGACCTCCCATTAAATTTGTTGCAAAACCATACTTACTTTGTATTTTTAATGTATCTAATCTACTTAGTATTTTTTTATCAGAATTATAGTTTGCTGCAATTGCTGCATACTGTAATGATATTTTAGAAGAAATATTTTGGCCCTTATCGTCTTTACCTATAAGTTCGTTAATAAAAGAACTAAATATACCATTAGAAAAAATCTGTTGTATAAAAGGAACTCCTCCTGACTTATCATCATAGTCATCAAGTTTTAATTGATATACTAAATTTCCTATCTCTAGATTCTTGTATTTATCAAAAGCTTTGTTGAGAGCATGAACTTGTATAGTTCTCAAAGTAAGCTCTAGTGCAGATTGCGTTTTTAGCGCTTCTGATATTTGGGTATACAGAGCCGCTTTTGCTTCTGCTTCATCTTGAGCTGTATTTGTTTGTTGTACATTTTGAGCAGCAATTTCTGCTGTTTTAGGAGTTATTAGATTAGAGTTAGGAGCTATAATTATCTCAGAAATAACATCAATATCAGTTATTACGAGTTTAAGTTCTAGTTTATAGTTAACTGTTTTTTTTCCTGATTTTACATAATTTCCTAATTCATTTTTTGTATAGCTATCTATAGATCTAGGTATATCTACAGTGTATACTAATTCAAAAGTCCCGCCATTAAAATTTTTAACTGTCCACTGTATTTGATTATTAGATATTATGTCTCTTATAATTTTTTGAACATCATTCTGATCTGTACTTATTCTTTGGAGATTATTTACTCCTGCGGTTTTTAATTCATCATCATTTAAATACTTAGTGGCATTAGAATACAGTAGGCTTAATTGACCATATTCAAAACCAGGAGTTTTATAAAATACTGTGGCATGATAAGGAGAAACATTATCAATCCCGTCTAAAAAATTTGCTGCTTTTTGTAAAAAGTTTAATATTTGACCTGTAAATCCTATGTTAGTTGTTGCCGCATCTACAGCCCCTCCTTTTGCTTTTGAGTTGAGTGCAACTGCCAAACTATTTGTATAATTTATTTGATCTCCTTCTTGTATAGGAACCAGTTTACCATTTACTATATTGTTTAACTTGTCTGCATTTACCAATAATTCTACAGGATCTTGAGTAGTAAACGCGTTTCCTAATTGTGAAAGTTTAGGAATATCTAATTTTACAGATACATCATATTGATCAACATTTTGAGGCATTAGTGCTTTAAATCTATCTATAGCAAAATAATCATCTCCTCCTAAATTACTTATAAAAGTAGCTTTTCCTCCTCTACTACCAACACGAGTACCTGATATTTTTTGCTTATTTGATTCTAAAACTTGTTCGTAAGTAAAATCAGTAGGATCTGCGGGTTTACCATCTATTAGAAGTTTGTTATTATTACACTCATATTTACCTTGTGAACCAAAACCCGTGGTTTGATATTGTCCATCAGGATAAAAATAATATTGAACTCCAGCTACAGTTGCTGCAATTGCTTCTTCACCTAATCTGTTTTTACCATTTAAAGTAACAGGAGGAGTAGAAAAATTACCTAAGTCTCTTACGCAAGCTGGATATTTAGACTTTTTATCTAGCTGGTTTTGAGCTGCTTTTTCTTGAGCTTTTTGTTGTGCTCTAGATATTTGAACTAACGTATTAGTTAATTGTGTTATTTCTTCTTTTAGAATATTAGGTAAGTTTCCTTGATTGTTTACTTTCAAACTATCTCCTAAAACACCTAAAGCCATTAGTCTTACAGAACAATCATAACCTCCTTCTTGGTTTAAAGAAAAATTAAAGTTGGTAACTATACCTAACATTGCGTCATAATTACCTTCAGTATTTCTAACATTTTTATTTATTTGAAGCTGAATCTGTTCTTTTGTTAAACTATCTTGAAAAGGATCTATAGAATATTCATCTGAGGAATATATTTTAGTTGGATCTTTTCGTAGTGTATTTCCTTGACTATAATAAAAATAAGTTTGTCCCCATTCTAAAAACATGGTAAAACCAAGCTTAAAATAAAGAGCATCTATAATATCTAGTTGTTGTTTGTCCCAACATTTAAAATTGATAGTAGCCGCTCTAACTGAACCCATACGACCCTGAGTCTCAATATTAACAGATATAATACCCGGCATTGGTCTATAGCCATAGTCCTGTATCTCACTAGTTCCTAACATGCCGTAAGCACCATCCTTAGTTTTATTAGGATCTGAAAGGCTTACACCAGATCTTAATTGGTATGAGTTTTTATTAAGGTATTTTGATGTACCTCCAAATAAAACGTATTGTTTAGCTAAGTCACTTGGGTTAGATACATTAAAGTAAGTAAGATCTCCTTGATTTTCAAGGTTTATAGAAGAAACAAGTCTTACCCATCCAGATTTGTTGGCTAAAAATAAAAGATTGTCATTATCTCTAAATGTTTTTGAATTTTGTTTAGATCTAGTGATGAGTTGATTTAAGGCCCATTGAGATATTTTTGTGCCTACAATATTAGATATCTTATTATCTAATGCCATAACTACCTAGTTGCGTTTATAAGTTTGTATTCGTTGAGTATACCAGATAAGTCAACAGGGATACGAAGTTGAGATCCTGGTTGTAAATATAAAGAATCTCCTGGAAGTGCGTTAGCCGATGCTATAACCCACCACAAAGAAGTATCTCCATAGAAATCAAATGCTAACAAGTCTAATCTATCACCAAGTACAGTGATAACATAATTATCTTCATTAGACATAGGAATATCAGGATAAATATTATTTACATAATATTGACTTCCTGTATCTTGATATTTTATCTGTTTAATATTTTGGTATCTATCACTCATTATTATGATCTAAGTCTTGGTATTGTTATAATATCGTTTGCCAAATCTCTTTCTTGTCTCGCTCTTAACTGGCCTTCTGGAGATAAAGTCATTCCCGGTAGTGTTTGACTAATAGGAGATTGGGGATTTTCAGCAGCAAATGCATTAGCTATATCATCATCACTTGTAATTGTATCCTCTTGAACTTGGGTATTTAAAGAAGATAGTCTTTTAAATAAAAATCCGTTTATAAAGTTACTATTTTTATTTGTTGCTACTAATTTAGGGACTAATCCTTCTTGTTCTGGATCTGATGTTAATTCTGTTTCTAGAGATGGGGACCTTCTAGGTAATGTATCCATGATAGGTTTAAATGAAACAGATATATCAATTACTTGAGGTACCTGAGCAATATTCTCTGAATTACTGTTCTCTAAATTAACCTCCCAAGGATAATCATTATCTACAGTTATATTAACATTCTCTAAGAAGCCAGGTACACGATATAAATAATCACCAATAGTAACTCTAACTAAAGGCGCTCTCATTATATTAGTAGAAGGTTTATAATCAGGATAAACTTGACTTAATAAACTATTGACTCTATTATACATAGGTCTTAACTCTTCTTTAGAACCTGCTGCAACTCTAAATGAGAAGCCTATTGTTCTATCAAACCCTTGGTACGTGTAAAAGTTTTCACCTCTACCCATATATTTAAATGAGTTTAATTGAGCTGAGTTGTTATCTGTCAAACCTGCAGTTAAGAAAGCTCTAAAGAATACAGCTGTTGATTTTGTAGGATCATCATTAGATACAGCTTCAAATACAAACTTAATAAGGTCTTGAGATTCGTCTTTATTTATTTCCCAAGGTGCAATATTGTTATCAAATAAGAAAGGATATAGTTGGTTTAATTTATCTTTCTTATTTATATAAAACTTATAATCTATAGTATCTTGTTTGATCCAGTTGTTAGGTGGGTCATACATACCTAATTGCGTTCTAAAATCTTGAAGAGTTGGATTAGCATTACCAAAATTAGAATTTTGTGATATCAACTGATCATACGACATCGCATTTACAGACCTTAATTTAGTCGTGTCTACAACTCTTCTAATAGTAGTAGAACCAATACCATAAACAGAGCCAGGTCCTCCTAAATATTGAAATAGTAAATTACGATTAAGAGAAATACCTAATGTATTAACTCTATTGATATCTGGAACATTAGTAGGATTTACAAATGGGTTTGTTGATGTAGTCATTTTTAGGTTTCTTAAAATAAGAAGCCTATTTGTTTGCTTTTCGTTTTCTACATTTTGAGCATTTACTATATCGTAGTACTGCTTTTGAAACGGATTAAAAGGTAGAAGACCGTGCCTAATAGCATGAGCGCCTGTTCCTGATGCACCTACTTGTGCTAATGTATTTCTACCGTTATTATATATTCTGGTATTCTCAACTATACCAGGAAAAGGAAATGCTTGAGGGATGCCAAATAGAGTGTTACCTGTCTCTATTTTAGGATTTGATAATTGTAATCCTACTTGCTTCTCTAAGAAAGCTTTTCCTCGAGGCGCATCTTCAAAGAACTTTCTAATTCTTGATCTATCTAACTGGTTAGAAAGTGTAACAGTTTGTGAGCCTAATTGAAATTGTGCAGCCTGTAAAGGAAATGCTGCAAGACCTCCTCTAATAGGATAATCTAAATTGCCTGTAGAACCTGGTCTAAACAAAGGTAGAAATGTACCAGTGGCATTAGGTGTATCAGGCATTATAGTTTGAATATAAGGAAGCCCTGACGAACCGTAACCTGGTTGATCGTTTCCGAACCTTAGGTTCTTTAGATTTGTTTTTAGATCTATTAGTGGCATTTATTAGGCTGGTTTAAATTGATTGGCCATTTGACCAAATTGTCTTTCATAAACATCTTTACTAATTCTTTTTTGTACCTTAACTCCATTATCAGGATCTACGGTTACTAATAGATATACTTCGGTTGGAGAAGCTAGTTTATTGTTATCTTTATACTCTACAAAAGAAGTTGCTGCATCTGTTTTAACTTGAGCTTCAGCTTTTTTACCTTCTACAGAAACTCCACCTAAATCGCCTCCTAAAGATCTTATCTGTGCTCCCATGTTTGCTGAACCTTCTTTGATACTATCTATAAAGCTATCAGGAATTTGACCAAAAGCAACATAATCTAAACCTTCTAATATGTAGTAAGCTGCTTTACCAATAAACTCAACAGCAGAAGCAAAAAAGTCTCTTACACCTTCAATTATCTTTTTAATATTCTCTGGTTTGGACAGATAATCAAAGAAGCCTTCGAGCTTTTCTATAATACCAGACTTCTCAACAAAGTCAGCAATAGACTGCTTTATTTTATCCATAAACGCACCTATCTTCTCTTGAGCAGACGCGTTGATTAACGATTGATAAGCTTCTTCACCAGTGAGTCTAATAATTTCTTCTTTACTTTTACCTTGCGCTTTTAATGCTTGTACTTTATCTTGAGCATCTTTAAGATCTTTGGCACCTAGCTTACTTAGTAACTCTTGTTGCTTTAACATTTCACCCATTTGATCACGGCTCATACCAAAAGCACCTGCTAAAGACTCAGCTTGTATACGATTAAGTTTTAAGAAGTCAGCAGCCGAACCAACTTGTCTTGTTATTTCTGAAGCAGCTGTTGCTAAATCGTTATTCAAGAAAGCTTCACGAGCTTTAGCTAGGTTAATATCCTTTCCTGTTAATAGTTGCGCTTCAAACTCTTTAGATATAGACGATTCAAAATCTAAAAATGAGTCAGCAATTTGATCTAACTGCTTCAACTCCATACCCATAGCCTTAACAGTCAATAAAGACTTAGTTAATTGAGCAGGGTATTTAGAGAAAGACAAACCTAAATAGCCACCTAAATTAGATGCTTCTTTTAATATCCTCTGATATTGAAAGCTAATCCCTGTTGTTTGCTTCAATCCTGCAACTTGTGTAAGTACGGACTTAGTAATACTTTCAGAAGATCTACCTGTCAATATAGAACTTTCAACAATACCTTTTCTCGTTTCAAGATCAAGTCCTGCTATATCTTTTAACTTTATATTAGTAGCAAGTTGTTCATTAGATAATCTGTTTGTTACACCTAGAGCATCTACAAACTCCATTTGAGACTCTACCATCTTTTGGCTAGTAACAAATAAGTCTCCTGAAGAAACACTAATGCTAGCAAACTCCATTTTTATCTTACGAGCTTCAGCTGTAGATAAATTCATTGCTCTAGCAAACTTAACTGTCTTATCTTGTATCTCTAGAATGTAGTTAAATACTGCCATTAGACCTTTAACAAGGCCTCCTATTGCAGCACCTGCTAGAGGTATAGCTAATAAAGGGTCGGTTATAGCTTCTTTCATACTAGCTCCAGCCGCCTTACCTAATGTACCTAACTTATCTAAGAATGTAATCTTTTTACCTGTCTCTTGAAGTGTTCTGGCCTTTTCAACCATATCTTCATACACTTTATTTCCTAGGCCTAGCTTTTTAGCAAATAGTCCTAAAGCAGCTCCAGAAAAACCTATCTGACTCTTTAACTCTTTTTCTGTTTTAAGCTTTTGTTCACCAATTGCTATACCTGCTTTTGCTATTTTATCTGCTTCTCTTAAAGCTATTAATTCTGCCTCTTGAACATCTAGAGCAGATTTTTGTCTTTCGTTTAAAGCTGTATATTCAGACAGTAATAGATTTACTTCTGAAACCTTATCTTTGTTTCCTTGTCTTAAGTATTCTAACTTTCTAGCCTCTAACTCGTTTATTTTAGATTGAGACTTTAAATACTGGTCTATTCTGTTTTTTGATTCTTGAGAAGTACTTTTTTCGGCGTCAGAAAGTTGTTTAGAAGTAATATAATCTTTTTGTCTAGCTTTAGATAACTCTTGATTTATCTCTTTAATGTTAATACTAGACTTATTCATCGTTTGTAAACGAGCCTCTATCCTTTCATACGATCTGTCTAATTGCTTAAGTAAATTTATAGACTCTTTAATGGCATCATTAAAGTCACCTTGACCTCTCTTAATCTCTTTTAAGTCTGCTACTGTTTGCCTAGTTTGCCCTTTGTCTGGGCCTTGTGTATTTGGACCTGTATTTTGATTCTCGTTGGCCATTTATAGGTATTACTCAAGAATAAATATTAACGTTTGGTTTTTACCTTAGATACAAACGTAGGTTCTTCTTTAGATCTGGCAAAATCAGGTACTCTTATCTTTGAAGGGTCTGTCTTTTCTGTTACCTTTTGTTGGCTCTCGTTTTTCATTTCCTCTACCTTTTCAAGGTATTGGTTTATCTTCTTGAGGTTAAAACGCCTAGTAGTTACAGGCATATTCCATACCTCTGTCCAACTAAAACCGCCTCCACCATGGTAGGTGAGTTCAAAACATTCTGTCATGAATGCGGACCTATAGTCCGCTCCCGGGAAAAAAGAACTCGGCTGACATAGGAAGAGATGCAGTCTCTTCTGTGCCATCTTTAAATGTAAACGAAATGTTCATGTCTACGTCTGGAGTTACTTTCTCCATATATTTACGTAGTTCAATAGAGTCTCTAGATAGTAGGTATCCTTGATCAATAAACTCACGAACTGTCTTTTGTGAGTATTCACCGTTGATAGCAATAATCTGATGCTTTAATCTGGTTGAAAGAAGTCCTGCATCTTGGCCGACCATCTTTTTAACACCTTTAACTTCTTCGTCTATCTTTTTGTCGTCTGCTGCGGTTAGTATTTTAAACACAACAGTGTTCTTAGAATGCGGAAGTACGAACTCAAACTCGTTCTTGTTGTTAAATAGAGACCAGTCTACTTCTTTATACTTAAGGTTTTGTAGATCTACATCTACCTTTTCTTCCTCTCCTGTATTAGGATTCATATACTTAAAAGAATAGTCTTTACCATAAGCTAGGATTCTAGCAGCGATCAGTAAGCCATTCCTGTCACCCAAGGTTAGGTCTTCGTATTTGATTGGTGATTTGATTAGGCTTTGCAACATCTTCTCAATGGCGAGGCCCTGGCGAAGCAGGTTGACATTTGTGAGGATGTCTTCTTCTTTCGCTGTCATATACTTCATTTCAACAACACCTGATGATAGTGGATTCTCTTTCGGATAAAGTAGACCTTTACTTGGGAGGTCGATTTGTTCTGTTGGGACACTGAACTTTTGTTCTGGCATAAATATATTTTTTATTTTAATTTGAATACTTCCATATAAAACCTCCTGCATACCTTCTCAATCCTTTACAAACACAGCCTATATGACTTATATTTAATTGTGTTTCAGCAGATTTTATACAAGGCCAAGATTTTATAAAAATGTCGTCTTTTGTATATTGATATACTTTTTTATAATTAGGATTATATTCCATAGAGTATTTAATAGATCTTTGCTGTTTTCTTTCTTCTGTCCAATACTGTTTTGTTTTATTTACTCTATCAATTGATGATTTTTTACCTCTAAGAGGACTTATTCTACCATACATTCCGTTTAAATTACCAGGTCTGGACTTCTTTTTATTTGTCTCTTCAGAATACTTTTTGCCAGTATTAATTATAGATAATATGTTTTTTGTTTGCTCAGATAATTTGCCACCTTTTCCTGGCTCTCTAACATTCATCATTTTATGCCCAGAATCCTTGTATAATTCGAAATAGAGTATTTCATAATTATCTAATATAGTCTGATTTATATCTTCTGGTAATACGTGGATTATTACAAATGAATGAGTTTCCCAACCATACTTAATAAGAGATGCATATAATTTAGTCTGTCCTGAGCATCTCATAGATTTATATACGCTCTTTCTAGCTATGATATCCCAGCTCTGTCCAATATATACTTTATTTGTAGGACTAGTTATTTTATATATACCAACCATTTATAACTACCTTTTATATATAAATATAAGAATATAAAGTTTTACCAAGCAATTGATCTGTCTAGTAAAAAAGAAAGAGCCCCAAGAATGGGGCCCTCGTACTCCTATATTTACTCATAAAAGTAATAAATTGATAATTGAGAACTCAGTAGTTTAGT
>Ga0172372_10010779_pt1 | contig 11678 bp, 9 predicted proteins | sample LakKiv5m_2_FD_114544 | JGI IMG/M metagenome (GOLD analysis project Ga0172372, IMG submission 114544) | Freshwater microbial communities from Kabuno Bay, South-Kivu, Congo - kab_092012_9.5m | ecosystem: Environmental > Aquatic > Freshwater > Lake | place: Democratic Republic of the Congo... | reverse complement strand
TACGTTTGCGCGCCCGCGGTCCTCGGGGATTTGCGCGCGGCGGACCGCATCGCCTTCCGCTACGGGGGCGATGACTATCCAGCCAATCCCAACGGCTCGGTGGACGCCATTGCCGGCGTGTGCGACTCCACCGGTCTCGTCCTCGGCATGATGCCTCATCCGGAGAACCATGTGACCCCGCGGCAGGGCCGCGCCATCACGGGGGGAGCGGGATCCGCCCTGCCGCTTTTCCGCAACGGCGTGGCCGCCGCGCAACAATCATGAGGACTGCCGCCGCGCTGACTGTTCCGTTCCGCGACCATGGCGTGCGCGAGGAGTGCGGCGTTGTCGCCGTTTCCTCGCCCGGCGGCGAGGAAACCGCGCAACTCGCTTTCTTCGGACTCTTCGCCCTGCAGCACCGCGGACAGGAAGCGGCCGGCATCGCGGTGTCCGACGGGCAGCGCGCGCGCCTGCACAAGGACACCGGCCTGCTCTCGCAGATCTTCACGCCGGAGACGCTGGCTCCGCTGACCGGTTACCACGCCATCGGCCACACGCGGTATTCGACGATGGGGGCGTCGACGGTGCGCAACGCGCAACCGTTCCTCGTCGAAACCATGCACGGTCCCCTCGCCCTCGCGCACAACGGCTCGCTGGTCAACGCCGCCGAATTGCGCGGCCAACTCCTGCAACGCGGCTTCGCCCTCACCGCGGCCAGCGACACCGAGGTGATGGCCCTCATGCTCGCCGCGGCCAGCGGACGCACCTGGGAGGAACGGCTCGAGCGCACCATGCCCTCGTGGATCGGCGCCTACTCGCTCGTCCTGCTCGGCGTCGATTGCTTCATCGCCGCGCGCGACCCGTGGGGCTTCCGTCCGCTGTCCATCGGACGCACCCCCGAAGGCGGCTGGGCGGCGGCTTCGGAAACCTGCGCGCTCAACACCCTCGGCTGCACGGACATCACGGAGGTGAAGAACGGCGAAATTGTCGTGGTCCGCGGCCGAGACCTGACCCGCCGCCGCACGGCCGCCGCGCCGGGCGGACCGGCCCGGTGCTCGTTCGAATTCGTTTATTTTTCACGGCCGGACAGCGAATGGGACGGGCGCAGCGTGCACGAGGTGCGGCAGAAACTCGGCGAGCAGCTCGCCGTCGAATCGCCGGTCGAGGCGGATGTCGTCGTGCCCGTTCCCGACTCGTCCATCCCGGCGGCCATCGGGTACGCGCGCCGCTCCGGCATCCCCTTCAACGACGGCTTCATCAAGAACCGTTACATCGGCCGCACCTTCATCGAGCCGACGCAGATCCTGCGCGAGCGGCGCGTGGCCATGAAGTTCAACGTGCTGCCGGCCAACCTCGCCGGCCAGCGTGTCGTCATCATCGACGACTCGCTGGTGCGCGGGACGACGTCCGCGCAGCTTATCAAACTGGTCCGCGACGCCGGCGCGAAGGAAGTCCACCTGCGCATCACCTCGCCGCGCGTGCTCCACCCCTGCCACATGGGCGTCGACATGGGAACTTATGACGAACTGATCGCCGCGCGTTTCGATCCCGAGCGCCTGCGGCAGCACGTCGGCGCCGACACCCTCGCTTTCCTCTCGGTCGAGGGCATGATGGCGGCCATCGGACGGAAGTCGGGTTACTGTGCGGCGTGCTTCACCGGCAAATACCCGGTCGACGTTTCCGGCGTCGCGCCCAAGGAGTCCTTCGAATTCGCCCTGGCATGAGGATCCTCGTGCTCGGTTCGGGCGGACGCGAACACGCCATGGCGCACGCCCTCGCCGGGGCGGGCGACACGGTCTTCGTCGCCCCCGGCAACGGCGGCACGCCCCGCCGGCGCGCGGTCGATCCGTGCGATCCGGCGCAGGTCGTCGCGCTCTGCCGCGACGAGAAAATCGATCTTGTCCTCATCGGACCCGAGAGCGCGCTGGCCGCGGGTGTGTCCGATGCGCTGCGCGAGGCGGGGCTCAAAGTTTTCGGTCCCTCGCGGGAGGCCGCGCGGCTCGAAACGAGCAAGAGCCTGTGCCGGGCCTTCGCCGCACGCCACGGACTCCCCTCGCCGAGCAACGCGACGTTCGCCGGACCGCGGGCCGCGGCGGAGGCCAAAGCCTGGGCCGACGCACAAAGTTTTCCGGTCGTGGTCAAAGCCGACGGACTGGCGTCCGGCAAAGGCGTCGTGGTCCCCGAAACGGGCGCGGAGCGCGACGCAGCGATCGCGCGACTCGCCAAGTCCGGTCCGATTCTGCTCGAGGAAAGATTGAGCGGTCCGGAAGTCTCCCTGCTGGTCTTCACCGACGGGAAAACGGTCGCCGCCATGCCTCCGGCGCAGGACCACAAGCGCATCCATGAAGGCGACCGCGGACCCAACACCGGTGGCATGGGCGCGTATGCCCCGACGACCGTCTGTCCGCCGGAAATGGTCGAAAACATCCTGGCCACCATCATCCGTCCGACCATCGCCGGTCTGGCGGACGAAGGGACACCTTATGTCGGCGTCCTCTATGCCGGGCTGATGATGACGGCGGCTGGTCCGAAGCTGATCGAATACAACTGCCGCTTCGGCGACCCCGAGGCCCAGGCGTTGCTTTCCCTCCTCGAAACGCCCTTGCGCGACATCGCCCTGGCCTGCGCGGAAGGACGACTGGCCGATCTGGCCGTGCGGTGGCGGGACGGCAGCGCCTGCACGGTTGTGCTGGCCGCGCGCGGCTATCCGGAGAAACCGGTGACCGGGGACATCATCACCGGCCTCGACCGCGCGTCCGCCCACGAAGGCGTGCGCCTTGACCATGCCGGCACAGCGGAAGCGGACGGCGCCGTCGTCACCGCGGGCGGCCGCGTGCTCGGGGTGACGGCGACGGGGAGCAATCTCGAGGAAGCGCGAGCGCGCGCCTACGCGGCGGCGCGCGAGATCGCTTTTCCCGGCAGCCAGTTCCGCCGTGACATCGGTTGGCGCGAGCTGGCCCGCACGGCCGGGAGCTACGCGGCCAGCGGGGTCGACATCGACGAAGGCAACCGCGCGGTCGGACTGCTGAAAAAGAAAGTCGAAGCCACGCAGTCCGCCGGCGTCCTCGGCGGCATCGGGTCTTTCGGCGGCGCGCTCGATGCGTCCGCTTTGAAAAAATTCGCGCACCCCGTGCTGCTGGCGACGACCGACGGGGTGGGCACCAAAGTCATGCTGGCTTCCGCCGCGGGGCGCTATGACACGATTGGCCACGACATCGTCAACCACTGCATCGACGACCTCCTCGTGCAAGGCGCGACCCCGCTGTTCTTCCTCGATTACATCGCCTCGTCGCGGATTTCGGCCCCGCGCGTCGCCGAAATCGTCGGCGGCATGGCCGAGGCCTGCGCCGAAGCGGGTTGCGTCCTGCTCGGCGGCGAAACGGCGGAGATGCCCGGTGTTTATTGCGAGGGCGAATTCGACGTGGCCGGGACCATGGTCGGGGTGGCGGAGAAGAAGAACCTCCTGCCGCGCGCGGATCTCGAGCCGGGCGATGTCCTGCTCGGACTGGGCTCCTCGGGACTCCACACCAACGGCTACTCGCTGGCGCGGAAAATTTTCCGCGGCCTGCCGCTTGACGCCCGGCCCGCCGGACTCGACACGACCCTGGGCGAGGCGCTGCTCGCGCCCCATCGTTCCTACCTGCGGGTGCTGCGCGGTGCGCTCGATGCGGGACTGGTCAAAGCTCTGGCCCATCTGACCGGCGGGGGCGTTTTCGACAACCTCCCGCGCGTCTTGCCCGGAGGCTGCGCCGCGGAGATTGATCGCCGCGCCTGGCCGGTGCCGCCGCTCTTTGCGCTGATCAAGGAGGCGAGCGGACTGCCCGACGCGGAGCTTTTCCGCACCTTCAACATGGGCCTCGGCATGATCATGGTCTGCGCGGCGTCCGACGAGCAAGCCGTCCGTGCGGCGATCGCCGAACCGGTCCATCAAATCGGCAAGCTGGTCGCCGGACCGCGGACCGTGCGGCTGGTTTGAAACGATTCAGGCTTCGCCACCGAGGGCCGCGCGCGCCGCGAGCGCGCGTTCGAGGGCTTGGTCCGGCGTGGCGGCCAACACCGTGAGGTGCCCCATCTTGCGCCCCGCAGCCGGCGCGTCCTTGCCGTAGAGATGGATTTTCACGTCGCCGAACGCGGCGGCCGCCGCCCAAGCGGGTTCCCCGTGACTCCACAGATCGCCCAACAGATTGACCATCGCGCAGGGACGCAGCAACTCCGGCGATCCGAGCGGCAGTCCGCAGACCGCCCGCAGTTGCTGCTCGAACTGGTCGGTCACGCAGGCATCGAGCGAAAAGTGCCCGGAATTGTGCGGCCGCGGGGCGATTTCGTTGACCAGCAGCGCGCCGTCCGGCCGGACGAACATCTCGACGGCCAACACGCCGGTGAAGGCCAAGCGCGCGGCGACCGCCGCCGCCAATTCCTCCGCGCGGCGCGCCACCGCCGGGTCGATCCGCGCCGGCACGACGGTGGCATCGAGAATGTGGCGGCGGTGGATGTTCTCGCCGACGGGGAAGACCGCGACAGAACCGTCCGCGCCGCGCGCCAGCACGACGGAAATTTCCATGACAAAAGGCACCCACGCCTCGAGCACGCCGGGCAACGGCGGCAGGTCCGGGGCGGCGAGATCGTCCGGACCTTCGAGTTTGCGCTGGCCCTTGCCGTCATAGCCCGATTCCGCCGTCTTGAGGACGGCCGGGTAGCCCAATCGCGCCGCAGCGGACGCGAGGCCCGCGGCATCGGTCACTTCCGCCCACGGCGCGACGGGAAACCCGCCTTCGGCGAGGAAGGTTTTTTCGCGGACGCGGTTTTGCGCGATGGCCAGGGCCTCGGCGCCGGGACGGACTTGGCAATGCTCCGCGGCCCAGCGCACGGTGTCGGCCGGCACGTTTTCGAACTCGAAAGTCAACACGTCCACGCCGGCGGCGAAGCGGCGCACCGCCTCCTCGTCGCGGTAGCCGGCGGTCACCTCGACATCGGCCACCTGACCGGCCGGCGAATTTCCGCCGGGGGCAAAGACGTGCACGCGGTAGCCGAGGCGGCGCGCGGCGAGGGCGAGCATGCGTCCGAGTTGACCACCGCCCATGATGCCAAGGCGGCGCCCCGGGCCGTGTGCGGGGTTCATCGCTTGACGCCCGGACGCAGCACGCGGACGGTCTGCTCCTCGCGGTAGGCCGCCAAGGCCGTGCGCACTTTTTCGTCGGCCAACGAAAGAATGGAGGCCGCGAGCAAAGCGGCATTGGTCGCCCCGGCCGCGCCGATGGCCAGGGTGCCGACGGGGATGCCCGCGGGCATTTGCACGATGGATAGCAGCGAATCGAGGCCGTTGAGCGCACGGCTTTGCACCGGCACTCCGAGCACCGGAAGATCGGTGTGCGCGGCGATCATGCCGGGCAAATGGGCGGCACCGCCAGCCCCCGCGATGATGACCCGCAGGCCGCGGCCGCGCGCTTCCTTCGCGTAGGAGGCCATGAGATCCGGCGTGCGGTGGGCCGAGACGACACGTTCCTCGTGCGGGATACCCAACCGCGCGAGCGTCTCGCATGCCGCGCGCATGGTCTCGGCATCGGACTTGCTGCCCATGATGACACCGACGAGGGGCCTGGGTTTTTTCATGCGGTGATTGGTGCCGCGCGTGGCGGAAGGCACGATTGTTAAAGGAGGGGTGCAACGCACTCAAGCCCGGGGTAGAATCATCACACTTTGCCCTGGCCTCTTTTGCTGCCCCTTGCCTCGGCGCTGCTTTACGCGGCGGCGGCGCTGTGTCTGAAGACCGCCCTCGGGCGGGGCTTCAGTTCCTGGTCGGTGTTGTTCTTCAGCAACATGGTGTTGGGCTTGTTTTTCCTGCCGTTGCTTTTCTTCGGCACGGACGGATGGCAGGCGGCCGCGGCTCCGTGGGCGCTGCTGGCGGGGTTTCTTTTTTTCGTCGGGCAAATCGGCACGTTCCGCTCGCTGCAAAGCGGCGATGTCTCCATCGCCACGCCCGCCCTGGCGGCCAAAGTTGTTTTTGTCGCCTTGCTCAGCTTGTTCGTTCCCGGCAGCCGGCCGGATCCGGATTTGTGGCTCGCGGTCGTGCTGACCATGGCCGGCATGATCCTGCTGCAGGGCGGACCGGACCGGCCGGCCTCGCGTCCGCTCCCGACGCTGGCCTGGGCGCTCCTGGCCGCCTTCAGTTTCGCCGCGGCCGACATCGTGGTGCAGACCGGCGCGCCGGCCGCCGGATTCACGCTGTTCATGCCCGTCATGTTCGGCACCGTGGCGGTGCTGGCCCTCCCGTTGTTGTGGCCGCATGTCCTGCGGTCGCCGCGGCCGCGCGATCCGGGCGCGCGGCGCTGGATGACCGCCGGTGTGGTGCTGCTCGGCTTGCAGGCGGTCGGCATGGGGACGGCCATCGGTTTGTTCGGCGACGCCACCGGCGCGAATGTCGTCTACGGCTCGCGCGGGCTCTGGAGTCTGCTTTTTCTCGCGCTGGCCGCCCGGATGCTGGGCCTCGAGGACAGCGTGTCCGACCGCCGCACGCTGGCGCGGCGTTTCCTCGGCGCCATCTTCATTCTCGGCGCGGTCATGCTGGTGCTATTTTGACGCCGCGGCGGCGAGACGCGGGACGTGCCGCGCCGACCACCAGACGGGCAGGGCGCGGCGCATCCACCGATGCACCTCGTGCCGAGGAATTTTGGCCGGCGTGAGCAGGCCGGGGGCCGGGGGCCGGGACAAAGACAAAGTCCGCCAGCCGAGCAGCGCGGGCAAAAGCGTGGCATAGCGGAGCCGTCCGGAGCGGAGATCCGCGCAGTAGGAAGCGCCTTCGTCCAACCACGCCCGCGCCTGATCCGTCCAACGCAGCACGTCGCCGTCCGCCACGTAGACCCGCCCGAGTGCCGCATCCATGCGCCGGTCGCGCAGGATATTGACCAACTGCAACGCCTGGCCGTAATGGCGACCGCGGGCGCGCATGGCTTCGAGGGGTGCCCGCGCGAAGTCGCCCAGCCGTGCCGCGCACAGGTCGGTCCAGAACTCGCCCACGCTGCCGGCCACGAGCCATGTGTAACGTTCGAGTTCCCCGGGCGCGAGCGCGCCCTGTCCGCCGCCGAAGCGTTCGAGATCGAAAATCTGTCCCTCGAGGATGTGCCCGAGCACGACGTGCACCAGACGGTCCCCGCGCGCGTGCAGCCGCCGCCAGAGCGCGGGCAGGAGTCCGAGCAGGCGGCGCTCGGCGGGATCGCGCTGGTGCTTTTCCCAATCGTCCGGGCGGAAGCCTTCGATCGCCGGACGGTCCAGGGAGGCCCGCGCGGACTGCAGGACGGCGAGGCGCCGGTCGGTTCCGGCGGTGGAAGTGTCGGCCAAAGTATCCGTGGCGCGCGCCAGCAAGTAAGCCAGCGCCACGTCCCCGCGCACCGCGCGCGGCAGCAGACGGATGGTGAGATGAAACGAGCGCGAAGTGCGGCGCAGGATCTCGCGTTCAGTCATGGCTGGCTCCAGCGGACCTCGCCCTCGAGTCCGGTGCGGATCAAGGCGATGCGCTCTTCCGCGGCGGTGCCCAGTCCGAGCATTTCGGCGGTCCCGGGCCAGCGGACTTTCTTTGCCAGGGGCGGCATGCCGGCCTCCCTGCGGAAATCGTCGAGCAGGCGCAGGGCCGTGGCATCGATGGCCACCGCGTCGCGCGAGGCGAAGACCGCGCCATAGTTCGTCTTGAATTGCGCGCCGGGGAATGGTCCGCCGGCGTATTGCGGCCGCAGGGCGTCGAGAATGGTGAGCACCACTTTGCCGCCGAGGCGCGGGTCGGCGTAGAGTTCGGGCAGGAACGGGTCGCCGTGATGCGGGGCGCGCGCCAGACGGCGCCAGTTGTCGAGGTTGTCGAGCACCATGCCGGACAAAGCGCCGCCCACGCCGGAGAAGGTGCTGTCGGTCAGCGCGGGCAAGTGCACGACTTTGTCCACCCCGGCCAGCACCGAGGAAAGGTGGCTTTTGCTGCTGGTCTGTTCCTTCCGGCCCGGGGCGAAGCCGCGGTCGCCGATGATGAGCTTGCCCATGACCGCCGCGGTCACGGTTTCCTTCTCCGCGTAGCCGCCGGCTTCATCGGTGCCGGTCACGCGGAAACGCCGGGCCAGCTCGCCGTAGCCGGCGCGCTCGAGGTCGCGCGCCCGGCGGTCCCATATGACAATGCGCTCCGGCGCGACACCCGACGCCACCAACCCCTCGGCCACCGCGGCCACCACGGCCGCGTGGGTGGACGAAACGGGCGCGCCGGTGGCGGACACCTTCAAGCCGACCCGGTCCCCCGGCCGCACGAAAGTCCTCCAGGCCGAGGGCACATCGGGCTGTCCGGCCGCGGCCATGACGACGGCATCGACCATCCGGCGCACCATGCCCCCGCGCACCGCGCCGCCTTCGACGGCGGCGGGCAGCAGGGCGTAGAAGACTTTCGCCGACGGCACCGGGGCGACCGGGGCGGCCGGCGGGGCGACCGCGAGTCCGGGCTCGAGGACCGGTTCGGGCGCCGGGGCGGGTGCCTCCTGCGCGCGTCCGTCCGGTGCGGCGGCCAGCAGGAGCCAGGCGATGAGAAACCGCCTCATGCCTCCGGCACGACGCGCAGCGGGGCGACCAGGCGGACATTGAGCGGCTTGACCTTGTCATAAATCCGCCCGGCCACGGAGGCGCCGCTTTCGTAGCCGCGGGCCAGCATTTCCAGCTTGGCGTCGAGGTTGTCGACGTAGTGCAGGGCGATGGCTTCGGGCGTTTTGGGCTGCACGGGCGAGCCGAATTCCAACTCGCCGTGATGCGCGGCGATGAGGTGGAGCAGGTGCAGGCGGACATCCTCGTTTTCCGTAGGCAGGTCCTTCCACTCGTCGAGCGGCAGGGTCTTCCACAGCGTGTTGACCAGCTCGATCCCGATGTTGATGTGCCCGAGCAATTCGCCGCGCTCGTCGAACGGCATGGTGAAGCCGCCTTCCTCGACGCAATTTTCCCAGAGTTTGCCGCAATCGTGGAAAAGCACGCCGGATTGCAGCAGATCGCGGTGCAACGTCGGATTGGCCGCGCAGATGGCGCCGGCGTAGCGCATCATCTGCGCCACGTGCTCGACGAGACCGCCGCGGCGGGCGTGGTGGAAAAAACGCGCGGCCGCGGTGCGGCGGAAGCGCGGACCGAATTTTTCGAGGAACGATTCGCCGAGGGCCTTGAGCCGCGGGTCTTTCATCGCGGCGACTTCCGCCTCGATGAATTTGTAGTCCTCGTCCTGTTTGGCCCGCAGGTCGGCGGGGCCGGCGAGGAATTCGTCTTTCGCCTCGCCGGTCAGCGGCGCGAAACTCCAGCGCTTGGCCTCGAGGCCGAACTGCGGATGGACGGTGAACTCGCCCTCGAGCTCGAGGCACGCGCCGGGGGCCAGTTCCCGCGCGGACGCAAACTGGCCGTTGTCCGACCAGACCCGCAAGGCGAACCGGTCGCGGGCATCGACCAGTTGGATCTCGAGAAACGGCTTCCCATCCTTCGAGGCCTTCTCGGTGACGGCTTCGACGAGCACCGGCAAGACCGCGCGGGTGCGGCCGTCGCGGGCGGCGGCGCGCAGCGAGGCGATGTCGGTCGATCCGGCCATGGCGGGTCAGGCGCGGGCCACCGCTTCCCAGGCGGACCGCTGCGCATCGGTGACCGTCGAAGGCAGTTGCACATCGACGACGGCGTAGAAATCCCCGCGCGTCCCGCCGCGCTGCGGCATGCCTTTGCCGGGGATGCGGAATTTGCGTCCGTTCTGCGTGAGCGGCGGAACCTTCAACTTCGCCCGGCCGTCGAGCGTCGGCACCATGACCTCGCCGCCGAGCACGGCCTGGGTCACGGGCAACTCGACCTCGTGGATGACGTCCGCGCCTTCGACGGTGAATTCCGGATGGCGCTCGAAGCGCACGCGCAGGTAAAGGTCGCCGGCCGCGCCGCCGCCGCTGCCTTCGCCGCCGATGCCGGCGAGACGGATGCGCTGGCCCTCGCGCACGCCTTTGGGAATTTTCACGGTGTAGGTCTCGACTTTGCCGGCGCGGCCGCGGGTGAAGGAAATCTGGCGCGTCGATCCGTGCAACGCCTCCTCGAGCGTGACCATGATGTCGGCTTCCGCATCCTGTCCGCGCAACGGCGCGTCCTCGCCGTAGAACGCGCTGCCCCGCCGGCCGCCGCGCGCGGCGCGCCCGAAGAAAGCCTCGAAGAAGTCGCTGAAGCCGGTGCCGCCGAATTGGAATTCCTCCTCGCCGCCGCCGTAGCCGCCCATGCCGCCGGGGAAGCCACCCGGGAAGCCGCCGCCGCCCGGGGGCGGACGGAACCCTCCCCCGGCCTGCTGCCAGTTCGGGCCGAGTTCGTCGTATTTTTTGCGTTTCTCCGGGTCGCTGAGGACTTCGTAGGCCTCGTTGATCTCCTTGAATTTCTCCTCGGCCGCTTTCTTGTCCTGAGCCAGATCCGGATGGTGCTGGCGGGCGAGCTTGCGGAAGGCCTTCTTGATTTCGTCGGCCGTCGCCGTTTTGGCCACGCCGAGCGTCTTGTAGTAGTCGCGGAATTCCACGGGCGGAAAAATTTCCCGCCACTATAGGTTCCCGCCCCCGTGCCGGGCCAACAGATTCCGCCGCTTGGCGCGCGTGCGGCACCGCGCTACGCTGGACCCGCCATGCTCGACATCCGCCGCCTCCGCGAAACCCCGGAAACCGTCAAAGCCCTCCTGGCCCTCCGCGGTCCGGGCTTCGATGCCATGGTCGACGGGGTGCTGGCCGCCGACATCGAACGCCGGTCCAACGAAACCCGCTGGCAGCACCTGCAAGCCGAGCGCAAGCGCCTGAGCAAGGAAATCGGTGCGCGGCGGGCGAAAATGGAGGACAGCTCCGCCCTCGAGGCCGAGTCGAAGAGCATGGGCGCCGAAATGGAGACCCTGCAGGCTGCTTCGGCCGCCGCGGAAGAAAGACAGCGCGAACTCCTGCTCTCGATCCCCAACACGCCGCACGACGAAATCCCGCGCGGCCGGGATGCCGCGGACAATCCGGTCCTCCGCACCTGGGGCGAACCGCCGCGCATGGCGGACGCGCAGGACCACGTGACCATCGGCACGCGGCTCGGGCTTTTCGATCCGGAACGCGCCGCCAAGGTCAGCGGCAGCGCGTTCATGTGCTACACCGGGCAAGGCGCCCGGCTCGAACGTGCCTTGATCAACTTCCTGCTGGATCTGCACACCCGCGACCACGGCTACACGGAAATGAGCCCGCCGTTGCTGGTCAACCGCGCGACCATGACCGGCACCGGCCAGTTGCCAAAATTCGAAGACGACCTTTTCGGGGTGAACGCAGGCGACCTCTTCCTCATCCCCACCGCCGAGGTGCCGGTGACCAATTTCCACCGCGACGAGATCCTCCCGGCGGAGAAGCTTCCGCTCAAATTCGCCGCTTACACGCCGTGCTTCCGCCGCGAGGCCGGGTCGACCGGGCGCGACACGCGCGGGCTCATCCGCATGCACCAGTTCGACAAGGTCGAACTGGTCAAGATCACCGCGCCGGAAGACGCGGCGGCCGAACTGGAGTCGCTGACGGCCGACGCCGAACGCGTCCTGCAACTGCTCGGCCTGCCCTACCGCGTCATCGAACTCTGTGCCGGAGACTTGGGCTTCAGCTCCCGTCGGACTTACGACCTCGAGGTCTGGGCACCGGGGCAAAAGGCGTTTCTCGAAGTTTCGAGTTGCAGTCACT
>Ga0172372_10010777_pt1 | contig 11680 bp, 9 predicted proteins | sample LakKiv5m_2_FD_114544 | JGI IMG/M metagenome (GOLD analysis project Ga0172372, IMG submission 114544) | Freshwater microbial communities from Kabuno Bay, South-Kivu, Congo - kab_092012_9.5m | ecosystem: Environmental > Aquatic > Freshwater > Lake | place: Democratic Republic of the Congo... | reverse complement strand
TCCACGAATTGCACCGCACTCAAGGCACGTATGCGGCGACCGCGTTGTGCATTGGTGGTGGGCAGGGCATTGCCGCCCTCTTTCGTCGTGCCTAGTGCCACGCTGAGACGACGTTGAATGCACAAAAAAATCCCCCACGGTCAAGCCCTATGGGTGTAACCGTGGGGGGATCGGTTATTTAGTCGTTGAAGTGATCGCCGATGAAAGCGGTCAGGTCAGCAACACGGTTCGAGTAGCCGAACTCGTTGTCGTACCACGAAATGACCTTGAACAGGTTGTCGCCCAAACCGATGGTCAAGGGCAGGTCGACGGTGCTGGATGACGGGTCGCCGAGGAAATCGGTCGAAACCAGCTGATCGTGCGTGACGGACAAAATACCCTCGAGCTCTTCGCTCTCTGAAGCAGCAATGAAGGCCTTGTTGATTTCTTCGACGGACGTGCCCTTTTCGAGCTCGACGACGAAGTCAACCATGGAGACGGTTGAAGTGGGCACGCGCACTGCGAAGCCGGTGAACTTGCCTTTGAGCTCTGGGATGACCAACGACACGGCCTGGGCAGCACCGGTGGTGGTGGGCACCATGTTCATGGCGGCGGCACGGGCACGGCGCAAATCAGCATGTACGTTGTCCTGCAGGTTTTGGTCCATGGTGTAGGCGTGCACGGTGGTCATCATGCCACGCTTGATACCAAACTTGTCGTTGAGGACCTTGGCAACGGGAGCCAAACAGTTGGTGGTGCACGACGCGTTCGAGATAATGTTGTGGTTGGCGTGGTCGTACTTGCCTTCGTTGACGCCCAAGCAGATGGTGATGTCTTCGCCCTTGGCTGGTGCGCTGATGATGACCTTCTTGGCGCCTGCGTCGAGGTGGGCCTTGGCCTTGTCGGCCTCCGTGAAGCGACCGGTCGACTCGACTACGATGTCCACACCGAGTTGGCCCCAGGGCAACTTGGCCGGATCACGCTCAGCAAGCACCTGCAGGTTCATCTGGCGCTCGTTGCCGTCTTCGTCGTAGTAGCTAATCTCGATAACGTTGCCGTTGGCCCGCACATCGCCGTCGAAGCGACCGTAGTTTGAGTCATACTTCAACAGGTGGGCTAACGTGGCGACGTTCGAAAGATCGTTTACGGCAACGATTTCGAGGTCGTCTCCGTAGTTGGCCAGCATGGCTTTGAAGCTCTGGCGACCGATGCGGCCGAAGCCATTGATTGCGACTCGTGGCATTGTTGCTCAACTCCTCACATGTAAAAAGATGTACGTGCGCATCGTGGGCTCTGCATCATTGCGTGGCGGCATATCGCATCGTTGTGATACGCCAGGCCTGCGTTTACGTTCTGCGCAGATTATACCATATTGTGGTGTGGTCGCTGTGTGGTGTGCCGAGTCACGATACATAGGGGGTTGTGTTACAATACCAGAAATAATCGTGACTCAGCATAACGATGTGGTGCTATGGGGAAAGGTGGGCCATTATGACGCTGATTGTCAGTGTCCTTGCGGTTTTGGCCTTGTTGGTGGGTACCGCCCTTGGGACGTTTCGTCACCGCCAATACGGCGTCTGGGGATTTTTTGGCGTACTCCTTGCGATGGTCGTTGCTGATGCCGTTGGTCCCGCTTTAGGCCTGTACTTGGCCGGAGTGGTTGCTGGCAACGCAGAAACGGTCGTTTACTTAGTGCGCATGCTCTTGCTCTTCGTGGTGGCCGGGTTCTTTTCGTATTACTGCGATGACCTCATCCCCGAAGCACAAGATCCCAAAACGCGCCAAGACAACATCATTGCCGGTCTGCTCGGGTTCGTGAATACCTACCTGATGGTGGCCTACCTCATTCGTGCCCTCGGTGGCCTCGGTCCTAACGGCAACGACATGATCATGGAAAGTTGGGTGAATTCAAGCCTGGTAGCACTGTTGCCGTGGATGATGGCGACGATTTTTGTGGTGGTGTTTGGGTGGTCTTCGGTGCGCAAAGTGACTCGTGCTATCGCCAAGCTCCGAGGTGTGCCGGCTACTACGACGCCACCACGCCCGACACCCGTAACCCCCGCACCAAGCTATAATTCGTCACCGTACAACTCGGCGTACTCGACCCCCACCACCACCACGACTTCGAATGCTCCGGTGGAGGCGAAACCGAGCGCCTGGTCGCGCTTGACAGGTTGGATGTCGCGCCCCAAAGATGAATCAACGGGTACACCACCGGCAAATACACTGTCGAATACGGGGGTGACACCGCCTCACGGTCTCTCCGGTTTGTCTGGTGGGAGTTCGTATACGAGCCCAACTTCGGGCTACAGCAATACGAGCACCACGAGTGGTTTTGGCAATGCATACAGTAGTCCGTCGTCGAGCTACGGCAACACGGGTACCACGAGTGGCTACGGGAGCACGGGCACCACAAGCGGCTACGGCAACACGGGTACCACGAGTGGCTACGGGAGCACAGGCACCACGAGTGGCTACGGGAGCACAGGCACGACGAGTGGCTACGGCAACACGGGCACGACGAGTGGCTACGGCAACACGGGCACGACGAGTGGCAACACGTACAATAACCCAACCACGAGCTACGGGAACACGGGTAGTTTCGGCGTGACGCCACCGAGTAGTAGTTCGGGCGTGTATCCGGTATCACCAGCTAGCAGTAGCAGCACGGGTGATTCGAAGTTGGCTTCGAGTATTTTTGGGCCGGTGACTCCCGTGTATAGTCAATCATCGTTTGGGTCGAGCACAACCAGCAATTCCCAGCAAAAAGATGATGATGATGACGACGATAATGACGGGTATTATTACGACGACGAAGACTCCAACAACAACCCGCCGCCGTACCGTGGCTAGCTGTGTCAATCCCCCGTGGTGCTTTCGCACCACGGGGGATTTGTTTTTCACCGACTATACATCCTAAAAACTAATCGTTTGATCGCCAAGATGAGCGTTGGGCCAGAGGCGCAAACCGCGGTCGAGGTGGTTTTGCGATCCGATGGTGCAATCGTCGCTGATGATGACGCCGTTGAGCACGTTGCTGTCGGCCGCTACCCGGTTGCGATGGCCGATGACGGCGTTGGTGATGGTGCAGCCGGCACCGATGTGGTTGTCGTGCCAGAGCACGCTGGAGCGGATGGTGGTGCCGTCGGCAATGGTGCTTCCAGCGCCAATGATGGCGGGGCCTGCGATGGTCACATTCGCGCCAATGATGACCCGCTCCTCGATGACCACGGTGCCGCTGATGGTGGTATCTGCGGGGACGGTGACTCCGGGTGCCACCCATAGGCCCGGGCGCTGTTGGATGCCCGGTAAACCGAAGCGCACGTTGCCGTTGAGGATGTCGTGGTGTACTTCGAGGTAGGTCTGTGGTTTGCCGATGTCGGTCCAGTAGGCGTCGCTGGCAAAGCCGTACATGGCGTGCTGATTGTGCAGTGCCGTCGGGAAGAGGCCGCGTTCAAACATGTAGTGTTGCCCGGCTGGAATGTAGTCAAGCAGGTGCGGCTCCATGATGTAGGTGCCGGCGTTAATCATGTTGGTGGTAACTTCCTCGGGGCGTGGTTTTTCGAGGAAGCGGGTAATCTGCCCCGTGGCGGTGGTTTCCACCAACCCAAAGGCGGTGGGATCTTCGACGGGAGTCAGCGCAATGGTGAGTTCGCTGTGGCGCTGGCGATGATAGGCCAACATGGCGCGCAGGTCGAGGTCGGTCATCACGTCGCCGTTGAAGATGAACGTGGTGTCGTCGAGTAGATGGGCCACGTGCTTGACGGCGCCAGCGGTGCCACGGGGCTCCGGCTCCTCGATGATGTGGACTTTGATGCCGAGGCGTGAGCCATCACCGAGTGCATGGCGGAAGCGGTCGGCCAAGTACTGGACGGCCAAAATCGCCTCGGTGATGCCTTGATCGCGTAGATTGGTGAGCATCCATTCAATGAACGGCATGCCGACGAGGGGGAGCATCGGTTTGGGGGTGTTGCAGGTGAGTGGACGCAAACGCGTGCCAAGTCCGCCCACCAAAATGACGGCTTTCATGCCTATGACTCCTTGATAACGCGACGCCAATATGCGAGCATGTCGTGCATCGTCGTCTGAACGGGAATACGCGGAGACCAACCGGTGTCGGCACAGATGCGCCGATTATCACATACGACGTCTGGGACGTCGACTGGACGGAGCCGGGCAGGGTCGATTTCGACCTGAATGGGCGTATCGCTGGCCGCAATCAGCGCATCCAGCAAGGCACGGATTTCATGGGAAACGCCCGATCCTACGTTGTAGGCTGCACCGGGCACCCCGTGGTGGATGAGCGCTTCGTACGCCGCTGCAATATCACGCACGTCGCTGATGTCGCGACGTGCCGACAAATTCCCCACCTTGAGGACAGGCTCTTGGAGGCCAGCCTCGATGCGTGCAATTTGGGCGGCAAAGGCGGATACGGCGTAGCTTTCGCTCTGACGTGGGCCAATATGGCTGAACAAACGGAGCCGAATGGTGCGCACCTTGTGCGACACAAACCATTGATGGGCTGCCATGTCGACGGCCGCTTTGCTGACTCCGTAAGGCGTGACGGGCACGAGCGGTTGTGTTTCGGTGATGGGCATCTGCTCACGAGGCACGTTCCCGAAGATCTCGTTGCTCCCAGCAAAAATAATCAACGGGTCAAAACCGAGCTCGACCGCATACTGCATCAATGCCACGCTGGGGATGAGGTTGTCGTGCGTGGTGTTGATGGCATCGTGAAACGATTTGGCTACGCTGGCTTGGGCTGCGAGGTGCACAATCACGTCGGGGCGTATGTTTGCCAAGGTGTTGCGCAGTTGCGGCAAATCGCGTAAATCGAGGGCCTGGTAGTGCACCTTGTCGTGCAGACTTGCCAACGCAAGGTGCGGGCCACGGGCGATGCCGTGTACCTGATACGCCGGGTTGTGTGCGAGGCGCTCGGCGAGGTGCCCGCCGACAAATCCGTTCACACCAGTGATGAGAATCTTCATGTTGCTCACTATACCAAATCGCACTCTCGGTGTTGCTGATGTGCATATGATACAAAAAACCCCTCCACCTGTAAAACGGTGGAGGGGTTGGCGGACATGATCGGTTAGTCGATGGGTTCGCGCTGGTACGTGGCACCCGCCTCGTTGAGTGGTGCGGTGTGTACTACTCCCGCAGTCACCGGCTCTACAACCGCATCCACAACCGTGGTGTGTGGCACGTTGTCGAGGCTGTTGTGTCCGTCGGGCAACGGTGCATTCCGGAACGGCGTCAGTGCTTCGATACGCGTCAGAATGTCGTTGACGTCGATGTCGGTCAACTCGTTGCGCAAAATGAGCGCTTCTGCGATGGCTGCCACGGCTTCGCGATTTTGCTCGAGCAGGTGCTTGACTTTGCGGAACTCGAGTGCCAAGATGGCTTCGACCTGCTTTTTCAGCTCGGCGCTCCGCATCGAGTCCATGCCGAAGGTCAGGTAGGAGTAGAAACTGTTGTCCATGCCGTAGGCGCCCACCATGTAGGTGGCGATGCCGGTGGCCGACATCAAGTCGCCCGTTACCCCCGTCATCTGGATGTCGAGGAAGAGTTCTTCGGCGGCACGGCTGGCCACGGCAATCTGGATGCGGTTGAGCAATTCGGCCTTGGTGCTGGTGTGGATCTCCTCCTCAGGCTTCCACGCTGCGAAACCGAGCGCGTTGCCGTGGCGGATAATCGTCACCTTGGTCAAACGCTGTTTGCGCAGCAACTTGACGGCCGCGTAGGCGTGACCTGCCTCGTGGTAGGCGATGCGACGACGCTCTTCGTACGACATACCGCGGATCGGCTGGCGTAGTCCGTATTCGTGCATTTCACGGGCATGCGTGAAATCCCAGTAGTTGATGGCCTGACGGTTGTCGAAATGCGCGTGGATGACCGCTTCGTTGACGATGAAGCGAATGGCCACCGGCGTGTACCCAATCGTGTCAGAGACCATGCGGTCAATGGGCATTGGTTCGTGTTTGACTTTGCCGAGGTAGTATTCTAGGATGTCGCGGCGTCCGTTGGCATCCGGATGCTCGACCACAATCTTGCGGTCAAAGCGACCTGGTCGCAACAAGGCGGCATCGAGGGTTTCGGCCAAGTTGGTGGCTGCGACCGTCAAAACGGCCGGCATCTCTGGTTTTTTGCGGCGCAACCCAAAGGTGCGCAACACTTTGCCAAACCAGCTCGGGTCTTCGGGTGGTGGGTCCATCTGGAGCAACAACTCGTTGAGCAGACCGCTGCCACCCCCCATGCCTCCCATGCCCATCATCACGTTGGCCTTGCCACCTGGCTCAAACCCAATGCCAGCGCCTGGTGCTGCGCCACCCATCAGTGACGTGCTTCGTGCACCGCCAATGGCGTCAATTTCGTCGATGAACAAAATACAGGCACCGTACTCTTTGGCCAGTTTGCGGGCCTTTCGGTAGAGCATCATGACTTTGATGTTGCCCATACCCATCCACACCGAGGTCAACGAAGGTGCGCTCAAATACCCGAAAGGTACGCCGGCCTCGGTCGAAATAGCCTGCGCCAAGTAGCTTTTGCCCGTGCCCGGAGGGCCAATCAACAGCACGCCACGGGTGATTTCGCCACCCATCTGCTTGAATTGCTTGGCGCCCTTGAGCAGGGTCACGATGCGGCGTGCGGCTTCGAGGACCTCTGGGTTGCCCCGGTAATCGTTGAAACTAATGCCCGTTTCACCAGGGCGCACCCAGTAGATACGGGTGCGTGCCATGAAGAAGTACATCAAGGCAAACTGGAAGCCGATGAAGATGAACAAATACCCCATCGTGGTGATGAGTTGCAACAAAAGCGGTGCCAAGTCTTGTGTGGTCAAAAACACCCACGCGGCCGGCACAATGTTGCCCAACAACCAGATGGCAGCCACCGCAATGGCAATCCAGCGGATACCGCGCATCAGTTTGTAGGGCCAACGATCCAACAAACGCTCGAGGCGTTGATTGAGCACCTGTTCCTGTGAGGGAGGCTCGCTTTGTGGGCGATACGGTTCAATTGCCATATGCGACTCCAACTGTCATGATTGCGGGGGAGGCGGGGTTGGTTTATAACTGACAATAACCAACACGTGGATGTCCACGTACCGTGTAGTATAAAAAAGAACTACTAGATTTGGCAAGTCGTTTATGATGAGGGAACGGTGAGAAGCACAAGCGCAGTGGCCCGAATCATCATCGCCTGTTATGTGGCAGCCGTGCTGGTCAGTGAATGTACTGCCACCGGCGTGACCGTTGATCCGGTCTTGGCGCGCATTCAGACGCGGGGTGTGCTGAAGGTGGGCTATGACCCGGGCATCCTGCCGTTTACCACTATCATCGCCAATCAGGCGGCCGGTTTTGACATGGAAGTGGCACGCGCTGTGGCGGATCGCCTCGGTGTGGCGGTCGAATTTGTGCCCACTGGACTTGATGCTGCCTACGACGAACTCCAGCAAGGACATTTCGACATCATCGCCTCTGCGATGCCCTATGCTCCCGAACAAGGGTGGCGTGCGCGTTTTTCGGAATTCTACTTCGACGACGGCCTGTTCGTGGTAACAATGAGGGCGACTGGCGCGCGTTGGCAAGAATCCGCACTCGGTGTTGTCTTTGGCTCTGATGCTGATACCTACACGCGCCGCCTTCGCTACGCAGGCACCATCGCCACGCCCACCTATTTCGACACTCCTGCCGAACTCTGGCAAGGACTGCTGTGTGGGCAGGTCAGTCATGTGGTGGTCTCCTACAGCACGGCCTTGCGCATGCAACACACGCATGATGCGGTCGTCGTTGCGCCAGCCCTCACGTTTGCGCCGTTGGTCATCGTCATGCCGTACGATGCGGTGGCACTCAACGACGTCGTGAATACGACACTCGCCACTGCTCGGCGCACCGGCGCCTATACGAAGTGGGGACGCCAGTGGTTTGCGCCGTTTCCGGTGCCAACGCGCTGTGAGCAATAAGTCACTTGGGTGTATGATAGAGGGCATCGAAGAGCACGAGGGCAATGTGGCTCTCTGTTGGCGTTGCGTAGCACCATGATGGTGAGAAAGGAGTCGCCATGGCAGAAGTACGCTTTGGAATTGTTGGGCTCGGTGGCATGGGACGTGGGCATGCGCAGTATCTTGCGGCTGGTCAAATCACGGGTGCCGTGTTGACGGCGGTCAGTGACACGAGCCCGACGGCACAGCAGTGGGCCGAAAAAGAGCTCCCCGCTGGCGTGCATTTTTTTGACTCCTACACCGCCATGCTCCAGTCGGGCATCGTGGATGCCGTGATTGTGGCCACACCGCACTATTTCCACCCCGACTTGGCCGTGCAGGCGTTTTCACAGCAACTCCACGTACTAATTGAAAAACCGGCTGGTGTCTACACCCAGCAGGTGCGTCAAATGAACGAAGTGGCTGCGAGCAGTGGCAAAGTGTTTGGCATCATGTTCAACCAACGCACCAATCCGGTATTTCAGAAAGTGCGCGACCTCATCCACAGCGGTGAATTGGGCGCCGTCAAACGCTTCAATTGGATTGTCACCGATTGGTACCGCAGTCAGGCCTACTACGACTCAGGCTCGTGGCGCGCCACTTGGGCTCAAGAGGGTGGCGGTATTTTGATGAACCAAGCACCACACAACGTGGATCTCTTGTTGTGGACGTTGGGCATGCAACCGACACGCGTCCGTGCGTTTTGTCATTTTGGCAAGCACCGTGCCATCGAGGTCGAGGACGATGTGACCGCGTACATGGAATGTGCCAACGGAGCCACGGGCGTGTTTATTACCACGACGGGCGATGCACCGGGCACCAATCGCTACGAAGTCACCGGTGAGCGGGGCAAAATTGTGGTCGAAGACAACCGCATCACGTTTTGGCGCCTCCGTGTGCCAGAGCCGGAATTCAACGCAACCAACAAAAACATGTGGGCGGCTCCCGAAACCTGGAAAATCGAGATTCCGGTGAGTGGTGGCAGTGGTCTGCAACACCCAGGGATTACACAAAACTTCACGAATGCCATCCTCAACGGTACGCCGTTGTTGGCACCGGGTAGTGACGGTATTCATGGCGTGACGCTCGTCAACGCCATGTATTTGTCGACATGGACGGATCATTGGGTGGATATCCCGTTTGACGAAAACACCTTCCTGGCACACCTCAATCAACGACGTGCCCCACAAGATCGGAGTTAATCGTATGCTTCACAAATGTGCTGCGCAACTCTACACCTGCCGTGATCTGCTCGAGCAAGACTACAACGGCGTCCTCAAAGCGCTCAAGTCTCAGGGCTGGCAGGCAGTCCAGGTTTCTGGGTCGCGCGGGTACACACCCGTGCAAATTGCGGGATTCCTGCGTGAAAACGGCTTGAAAACGGCCGGTTTGCACGTGTCACTCGACGAACTCACCAATGACATGGCTGGGGCGGTGGCTCAGGCGCTACTCTACGACACGCGCGACATCATTGTGCCGTATTTGCCCCGTGAGTACCAGAACGTGCTCGGGTATCAGATGTTCAAGAGTCACATGAATGCACTGGCGAAACCACTCAACGCGGCCGGATTTCGCCTCAGTTACCATAATCACGACTTCGAATTTGCGACCACCATTGCTGGTGTTTCAGCGTTGGAGTGGTTGTTGCACCCGAGCCCAGACAATGCGATTTTGGCCGAAATTGACACGTACTGGGTCAAAAAGGGTGGTGCTGATCCCGTGCGCTTTTTGGCACCGTATAGTCAGCGCATGCCCATCATTCACCTCAAAGACATGACCACCGATGACCGCCAAACCTTCGCCGAGGTGGGCACCGGTAGCATCGATTTCTTGCCCATTTTGCGTTGGTGTGAGGCCAACGGAGTCGAGTGGTACGCCGTGGAGCAAGACGTGTGCGACCGCAACCCGCTCGATTGTTTGGCAACGAGCCTCGCCAATTTGCGTCAGCTCGCCAGCCAACTGTGATGCACGCGAAAGGAGCCGGAGACGATGAGTGTCGGTGATGGCATGAACTACGCACCACGGGGCAAACCTCAACCCGTGGTGCAAGCGGGGGAATTCGCCTTTGCGGCCATTGGGCTCGACCACGGCCATATTTACGGTCAGTGCAATGGGCTCATCGAGGCTGGTGGCGTCTTGACCATGGTCTACGATCCTGACCCGGAAAAAGTTGCCAAATTTATGACGACGTACCCGGGTGTTACGCCGGCACGAAGCGAACAAGAGATTTTGCAATCAACGACCGTTCAACTTGTTGCGGGCGCCGCAGTGCCGGCCGATCGATGTGCACTCGGGTTGCGGGTGATGGCGCACAGCAAGGACTACTTCACCGACAAATGCCCGTTCACGACGTTAGATCAGCTCGCACACGCGCGGCAGGCGGTCGCTCAGAGCGGTCAAAAGTACGCGGTCTACTACAGTGAGCGGCTCCACAACGAAAGTGCGTTGGCGGCCGGCGAACTCGTACACGGCGGTGCCATTGGCCGGGTCATCCAGGTGCTCGGTTTGGGACCGCACCGTTTAAACGCGCCCAGCCGCCCCGATTGGTTTTTCCAATTTGCGCGGTACGGGGGCATTTTGTGCGACATCGGCAGTCATCAAGTGGAGCAGTTTTTGTACTACAGCGGTTCGACCGATGGGCAGGTGCTCCACAGTAAAGTGGGCAATTATGCGCACCCCGAATACCCGGAGCTGGAGGATTACGGGGATGCTACTATTGTGGGCAACAGCGGCGCCACCAATTATTTCCGAGTGGACTGGTTTACCCCGCAAGGGCTGAGCAACTGGGGCGATGGGCGCACGGTGATTTTGGGGACGGAGGGCTACATCGAGCTCCGCAAGTACGTGGACATTACGCGTGGCGGTGGTGATCAGCTCTACCTCGTGGACGGCCGTGGTGAGCAGCATCTGTCGGTGAGCGGCCAAGTCGGTTACCCGTTTTTTGGTCAGCTCATCCTTGATTGCCTCAACCGTACCGAGCACGCCATGACACAAGCGCATACGTTCAAAGCGGCCGAGTTGTCGCTCCAGGCTCAAGCCCAAGCAGTGCGTATTGCCACGTCTGGGAGTCGCACATAACCGATTGTCGGCCATCAAGATGCACATACTCAAACCCCGCCAGCATTTGCTGGCGGGGTTTGTACAGCTAGACTAGAAGCGGCGGCGTGGTTTGCGCGGGTTGCTATCGTCGCCACCTGGACGAGGAGCATCGCCGTCGCGGCGGAAGCCGCCACCTGGACGAGGAGCATCGCCGTCGCGGCGGAAGCCGCCACCACGAGGAGCGTCGCCATCACGACGGAACCCGCCACCACGAGGAGCATCGCCATCACGACGGAACCCGCCACCACGAGGAGCGTCGCCATCACGGCGGAAGCCACCCGGACGAGGAGCATCGCCATCACGACGGAACCCGCCACCACGAGGAGCATCGCCATCACGGCGGAATCCGCCACCACGAGGAGCATCGCCGTCGCGGCGGAACCCGCCACCACGAGGAGCGTCGCCATCACGGCGGAATCCACCACCACGAGGAGCATCGCCATCACGGCGGAATCCACCACCACGAGGAGCATCACCATCACGACGGAACCCACCCGGACGAGGAGCATCACCATCACGACGGAACCCACCCGGACGAGGAGCATCGCCGTCGCGGCGGAAGCCACCCGGACGAGGAGCATCGCCGTCACGACGGAAACCGCCCGGACGGGGAGCATCACC
>Ga0172372_10010775_pt1 | contig 11680 bp, 11 predicted proteins | sample LakKiv5m_2_FD_114544 | JGI IMG/M metagenome (GOLD analysis project Ga0172372, IMG submission 114544) | Freshwater microbial communities from Kabuno Bay, South-Kivu, Congo - kab_092012_9.5m | ecosystem: Environmental > Aquatic > Freshwater > Lake | place: Democratic Republic of the Congo... | reverse complement strand
TTGACGACATGGGCATGGAAACCAGCTACGAGCAAAAGAAGTCGGGCATCATCGTCATTCCGGAGTTCCGCTACTACCTCAAGCCGGACAACCTCGGCGCACCGGAAGGGCTTTACGTCGCCGGCCTTGCCCGCGTTTTGGCCCTGACCTACGACTTGACCGACACGGGGGCGCAAGGTTTTTACGGCGACGTCAGCCGCACGGACAAGCGCACGGCGATCGGCGCCGGGGCGGTCATCGGCTATGCCTTCTTCATGGACAACGGCTTGAGCGCGGAGCTCTTCGTGGGCCCGCAGTTCAAGAGTGTGACCTTCGAGCGCACCTACGACAACTTCAGCAACGTGGAAGTCGGTGACGCAGCCTTCGACAGCAAGTTCGTGGACGTTTCCCTCGCGGGCCTCGAGAATTCGGGCGCTGGCGTGCGGTTCGGCATCAACGTCGGATTCGGTTTCTGAGCCCGACGGGCGGAATTTAGGATTCACAACTCCTTCAGGCGGGGCGGCGTGCGCAAGCAGGCCGTCCCGCTTGTAGTTTCGGGGGGCATGGAACGCGACGATGAACTGGTGTTAGGGGAGGTGCGGCTGCGGTTGCTGCTGGACCGGGCGGCGTGGTGGAAGGAAGCGGAGACGGCGCTGGTGGCGGACGGCCACGTGGGTAAGGCCGCGCATTTCCGGCGCAACGGGATCGGCGTGCCGGTCGGGGTGGGGTGGGAGACGCTCGCGCGGCTGACGCGGGTGCTGCGGGCGACGCGTCCGCGGCGGTTGGTGGTGTTGGGGGATTTGGTCCACAGCACGGCAAATGCGGAATGGGACGAGTTCCGGAGGTGGCTGGACGAGGAGCGCGCGGCGGGGCCGCTGGAGGAGCTGCTGCTCGTGCTGGGCAACCACGACATCCTCGGGGAGGCGGCGTGGCGCGCGGCGGGGGTGCGGGCCGTGCGGGAGCACGCGGAAGCCGGGCTGCGGTTCGTGCATGCGCCGGAGCCGGCGGCGCAGGAGGGGTGGGAGGGCTACACCTGTGCCGGGCACGTGCATCCGGCGGTGCGGCTCCAGGGGGCGGGGCGGGCGTCGCTCCGATTGCCGTGTTGGCACGTGGACGAAGCGGCGCGGACGTGCGTGTTTCCGGCGTTTGGGGCCTTTACCGGCCACCACACCGTTGCGCCCCGGGCGGGGGACCGGATCTATGCCGTGGCGGATTCGGGCGTCGTGCCCGTGCCGGTGGCCGGCGCGCGCGGCGTCAGTCGATCGTCGCGGAGAACGAGCCGCTGAACGGGATTTCGAAGCCCACCGTGTCGTCCCCGACGACTTCGCGCAGCAGCATTTCGAAATTCACCGTTTCCGTGCCGCCGAGCAAGGCCGGCGAAGGGGCCACCACGCCGTTGACGCAGACGAACCGGCGGGTGGCGGTGAAGCCGCTGCGGTGGTCGATTTTTTCGATGCGGTGCACGATGCCGTCGGCCGGCAAGTAGAACGCGGGCCGGTTGATGGAATCGAATTCGAGCATGACGGTCAGGTCGTGGCCGTCGGCATGCCGCTCGATTTCCTCGGGGGTGCGCAGGTCGGCGACGAGGTGGTAGCGCCGCGACTTCGGTTGCAAGGTGTCCCAAATCACCGCCTCAGAGAGCTTCAGCGGGTAGTTCGCGCCTTCAAATTGCAGCGAGCCGCACCCGCAGTTGTACACCGGGTTGACGAATTCGGGGGCTTTGTAGCATCCGGTCAGGACCAGGCCCGCAGCGAGCAAAGCGCTGGCGGCGAAGGCGATGGGACGAAGGCGAAGTGTGCGCATCGGTGCGGGGTTTGGCCGGCGGCGGTCGGGCCCGAGGCCCGTCACCGGCGGCCCAAACTTAACGCAACTTCCCCACTCACCGTTGCACCGGGTACAACAGGTAGCGCGCACGCCGCTCGGCAAATGCCCACAGCGCGGCCGTCCACCCTTCCGTCAACTCGTCGCACGCCCCCCCGGATTCCAGGGCGATGCGCAGCGTGTTCGTGCCGGCCAGCCGGTCAAAAAACGACGTAGACGTCACGAACCGCGGCCGCGACGTATCGCCCACGCACTCCCACACATCGCGGTACGCAAAGAGGTAGCCGAGGTCAAACCCGCGCGCAGACCGCGTCCACGCCCCCCCGACGGCGCTCAGGTCCTCCCCGAAACAGGCCACGCCCTGGTGCAGCGGCGTCGGCGCCACCCCGGGAATCGGCTCCGGCACGAAGCGGAATTCGCCTGCGACGGGGTCGGGCGCGCCGATGCATTGGAACGGGATGGGGGTGCCGCGGCCCACGCTGACCACGGTGGCTTCGAAGAGGCAGAGCGAGGGATACAGCGCGATGGCCGTGTCGTTTGGCAGGTTCGGGCTGGGAGGGATGGGCGGGTACCACCGGTCGCTGTGCGCATAGTTGCGGCAAGGGATGACCTCGAGCTCGCAGGTGATTCCGCCGGGCAGCCAGCCTTCGCCGTTGATCATTCGGGCGAGCTCGCCCACCGTCATGCCGTGCAGCAGCGGCACCGGCAGCGCCCCGACGAAGGACTTGAAGGCCGTGTCGAGGACGGGACCGGCGAGGTGGTGGCCGTGCGGATTGGGCCGGTCGAGCACCACGAGTGCCACCCCTTGCTCGGCACAGGCCTCCATCACCAGCGCCAACGTGCTCACGTACGTGTAGAACCGCGCTCCGACATCCTGCAGGTCGAACACGACGGTGCGGATGCTGTCGAGCATCGCCGGGGTGGGCTTGCGGTATTCGCCGTGCAGCGAAAAGACGGGCAGTCCGGTCCGCGGATCGACGCCGTCCTCCACGTGGTCGCCGTAGGCCCGGTCGCCCCGGAATCCGTGTTCCGGCGCGAAGACGCGTTTCACGGGAATGCCCAGCGCGACGAGGGTGTCGACGAGGTGCACGGGGGCGTCGTGCAGGTCCGCCTGCAGAAACGACGTGTGGTGGGCCACGACGGCCACCGGCCCGCGTCCGAGGAGGTGGACGAGGTCTCCGACGCGTTCGTGCCCCAGTCCGATGCGGCGCGGCGCTTCGGTCCGCCGGCGCACGTGCAATTCGCCGTACGCGGGCTCTTCCACGAGGTGCAGCGATTTGCGGCGCCGCGCTTCTGCTGCGGCGAGCGCCTCCGGGCTGGGCCCCGGCGCGGGAGCATCCGGTGGGACACCGGCCGCTGCGGGCGCGGCCACCGGAGGGGACTCCACGTCGGCCGCGAGGCGGCGGTCGGCACACCCGGTACCGCCGAGCGCGAGCGCAGCCGCCAGCGCCGTGAGTGCACACAAAGAAGGAAGCCGCTGCGCCATCGCGGGCAAAGGTAGCGCGGCCCCGCGCCGTGCGCCGCCTATTTTCGCCGCATGAACCTGCCCCGTCGCATTGCGGCCCGCCTCGCCACCGACCGCGCCGCCGGGTCGTGGTCGCGTCCCGTGGTGGCCATCGCCACGGCGGGGGTCGCCCTGGGCATCGCGCTCATCATCCTGGCCACGGCCATCGTGCAGGGGTTCCAAAGCGAGGTCAGGGACCTCGTCATCGGCTTCAGCGCCCACCTCACCATCGAAGGCACGGATCCGGCGGTGCCGGGCCTCCGCACCGATGTGGAGTGGGCGGAGGCGGTGCGGGCGGTGCCGGGCGTGACGACGGTGCAGCCGTACCTGGTCCTTCCGGGCCTGCTGGAAACCCGCGAGGAGGTGGTGGGCATTGCGGCGAAGGGGATCGGGCCGGAGTGGGCGCGTCCCGGCGTCGAAGGGGCGCTCCGGGAAGGGGTTTGGCCGGGGGCGGCCGATGTGGACAGTCTCGTGGTGTCGCGTCCGGTGGCGGAGCGGCTGAAGCTGGCGGTGGGGGACCGGGTTCGGCTGTACCTCGTGGCGGGGGACGATGTCCGGCCGGAGGTGCTGGCCGTGGCCGGCATCTACGAGACGGGCCTGCTGGAGTACGACCGCGAGTTCATCTTCGTGCCGTACCGGAAGCTGCAGCGCGCGGCGCGAATCGGCGTCGAGGCCCAACCCACCGTCGCAGGCGACACCGTCGCGGTGCGGCTCTTCGGGTCGGCGGCGGGCCGGGCCGAGGTGCGGTGGGAGGGACCGGCGGGCGGGCCGTGGACGACGTGGCGGGGCCCCGGCCCGCATCGGCTGGACGGCGCGGACACGGCGGCGCGGTTCCGGGCCATCGTCCGGGACGAGCGGGGCACCGCAGGCGACACGGTCGCCTTCGCGCACCGCGGCGGCGCGTGGACGGGACGCGGCGCCGGCGGCGGGTGGCGGTACCACGCGACGGGGTGGGAGGTCCTGCTCGACGATGCCCGGGAGGTCGATGCGGCGGAGGCCGCCATCTACGCCGCCGTGCCGCTGGGGGTGACGACGTCGACCTTCACGGATGGCGCGCCGGAGTTGTTTGCGTGGCTGTCGATGCTGGACCTCAACGTCGAGGTAATCGTGGGGCTGATGGTGCTCATCAGCATCATCAACATGGCGTCGGCGCTGCTGGTGATCATCCTCGAGCGAACGGCGATGGTGGGCATGTTGAAAGCCATGGGCATGCGGGATGGGGCGGTGCTGCGGGTGTTTGTGTGGCATGCCGTTCGGATTTTGGGGCGCGGCTTTTTCTGGGGGAACGTGCTGGGATTCGGGCTGGCGGCGCTGCAGGAAGCCACGGGTGTGGTCCAACTCGATCCGGAGGCGTACTACGTGGACCGGGTGCCCATCCTGATCGACGGGGTCCGCATCGCGGTGACGGAGGTCGTGGCGTTCGGGGTGTGTGCTGTGGCGATGTTCCTTCCGGCCTGGGCCGCGGCACGCCTCTCCCCGGTGACGGCGATGCGCTTTCGATGACTTCTTTTGCCTGCCTACCTTAGCGCCGTGATTCACGCGAACATCCTCAGCACCATCGGCCGCACGCCGCTCGTCCGGTTGAACCGCATCGTCGCCGATTTTCCCTGCGAGGTCCTCGCGAAGGTGGAGTACTTCAACCCCGGACACAGCGTCAAGGACCGCATGGCCCTGGCGATGATCGAGGACGCCGAGCGCGCCGGATTGCTCGCGCCGGGCGGAACGGTCATCGAGTGCACCAGCGGCAACACGGGCATGGGCCTGGCGCTGGCGTGCACGGTGAAGGGCTACCGGCTGATTTGCACGATGAGCAGCAAGCAGTCGAAGGAGAAGATCGACATCCTGCGCGCGATGGGCGCCGAGGTGCACGTGTGCCCGGTGGACGTGGACGCTGACCATCCGGACAGCTACTACAGCGTGGCCCGCCGGCTCAACGAGGAGATTCCCGGGAGCTTTTGGTGCAACCAATACGACAACCTCTCAAACCGCGAGGCGCATTACCGCTCGACCGGTCCGGAGATTTGGGCCGACACTGCGGGGCGCGTGACGCACTTCGTGGTGGGCGTGGGCACCGGCGGAACCATCAGCGGGGTGGGCCGTTACCTGAAGGAGCAAAACCCCGCGGTGGAGGTTTGGGGCATCGACACCTACGGATCGGTGTTGAAGAAATACCATGAGACGGGAGAATTCGACCCAAACGAAATCCACCCGTACCTCACCGAAGGCGTCGGCGAAGACATCATCCCGGAAAACATCGACTTTTCCGTCATTGACCGCTTCGAAAAGGTCAGCGACCGCGACGGCGCCCTCGCCGCCCGCGAACTCGCCCGCACCGAGGGCCTCTTCCTCGGCTATTCCTGCGGCTCCGCCTTCCAGGGCCTGCGCCAACTCAAGGACCGCCTCACCCCCACCGACGTCGTCGTCGTCCTGTTCCACGACCACGGCTCCCGCTACGTCGGCAAGGTCTACAACGACGATTGGATGCGGGCGCAGGGATGGCTTTGACGGAAAGGGTTGAGGGTTGAGGGTTGAGGGTTGAGGTTGAGGGACGAGGGTTGAGGGACGAGCGACGCGTTGCGTCGATGGGAACAGGTTGAGGGACGAGCCGCGGCTGCGCCGCGGAGGGTGGAGGGGCGAGCGACGCGTTGCGTCGCTGTACAGGCGCCGGCGTTGCCGGCGAGAGGGCGCGGCTGCGCCGCGGAGGGTGGAGATTGAGGGTTGAGGGACGAGCCGCGGCTGCGCCGCGGAGGGTTGAGGGACGAGCGACGCGTTGCGTCGCTGGGAACAGGTTGAGGGACGAGCCGCGGCTGCGCCGCGGAGGGTGGAGGGTGGAGGGCGGAGTGGGGTTAAGTCCTGAAAAGTGCAGTGAAATACATTTTTAAGGGGTTAAAAGTGTGTTGGTGCAACACTTTTCAGGAGTTATGTGGGTTTTAGGCTATCTTTGGGGGCATGAGGCGGAAGGCGTACGACGCGTTGTTGGCTTGGAAAGATGCGCCCGGCCGCAAGCCGCTGCTGATCCAAGGGGCACGTCAGGTGGGCAAGACCTACCTGATGAAACAGTTTGGCGCGGCGGAATTTCGCCATGTGGCCTATTTCAACTTTGAGAGTCAGCCCGCGCTGTGCAGGGTGTTTGAGAACGAGTTGTCGCCGGAGGCGCTGCTTGCTCGCTTGAGGCTGTTGACCGATGCGGTGATTGAAGTGGACCAAACGCTCATCATTCTGGATGAAATTCAAGCCTGCCCCCAGGCGCTCACCTCGCTCAAGTACTTTCACGAGGAAGCTCCGGCCTATCCCATCCTTGCCGCCGGCTCGCTGCTCGGGGTGGCCTTGCACCGCGGCGTGTCTTTTCCGGTCGGAAAAGTGGAGTTTCTTGCCATCCATCCATTCGATTTCATCGAGTTTTTAGAGGCGACGGGCCACGAGAAATGGGCCCAGTTGCTGTTGGAATGCGATTGGAAACAACAAGAGGTTTTTTCGCAGGAACTCATCGGGTTGTTGAAGAGCTACCTCGTCGTAGGGGGCATGCCGGAAGTGGCGGTAACGTTCGGTGCGACAGGCGATTTGAAGGGGGCGAGGGCGCTGCAGGAGAACATTTTAGCGGCCTACGAGAACGACTTTTCAAAGCATGCGCCCATCGAGCTGCTGCCGCGTATCCGGCTCGTTTGGCAATCCATTGTCGGTCAATTGGCAAAGGAGAATACCAAATTCATGTACAGCCTCCTCCGCAAGGGCGCGCGGGCGAAGGAATTCGAGCTGGCCCTCGCGTGGCTCAAAGACGCTGGGCTCATCGAAAAGGTCTCACGCGTCACAAAACCCGGGTGGCCGCTGGACGCCTACGCTCGCTGGGACGACTTCAAGGTCTACTTGAACGATTGCGGGCTGCTCGGAGCGCGGGCCCAACTTCCGGCTTCGGTCGTCCTCGAGGACCATCGGTTGTTCACCGAGTTCAAGGGCATTCTCACGGAACAGTTTGTGCTCCAACAACTTGCGTCACAAGGTATGCCGCTGTTTTACTGGCGCCCGGAGAATGCGGACGCGGAAGTGGATTTTTTGGTGCCCTTGCAGGGCCAAATCCTCCCGCTGGAAGTCAAAGCCGCTTCGAACACCCGCTCCCGCAGCCTGAGTGTCTATGCAAACCAACATGCGCCTGCGGTCTGCCTCCGCACCTCCCTGTTGCCGCACCGCGACCAGGACTGGCTCCGCAACATCCCCCTTTACGGCCTGACGGGTTGGTTGCGATTGGCGGAGGCGAAATAGCAACTTCAGGTTGATAGATGGTGGCAGCTTCCCTTGGCACAGGCGATGCGGGCTTCGGTCGCTTGATTCTGCTCAAATGCTTGCGCTCGGGCTGTGGAGCATTTGCAATCGGGTTTGCCGGAACGTTTGGGTCACAGGTCAGGGGACTCCCGGTGACGTTCTTGCGCATCGTTTTCCCGATGTTTGAGAATCAAATCTTTCCCGAGAATTACTAGATTCAACTCCTGAAACCCCCGATTGGAATCAGATGACACGAATTCAGAATTTGAATCACTTGCCGCTTCGAGTGATGTGGATTTGCGGTGTGTTCGCGGGGTTGAGTTGTGGAGGGACGGAGGATTCGGGTTGGTTGAAAGTTCCGGAAGCAGACCCAACGGAGCGTGCGGATTTTTCTGCTTATGTGCAGGATTGGAATGATGCACACAATGAGAAAGATGTGGCCACGTTCAGTCGTTTGTATGCAGACAGCCTCGTGTTTTACGGGGAAAGGACTTCTAAAAATGCATGCATCGAAAAGAAGCTCTCGGCATTTCGAAAGCAGCCAGATTTTGTTCAACGGATCCCGGATGCGATTGCAGTGCAAGAGGTTGGGAAGGATCAAGTTCGATGTGATTTTTCGAAACAGGTTTCTTCAAACGGCGAATCAAGGACGTACGCCGGATACCTGATTTTTGAGCGAATGGGAGATACATGGAGGATTGTGAACGAGGGAGATAAAACCACTGACAAAAATCTCGAAGCCAAGGCGAGAAACTCGGTACCCGCACCGCCGGATGCGATTCGAGGCGATTTCAACGGGGATGGCTACAAGGAGGCTGCTTGGTTGATTCCCCCTACCGTTGAACAGTGCGGCGACTGTGACGGTGAATGCACTTGTGTCATTCGATTTTCAAACCCACAAATACCGGATTTAATTATTCGCAATTGTAGGGAAGGCAGGCCTTCGAATCTCTCTGACCTGAACAACAACGGTTCCGACGAAATTGGCTTGCTTCCCGGTTGGTGTACAAGCTGTTGGCACGATTATAAGGCGTTCACATTGTTAGGGGGTACTTGGGTTTATGCAGTCGAGCCTTTTCCCACCCATTGCAACCAATGGGATGAGGGCATAGTTGCAGTTGAGCCTCACGGAACTAAGCCGGGGTTTGCTGTCATTCGTTACACGGATTGGGATGATTTTGAAGTGAAAACGAAAGTGGTGAAGGCGAGAAGGATATTGGATCCATGAGCCTCGTGCGGAGGATTCGCCACGAATTGCTGGTGTGGTTGGGTATTCGCCGGCTTCGTTTGCAAAAGTTTGGAGGAGGGGCTTGAGTGGGATGCGTATTTTTAGGGCATGGAAGTGTTGAAGCGGCGCTCGACGTGGGCGTGGACCATTCGGATCGCGGTTTCTGCGATGTTCGTCGTGTCGGGACTGGCAAAGTTGTTCCCGATCACCCCGTTTGAGAAGCAGCTGTTCGACCTGCTCGGCGGGTCGTTTTGCACGGCGCAGTACCTCGCGCGGCTGATTGTGGCCCTCGAGTTTGCCATTGCGGTGGGCATTTTGCAGCGCCATTTCTTGAAGCGCTTCGTGCTGCCGGTGACGGGCCTGCTGCTCGTGGCATTTTGCGTGCACCTCGGATGGGACATGTACCAGCACGGCGGGCTGGACGGCAACTGCGGGTGCTTTGGCCAATGGATTCCCATGACCCCGCTCGAGGCCCTCATCAAAAACCTCGTGACCTTGGGCCTCCTCGGCGGGCTGTGGTTCCTCGTGGAAGAGGACCGCTCGAAGCCCCACAACTTCGGGTACATCCTGTTGATTTACACGGCCATCGGCATGGCCACCTTCGCCTACCGCCCGTTCTGCCCGTGCGAATCTGCGGCGGAACTGCCGGTGACGGTCCCGGCAATGACCACCACCGAGGCCGCGCCCGAAGCCTTGCCGGACTCCACCGGCACCGGCACCGGCTCCCTCCCTGTCCCCACTCCATCCTCCCCCTCCACCCCCCAATCTCAAACTCAAACTCAATCTCAAACTCAAACCCAATCTCAAACCCAATCTCAATCTCAATCTCAAACTCCCCCTCAACCCGGCCCCGCCGCCACCACCTCGCGGTTTGCGGCGTACGGGAATTCGCTGGATTCGGGGAAGAAGATTGTGTGCATGTTCGTGCCCGATTGCGACCACTGCAAGGAGACCGCGGCGGAGCTGTGCCGGATGGCAAAGCAGATGAACCTGCCGCCGGTGCACATCCTGTTCCTCGACGAGGGCGCGGAGGTGATTCCGTCGTTCTTCGAGGCGGCCGGGTGCGCGACGAGCTACCAGGTGCTCGGGCACGGGCCGTTCTTTTCGCTGCTGGGGAGCGGCAGCGACACGCCGGGGGTGTTCTGCCTTTGGAACGGCAACGTCGTGGCGTCGTTTGACGGGACAGGGGGCAACGCGTTCAATGCCGCGAAGATGAAGGCGGCGCTGAAGCTGAAGTAAGGGGGCGAGGCGGAGCCGGGTCAGTCGCGCGCGCGGAGGTCGAGGTTGTGGGTCCAAGCGACCTGCACCGTGTGGTTGTTCTCGGCGCGCAGGCCGTCGGCCTTGACAATGAACTGGTTGAGGTAGCCGAGTTGCAGTTGCGAGGTGGGAGAGAAGCGGTAGCCCAGGGCGGCGTAGAGCCGGTTTTGGTCCAAACCATTGCGCGCCACCCCCGGTCCCCACCCCGCGAACACCTCGTCGTACGCGAACACGAACCACGGCTCGCGGAGCGGCACGAGCACCGCCGCCCGGTACCGCACGCGGTGGCGCAGCACCCGTTCCGTCGAACCGGCGACCTCGAGCCAGCGCTGCTCAAACCGGTAGCGGTGCTGCACCTGCAAGCGGCCAACCGGCTGGCTCAGTGCGAGTTGCTCCCACACGCGGTGCTCGTCGTTCACCTCCGCCACCGGCTGCGCGCCGTAGGGAAAGGTCCGGATCCAGCCGTAGCCCGCCGTCGCCACCGCGCCCGACCGCAGGTACCGGTCGACGCCCACGCGCAGCAGCGACTGTTGCCAAATTTCGCCCCAGTCCGCCCGCCGCCATTGGTACTCCGTGTGCAGTCCCCACCGCTCCGTCAGCCGGTGGTTGCCGGCCGCCACCGCCCAGGCATGGCCCGCCACAGCGATGTCGCGTTGCGCCCACCCCGCCCCGCCCGTCCCCACCCAAATCGCCGCGGCCAGCACCGCGCCCCGCACCCCCCGTCCCAGCAGTTGCTTCATGTTCCTCATTTCGTTCGTGAAAGTAACGTCCCGATTTGCTGTATCTTTTCAATCATGAACCTTCGGGAGACGGTCAAATCGAATGTGTCTGAATTCGTAGCTGCATGCAAAGCCCACGATGTGGCGAGGGTGTATGCCTTCGGTTCTTCCATCGGTTCGGGCTTTGATGAAGCCCGGAGCGATGTGGATTTGGTCGTTGAGTTGGACACCAAAGACCCAATTGAGCGCGGGCAGAAATTGCTCGATCTGTGGGATGCCTTTGAGTCCTTTTTCGGACGAAAAGTGGACCTGCTCACCCCGGATTCCATTTCGAATCCAGTACTCGCTGAGCGCATTCGAGCGACCCAAGTCTTGATTTATGACGGAAGAAGGCAAGAAGTTCCTTTTTGATGTCCTGCGGGCCATCGAGCGCATCGAGATGTTTTCGGCGGAGACGCCGAATTTTGCTGTGTTCTCTCAAGACCTGAAAACTCAAAGTGCGGTTGAAAGGCAATTGGTCATCGTTGGTGAGGCGATGAATGGATTGCTGCGCATCCACCCTGAAATTGACGTGCCTGATGCTCGCCAAATTGTAGGTCTGCGTCATCGTTTGGTTCATGCGTATGATTCATTGGACAATGCAATTGTTTGGGCAATCGTTCAACGCCACATCCCGATTTTGCGGGCAACAGTGATCGCTTTGCTTGATCGCATCGACGGCCCCGCGCACCCCTGACTTCCCGTCCTCAAACCCAACCCTGTACGCGGCGAAGCCGCGTTCTCGCCGCGCAGCGGCGCACCGTCCCTGTACGCGGCGCAGCCGCGTTCTCGCCGCGCAGCGGCGCCCCGTCCCTGTACGCGGCGCAGCCGCGTTCTCGCCGCGCAGCGGCGCCCCGTCCCTGTACGCGGCGCAGC
>Ga0172372_10010774_pt1 | contig 11681 bp, 11 predicted proteins | sample LakKiv5m_2_FD_114544 | JGI IMG/M metagenome (GOLD analysis project Ga0172372, IMG submission 114544) | Freshwater microbial communities from Kabuno Bay, South-Kivu, Congo - kab_092012_9.5m | ecosystem: Environmental > Aquatic > Freshwater > Lake | place: Democratic Republic of the Congo... | reverse complement strand
GCGAGGCGCCGCCGATGCGCGCATCGACCTCGAAGCGCCCGACGCGCAGCGACGGATCGCTGCCGAAGGGCAGCGGATACACGTAGCGGCGGCCGTCGCCGTGCGGCGTGACCGTCTGCGTGTAGCCGATGACGATGCGGCGCTCGCCGCGCGCGGGGATCGGGAAGATGCGCAGCTCGAAGCGCCCGCCCTGCTGCCACTCGAGCAGCGCCGGGTCGCGCCAGGGCCCGGGCACCCAGATGTACTCCTCCTGCGCGAGGCGCTGCGCGGGGCGCGTCGCGTTGCGGATGACCCCGCGCCAGATCTTCGAGGCGCGGTCCTTCTCGACGAAGGCGCCCTCTTCCATGCGGCCGTCGACGTCGAGCGCGAGGCGCGAGATGCGCGCGTCGGGCGGGAGCGGGAAGCGGTAGATGCCCTCGAGCTCGTCGCCGCCGTCGTTGCGGAAGACCTCCTCGATCTCCGTGCGCGCGACGTTGCCGACGATGCGCACCGTGACCTTGTGGCTCGCGAGCGTGAGCGGCCGATCGGCGCCGCGGTCGCCTGGACGCTTCGCGCGGAGCTCACCGAGGCCGGCGATGGGCGCGTCACCCGTCGCGCTCGCGATCTGCGGCGGCTCGAGCTCGGACCAGCCGATGGCGCCGCCGAGATCGATGGCGGAGGTGACGCTCGGCGCGCCCGACTTCGCGAGCACGCCTTCCTGACCGGCCTTCACGTCGGCCGTCTGCCCGCCCGTGTTGCGCACGCGCACCGTGCCGCGCGTGACGCGCACGCTCGCCGTCTCTGCGTCGGCCGTGAGCAGGAACTTGGTGCCGAGCACCTCGACCTCGCCCGTGGGCGTGCGGAAGAAGGCGTGCGGCGCGCGCTCGTCGAGGTGCGCGACGTCGGCGAGGACCTCGCCGCGCGGCAGCGTGAACGTGCGCGGGGCCGCTGCGTCGAGGGTGAGCTCGCTGCGGTGGTTGAGGACGACGATCGTGCCGTCGGCGAGCTCGAGGCGGGCGCGCGTGCTCGCGTCGGTGCGCACGGTGCTGCCCGCGGTGATCGCGGTGCCGGGGCTCGCGCCGCGGAAGTCGCTCGCGCCCGGAGCGCGCACGGACACGCCCGTGCCCGGCTGCGACGAGGCGCGGGCGATGCGCGCAAGCTGACCGCCTTGCGTGATGGTGGTGTGCGGATCGGTGCCTGCGACGGGCTTCGGATCGTCACGCCGCGTCGCGACGGCGATGACCAACGCAGCCGCGGCCGCGAGGCCGACGAGCCAGACGATCGGGCCACGGAAGCCGCCGGGCTTTGCGCTCGCGGGGGTCGCGTCGAAGGACGACTTCGCGTTGGACACGCTCGTCGGGGCGGGACTCGTTGGACGCGTGACCGTGCCCGCTGCGGGCGGCTGGACGAACGCTGCCGCAGGAGTCGGTGCGCCGACGCCCGGCCCGCGCGCGGCGAGCGCCGTGAGCACGCGCGCCTCGAGATCGGCGGGCGGCGCGTGATCGCGGCCCGACTCGGCGACGCGCTCGGCGAGGCGACGCGCTTCGTGGCGCAGATCGCGGCAGTCGTCGCACTCGGCGAGGTGGTCGCCATGACGGCGCAGGGCGTCGGCGTCGCCGTCGACGAGGGCCGCGAGCTCGTCGCGGAGGGCTTCACACGCTGGGTTCGTCGTCATCGGGATCCCTCGTCGGCAAGGAGCGACCGCAGACTCTCGAGTGCACGGCTCGCACGCTTGCGCGCTGCGGCCTCGTCGATGCCGCACACCGCGGCGATCTCCCGAAAACTCAAGCCAGCCTCGTAGCGGAGCAGCACGGCGTCGCGCTCCGTGGGGCGCAGCGACTCGAGCGCGTCGCGCACCCGCGCCGCCCGCCTGCGCGCAGCGAGCAGCTCGTCGGGCTGCTGCGCGTCGGCGACGGCGTCGTGCACGAGTCGCAGCCGCCGCTCCTGGCGCACGCGCAGCTCGAGGCGGCGCGCGCACATCTTCCGCGCGATGCCGAAGAGCCAGGCGCGGATGCTCGCGTCCCCGCGCCACGAGGGCATCGCGTCATGCGCGGCGATGAGCGATTCCTGAACGGTTTCATCGGCTTCCGCCTGCGTACCGAGCATCGCGAAGCAGAGCCGGCCGAGCGCTGCGCCGTGCTCGCGCGCGCAGAGCGCGATGGCGTCGCGGTGGGCTCCGGCGCGGACGAGGGCGCCGATCGGGTCGGGCGGCGCGAGCGGTGTGGGAGTCGCTTCGAGAGCCATCATCATCCCCATGTGGCCGTGTCGGCCGCGTTCGTGACGGAGAAAGTGCGGGAGCGTCGGAGATTGGGGTCGGGGGCGCCGTGCGCGCCGTGTGCGCTGCGGCCGAGCCCGGGAGCGGGAGACTCCGACGCGCGAGCGCGCGATTCGGTTGACGCGATGTGCAGGGAGGATACGTGAACGCGCATTTCCCCGGAGGCCCCGTCATGAGCGAGCACACCGCGACCGTCGCCTGGCAGCGTTCGACGCCCGATTTCACCTACCCGAGCTACGTGCGCGATCACGACGTCACGCTCGGCCCGGGGCACACCGCCCTCCGCGCCTCCGCTGCGCCTGAGTACCGTGGGGACGCCGCGCTCCCCAACCCGGAAGACCTGCTCGTCGCGGCGCTCTCGAGCTGCCACATGCTGACCTTCCTCGCGATCGCGGCGCGCAAGGGGATCGTCGTCGACGCCTACGACGACGACGCCGTCGGCCACCTGGAGAAGGGCGACGATGGCCGCGTCGCGGTCACGCGCGTCGTCCTGCGGCCCCGCGTCGTCTACGGCAGCGACTCGCGCCCCGATGCGGCCGCGGAGGAGGCGATGCACGCATCCGCGCACCGCGGCTGCTTCATCGCGTCGAGCGTGAAGACGGAGGTGCGCGTCGAGCCGCGCAGTGTTTGAACTCGTTTCGGAGCGCGTGAGCCGCGTGCCTGAGGAGACGCGCAGGCGTCAGGCGCCGAGTTTCTCGCGCAAATCGAGGGGGATGCTGCAGATGGCGCCGGCGGGCATCGTCACGCAGGCGACGGTCACAGTGGCTTCGTGCAGCAGCGTGTCGTCGCTCGCGCGGCGCAGGGCGCTCGCGAAGACGAGCTTCGCGCGGGAGCCCTCGTGCAGCCACGTCTCGAGCGCGAGCAGCTCGTCGAAGCGTGCGGGCGCGCGGTAGCGGAGGCGCGCCTCGACGACGGGCAGCCCGAGGCCGCGCGTGAGCTCGAAGGTGCGGTAATCGACGCCGACCGCGCGCATCAGCTCGACGCGGCCCTGCTCGAGGTAGCGGAAGTACTGTGAGTGATGGACGACGCCCGCCGCGTCGGTGTCGACGTAGCCGACGCGGATCGCGTGCGTGTACGCGGGGCGCCCGTCGCGTGTGCCGAGCAACGTGCGGCTCAGCCTGCTGGAGCTGCGGCGAGGTACGTCTGCACGAGCTCGTGGACGCGGGTCAGCGAGGTCATGTTCTTGAGTTCGCTCTCCGGGACGGAGATTTTGTACGTGCGCTCGATCTCCGCGACGATCTCGATGCCCATCATCGAGTCGATGCCGAGCTCGCGAAAGTCGGTGTCGTCGGGGATCTCGTCGACTTCGCTGACCTCGGCGACGATGCGGCGGAGGTTTTCCTTCAGATCGCGGTTCATGCTCGTGCTCCGATCGGGGGCTACTGCGCGGCGGCCGCGCGGCGCTCTTCGCGCTCGCGGCGCGCGACCTCGACGAGTTCCTGCCGGGTCACGCCGAGGTACTTGAGGACGGGGAAGTAGATCTTCTGCAGGAAGACGTCGCGGTCGACGTGCCCGTGCTCGCGCATCAGCTCGATGCGCGCGTCGTAGTCGGGGACGATGCCGACGCCGGGCATCTCGAAGTTCTTCGCGACGTGCGCGATGTCGCGGAGCGTGCCCTCGCGATCCTCTTCGAGATAGACCTTCACGATGTCTTCGTAGAAGCGCGCGTGCGCGATCTCGTCGCGCGCGTTGAAGCGGTAGACGGCCGCGAGCGCCTCGTCGTTGTACTGCTTCGCGAGCGCTTCGTGGCGCAGGTAGATGACGAACGTCGCCATCTCCTGGAAGCTGCCGTAGATGGTCATCTGGCGCGCGGTGTCGAAGGGGCGGCGCCACTCTTCGGTCATCAGCTTCGCCTGGAAATCGAACATCTGCTCCTGCGTGCGCTTCCCCGAGCGGACGAGGTACTCCATCAGCGCGATGGAGTGCTTGAGCTCTTCGTAGCCCCAGTTCGCCGAGAACGAGCGCTGGGCCCACGACGACGCGCGCACGGCCTCGAGGCCCTTGCGGATGTAGTCGGGCAGGAAGCTCTCGACGCCGAGGAAGGTCTCCGCGCACGTCGCGACGAAGGCGGGCGTCTCGGGGTTGATGCGATCCCAGGGGACGTCGCGATACGGGTTCCAGCGGCGCTCCTGCTCCGCCTTGTCGAAGAAGGTCGTGAAGTTCTTGTAGAGCTTCTCGTGGAACTGATCGGATGCCATGAGTTCACCTCGTCGCGGACATCGAACACGCAGAACACGGGGGATTCGGAGCAGGGCCCACCGCTGACGGGCCCGCAGAACGTACGGTGATCAGGCCGACGCGCGCGTGCGCTTCTCGACGAGGTCGAGGAGCTGGCGGACGGTCTGGATGCCGACGAGCTGCTCGTCGGGCACCGCGATCTTCAGCTCGCGCTCCATGGAGCCGACGAGCTCGAGCATGCCGAGGGAATCGATGCCGAGGTCCGCGATCACGTGCTCTTCGGTCACGTGGCTGAAGTCCTTCTCGGCGATCTCGGTGGCCATGCGCTGGAAGGTGTTGAGTAGCTCGGAGCGGTCCATCTTCTCGTCTCCCTGATTTCTGGGACAAATCGCGCGACCGGTGGGTCTCGCGGCGCGGCCGAGCATAATCGCCCGCCGCGCGAAAGCACACGGCGACCGTGCGTCGCCGCGGTGTCAGTCGGGCTCGCCGCCCTCGCTCGCCTGCGCGCTGCCGTGCTCGGCGAGCAAACCGTTCTCGTAGAGGCGCTTCGTCTTGAGGCGCTGGGCCTTGCCGCTCGAGGTCTTCGGCAACGCGCCGACGCCGACGATGGCGACGTAGGACGTCGCGAGGCCGGACGCCTCGTAGATGCGCTCGGGAATCGCCTTCTTCAGCCGCTCGACGTCGGCGGAGTTCGCCTCGGCCGCGACGACGAGCTGCTCGGTGCCGTCGCGCACGACGCTGAAGGCGACGACGTTCCCGCGGCGCACGCCCTCGAGGTCCTGGACGGCCCACTCGAGGTCCTGCGGGTGGTAGTTCGCGCCGTGGATGATGATGAGATCCTTGAGTCTTCCGCAGATGAAGAGCGCGCCGTCGGCGAGGTAGCCGAGGTCGCCCGTCTGTAACCAGCCGTCCTTCCAGCCGAGCGCGGTTGCGTCGGCGTTGCCGAAGTAGCCCCCGGTGACGGACGGTCCAGTGGTCACGATCTGACCCACGCGGCGCTCGCCGAGCGGCTCGCCCGTCTCGGCGTCGACGATGCGCAAGTCATGGCCGGGGAAGGGCACGCCGCACGCGACGAGCTCGAGCGCGCCGGGCGTGCCGGGCGCGACGGGGAGGGCCTCGCCGCGCTTCATCGCTTCCGGGTCGACCGTGTCGGTGACGATCGGCGTGCCGCGCGGGTGGAAGGTGATGGCGAGCGTCGACTCGGCCATGCCGTAGCTCGGCAGGAGCGCGCGCGCGTCGAAGCCCGCAGGCGCGAGCCGGCCGGCGAAGTCGCGCATCGTCTGCGCGTGGATGGGCTCGGCGCCGCAGCCCGCGATGCGCAGGCAGGAGAGGTCGAGGTCCTTGAGGTCGCGGTCCTTCAAGCGCTTGACCGCGAGCGCGTACGCGAAGTTCGGCGCGTAGGTGATGGTGCCGCGGTACTTGTGGATGGTCTCGAGCCAGATGCGCGGCCCGCGCGCGAAGGTCGAGGTCGGCAGCAGCACGACGGGGATGTCGTGGATGAGCGTGCCGAGCACGAAGCCGATGAGGCCCATGTCGTGGAAGAGCGGGAGCCACGACACGCCGAGGTCGTCGTCGCGTCGATCGAGGCCGTGCGGGCCGAGGAAGGCCGAGGCGTTCGCGACGAGGTTCGCGTGCGTGACGACGACGCCCTTCGGCTGGCTGGTCGAGCCCGAGGTGAACTGCAGGAAGCAGAGGTCGTCCGGCGTGATCGCGGGGAGCGTGAAGGCGGGCGTCGCGCCCGTGAAGACCTGCTCGGTGAGCACGATCTGGGCGAGGCCGCAGTCCTTCGCGAGGGCGGGCTCCACGTAGGGGCGCGTCGCCTCCATCGTGAGCAGCACGCGTGCACCCGAGGCGCGGGCGATGTGCGCGACGGTGTCGGCGTAGCCCTCGATGCCCTTGAACGTCGCGCGCGGGTAGATGGGCACCGGCACGAGGCCGGCGACGCACGCGCCGAGGAAGGAGAGCACGAACTCGTCGCCCTCCGCGACGACGATGGCGAGGCGGTCGCCCTTCGCGAGGCCGAGCGCGGCGAGGTGCGCGGCGCGGCGGTGCGCCTCGGCCTCGAGCTGCTCGTAGGCGTAGAAGCGCTCTTCGCCTTTGGAGGTGAGGAAGCGGAAGCCGCGCGACGCGCCGCGGGGCAGCCTGGCCATCGCGGAGACGAGCGTGATCGGCGGGTCGGAGGCGGCCATGGCGCGCGCTTCTGACGGGCGCCGCCGGGGGTGTCAAGGTGTCGCGGCGCGGAACGTCACGCCCGTCCAGGGCGCGCTTTCAACGCACGAAGAGGTAGGCGAACGACGCAATGCGGCGCGTCTGGTCGCCCCACGACCACGTGACGTCCGGGTTCACGTTGCCGACGGCGAATGCGCCGTCCGAGCCGCCCGCGCCGCCGAGCCCCAGCCGTGAGTCCGGGGTGTTGCAATCGTCCTCGTTGTTACCGACGATTCCAAGGCGCACGCGCGCGAAACCCCCAGCGGGCGCGACGTTGATGCCCTCGTCGTTGCAGTCGTCTTGCAACAGCGAACCGGGGACGAGGCCGAGCCACGTGCCCCGCGCGATGCCGGTGTCGCGCGTCGGGCCTGCGAAGAGCGCGCGCGCGCTCGGGGCGCCGATCGTCGGCTCGACAGCGCGGCGTTCCGCGCCCGTCACGAGCACGAGTCGGAGCGCGGTGAAGGCGACCGTGCGGTAGCTGCGCAGCTTCGCCTCGTCGCCGTCGACCGTCGCCGTGCCGAACTCGGCATCGTCCGTCCAGACCGGCGCGTCGTAGGCGAAGGTCGCGCGCGCGCCGTCGGCCTTCAGCACCAGCGTCCAGCCGCCGCCGTTGGTGGTCATGTCGCACCAGGCGTCTGCGGGATCCAGTCCGCCGGGACCATCTCCGTCGAGGGTGTAGGCGCCGTCGGGGAGGAGCGGCTCGGCGGCGAGGAGCGCGGCGCAGCTCGTCAGGAAGCCGCACGCCCCCGCGACGCAGACGCGTCCGGGGCAGAGCGCCGGAACGCAGGTGGAGGAGCCGAGATCGGTGGGCCCGAGATCCGTGGAGGCATCGAGTCTCCCGCCGTCGCTGCCGCCGTCCACGCCGCCCGCATCGGTTGCGCCACCGTCGAGCACATCGCCGTCGAGCGCACCGAGGTCCACTGCGCCGAGGTCCGCTGCGGCGTCGCGATCGACGCCGCCCAGATCGACGCTGCCGAGGTCGCTGTCGCCGCCCGCGTCGGTGTCGCTCGCTGCGAGCCCTTCGCGCGCGACGGCGCATCCCGCGACGAGCGCGAGGCCGACGACGAGCAACACAGCGGAGCGTGCGGGCGGTCGCGACACGCCGCGAGGGTAACGCGGACGGCCGTCGTGGCGCACGCGTCAACTGCGTTCCGCGAGTGTTCCCGCGACGGTCTGCCGCCTTGCGCCGCCGCGCGCGCGCGGAGTACAAAGCGCGACCTTTCATGAGCCGTCGTGTCTTCGTGACGGGGCTCGGGGCCGTCAGTTCCGTCGGCCTCGGGCGCCGCGCCTTCTGGGAGTCGCTCGCCGCAGGCCGGAGCGGTGCGTCCCCCGTCGAGGGATTCGAGACGGGCTCCATCGGCCGCACGATCGCCTGTGAAATCAAGGACTTCCGTGCGCGTGACTGGATGACGGCGGCCGAGGCGCGGCGCATGGGGCGCTGCTCGCAGTTCGCGGTCGCGGCGGCGCGCATGGCCGTCGAGGACGCGGGCATCCCTGCGGCGCTGCTCGCGACCGAGCGCACGGCCGTCGTCGTCGGGACCACGATGGGCGAGGCGGACGTCATCCGCGAGCTCGAGTCCGCGTGGATTCACCGCGGGGAAGAGGCCGTGAAGACGCGCACCATCAACCGCTACGGCACGACGCTGCTGCCCATCCACGTCGCGCGCGCGTTCGGTGCGCACGGCATGACGCAGACGCTGCCGGCGGCCTGCGCGGCGGGGAACTACGCGATCGGTTTTGCGGCCGACCAGATCCGCGCGGGGCGCGCCGACGTCGCGATCACGGGCGCGAGCGAGATCATCGAGAAGCTGCAGTTCGCAGGCTTCGCGCGGCTCGGCGCCATCGCACCCGAGCGTTGCCAGCCCTTCGACAAGAACCGCAAGGGGCTGCTCGTCGGCGAGGGCGCGGGGATGATGATGCTCGAGTCCGAAGAACACGCGCGGGCCCGCGGCGCACGCATCCTCGCGGAGATCGGCGGCTACGGGCTCGCCTGCGACGCGCACCACATCACGCGGCCGCACCCGGAGGGCGAGGGCTCGGTGCAGGCGATGCGCCGCGCGATCGAGGCGAGCGGCCTCCAGCCCGACGACGTCGACTTCGTGAACGCGCACGGCACCGGCACCGACGCCAACGACAAGGTCGAGGCGCTCGTGATGCACAAGGTCTTCGGCGCGCGCGGCGCGAGCGTCCCGATCAGCTCCATGAAGAGCATGATCGGGCACTGCATGGGCGCCGCGAGCGCGCTCGAGGCCGTGTCGTGCGTCGAGTCGATCGCGACGGGACTCCTGCCGCCGACGATCGGCTACGAGACGCCGGACCCCGACTGCGTGCTCGACCTCGTCACCGGCGGCGCGCGCCGCGCGAAGGCGGACGTCGTGCTCAACAACGCGCTCGCGTTCGGCGGCTACGACGCGGTGCTGCTGCTCGCGCGCGAGGGTGTGCTCCCCGACACGGTGGGGCGTCGCTGATGGAGCTCGCGATCACCGGGCTCGGCGTCGTCTCGCCCTTCGCCGTCGGCGCCGAGGCGCATCGCACCGCGCTCGACGCGCCCGAGGTCGCCGCCGCGCGCGCGTTCGCCGGGCCGATCGCGACGCTGCCCGAGGCCGAGCTGCCGGGCGCCCGCGTCGCGGAGGTGCGCGAATTTGACGCAGCGCGTCATCTCGGTGACAAGGGCCTGCGCAACTTCGATCGCCTGACGAAGTTCCTGATCGTCGCGGCGAAGCAGGCGCTCGAGGACGCAGGGCTGAAGCGCGACGGCGCGTGGCTCGCGCGGCGCCCGGAAGAGGTCGGCATCATCTCCGCAACGGCGTACGGCTCGCTCGACGCGATCACCGAGCTGAACCTCGTCGCCGAGCGCGAGGACCCCCGCTACATCAACCCCGCGCGCTTTCCGAACACCGTCGTCAACGCGGCCGCGGGCTACGTCTCGATCTGGGAGGATCTGCGCGCGCCCAACGTCACGATCGTCGATGGCAACTGCGGCGCGCTCGACGCGGTGCTGACGGCGGAGACGCACCTCGCGCACGCGCGGGCGGATGTGTTCCTCGTCGGCGGCGGCGAGGTCGTGAGCGAGCCGCTCTACCGCGCGCTGCGCAAGCTCGCGCTCGTCGCGGAGGGCGACGCGCCGTGGGCGCCGGGCGAGGCGCTCGGCCACGGGATGCGCGTGGGCGAGGGCGCGGCGTACGTCGTCGTCGAGCGGCCCGCGGATGCCGTGGCGCGCGGGGCGCGGGTGCGTGGGCGCATCCTCGGCTACGGCACGGCGTTCACGGCGCCCGAGAGCGAGGCGCTGATCGTGCACCCGTCGGTCGACGGCGTCGCACGCGCGGTGCGTGCGGCGGTGCGCGATGCGGGGCTCGCGCCGGCCGACATCGACGCCGTCGTGTGTGCGGCGAGCGGGCTCGAGCGCTTCGACGCGGCGGAGCTCGTCGGGCTCGGGCGCGCGCTGCACCCCGACGTGCTCTGCGCGTCGGCGAAGGCGTACGGCGGCGAGACGTTCGGCGCCGCGGGCGCCTTCGGCCTCGCGACGGGTCTCGCCTGGCTCGACGGCGCGCCCGTTGCGCCCGTGTTGTGCGGCCGCGCGCGCGGTCGCCTCGAGCACATCGTCGTCACGACGGTCGGCTTTTACGGCAACGTCTCGGCCATCGTGCTGGGGCGCGCCACCACGCCAGAGAGACACCCATGAGCTGGATCGACGACAAGGCGCACCACGAGCTCGCACGCATCCGCGAGGCGCGCGAGAAGCAGGTCTATCCGTACTTCCGCCCCTTCGAGACGGGCGGGCTGCACACGACGATCGGCGGCCGGCCCATCGTCAATTTCAGCTCCAACGACTACCTCGGCCTCACCAATCACCCGAAGGTGAAGGAGGCCGCGAAGGCCGCGATCGACCGCTTCTCGACGGGCCTCTCGTCCTCGCGCGTGCAGGCGACGACGACGGCGCACGTCGAGCTCGAGCAGCGGCTCGCGCAGTACTTCCGCTACGAGGAGGCGCTGATCTTCACGACGGGCTACCAGGCCATGGTCGGCACGATCATGGCGCTCGCCGATCAGGACACGACCATCGTCCTCGATAACCTCTCGCACGCCTGCATCCTCGACGGGACCTTCCTCTCGGCAGGCACGCCCACGCGCCAGCCCGAGGTGCGTTTCTTCAACCACAACTCGGTGAAGTCGCTCGAGCGCATCCTGAAGACGAAGGAGCGCAAGAACGCCCTCGTGATGATCGAGGGCATCTACTCGCTCGACGGCGACATGGCGAAGCTCACCGAGATCCTCGAGGTGTGCGATCGCTATGACGCGGTCGTCGTCTGCGACGACGCGCACGGCTCAGGCACGCTCGGCACGCACGGGCGCGGGCTCGCGGAGCACCTCGGCGTCGAGGGCCGCGTGCCCGTCGTCGTGACCACCTTCTCGAAGACCTTCGGCGGCATCGGCGGCGTGCTGCTCGGCTCGCGCGAGGTCGTCGAGCACGTGAAGCACTACGCGCGCTCGTTCCTCTTCTCGGCGTCGCTGCCGGTGCCGATCGTCGCGGCCGCCTCGACCATCCTGACGATGCTCGAAGAAGAGGGCCCCGCCCTCGTCGCGGAGCTGCACGAGAAGGCCGGCTACATGCGGCGTCGCCTCGGCGAGCTCGGCTTCCACCTCGGCATGAGCGACACGCACATCATGCCGGTGATGTGCCGCGACGAGCGCAAGGCGCTCTTCATGCACATCGCGCTCCTCGAGAGCGGCGTGATGATGGTGCCGATCACCTATCCGGGCGTGAAGAAGGGCGAGGAGCGCCTCCGGGTGAACGTCACCCGCGGCCACACGCGCGAGGACATGGACATGGCCCTCGACCTGCTCGACTCGTACGGGCAGGCGTTCTTCGTCCAGAGTGGTGAAGAGCTGGGCGAGATGGTTTCTGACGGTTGATGCCCTCGCTTGGTCTTTCACGCTGACTCGGCGTCGTGCGTCCTCGCCGGGCCCCAAGCCCGGCTGCGGGCGCCTCCTTGATTCAGCGCGAAATCCCGGCGCGATCGGGCTCGCTTGGTCTTTCACG
>Ga0172372_10010772_pt1 | contig 11685 bp, 6 predicted proteins | sample LakKiv5m_2_FD_114544 | JGI IMG/M metagenome (GOLD analysis project Ga0172372, IMG submission 114544) | Freshwater microbial communities from Kabuno Bay, South-Kivu, Congo - kab_092012_9.5m | ecosystem: Environmental > Aquatic > Freshwater > Lake | place: Democratic Republic of the Congo... | reverse complement strand
GGCCCCGACGGCAACCTGTGGGTGATGGCGGGCAACCACACCAAGCCGCCCGCCGACCTCGCGCCGACTTCGCCGCACAAGAACTGGGCCGAGGACCACGTTCTTCCGCGCCAGCCCGACGGCAACGGTCACGCCACCGGCATCCTCGCGCCGGGCGGTTACGTCTGCCGCGTCAGCCCGGACGGCAAGAAGTGGGATTTCTTCTGCGGCGGCTTCCGCAACCAGTTTGACTTTGCGTTCAACTGCGACGGCGAGCTGTTCGTGTATGACGCGGACATGGAATGGGACTGGGGCATGCCGTGGTATCGCGCCACGCGCGTGAACCATGCGACCAGCGGCGCGGAGTTCGGCTGGCGCTACGGCACCGGCAAGTGGCCCGACTACTACGCCGACAGCCTCGGCACGGTCGTGGACATCGGCATCGGCTGCCCGACCGGCGTGGGCAACGGCAAGGGCGCGAAGTTCCCGGCCAAGTATCAGCGCGCCATCTACGTCATGGACTGGACCTACGGCCGCCTCATGGCCGTCCACCTCAAGCCCGACGGCGCGAGCTACACGGCGACGTGGGAAAACTTCGTCGCGCCCGCCGGCCTGATGAAACCCGGCGCGCCCAAGCCCCCGCTCAACGTGACCGACCTCATCATCGGCGACGACGGCGCGATGTATTTCACCATCGGCGGCCGTGGCACGGCGTCCGGCCTCTACCGCGTGACCTACACGGGCAAGGAATCCACCGCCGCCGCATGGGAACCGAACAAGGAAGGGGCCGAGGCCCGCGCGTTGCGCCGCAAGCTGGAAGCCTTCCACGGCAAGGCCGACCCGAAGGCGCTCGACTTCATCTGGCCGCACTTGAACAGCCCCGACCGCGCCATCCGCTACGCCGCGCGCATCGCGCTCGAAGCGCAGCCGGTCACGACGTGGCAGGCCCGCGCGCTGGAGGAGAAGTCGGCGGACGGCGGCCTCGCGGCGTTGCTCGCGCTCGCGCGGCTCGGCGGCAAGTCCGCGCAGGACGAGTGCCTCCGCGCGCTCGGCAAGTGGCCGATGGCCACGCTCCCGGAACGCCAGCAACTCGACAAGCTGCGCGTCATCCAAGTGAGCATCGCCCGCCACGGCCTGCCCTCCGCCGACGTGGTGAAGCTCGCGACCGAGAAGCTTTCCACCAGCTACCCGAACAAGAGCAACCTGGTGAACCGCGAGCTTTCGCAGGTGCTCATCGCCCTCGGCGCACCGGACGTGGTGGGCAAAACGCTCGCGCTCATGGCCAGCGCGAAGACGCAGGAGGACGTGCTGCATCACCTCTTCCACCTCCGCACGGCCAAGAACTGGACGCCCGTCCAGCGCCAGGAGTATTTCGGTTACTGGACGAAGGACCGCAAAGGCTGGGCGCACCAGGGCGACACCGTGAAATGGTTCGACGAGGCGGGCCGGCCCTACGGCGACGGCTCCAGCTTCAACAACTTCCTCAAGAACTTCCTCAAGGAGGCGCACGGAAACCTCGCGCCGGGCGAACTGGCCGAGTTCAGCCCCATCGTCGCCAAGATCAACGACGGCCTCGCCACCGGCCGCCGCGCGCAGAGTGGCTTCCCCGCTGCCAAGCCGCGCAGCTTCGTGAAGGCGTGGACGATGGCGGACTTCGCCGACCTCGACGCCGTGGGCAAGGGCCGCAGCTTCGAGAAGGGCCGGCAGGCCTTCGTGGACGCGCAATGCCTCGCGTGCCACCGCTTCGGCCTCGAGGGCGGCGGTGTCGGCCCCGACCTGACGGCGGTCAGCGCGCGCTTCAGCCGCCGCGACGTGCTCGAAGCCATCCTCGACCCGAGCAAGGTCGTCTCCGAGCAGTTCCAGAACACCAGCGTCTGGCTCAAGAACGGCGACGACCACACCGGCCGCCTCGTGAACGAAACCGGCGACACCCTCGTGCTCGTGCCCAACCAGCTCCAGCCCGACACGAAGATCACCGTGAAGAAAGCCGACGTGACGAAGCGCGCCTTCTCGAAAATCTCGCCGATGCCCGCGAACCTCGCCGACGGCCTGAGCCGCGAGGATATACTGGACATGCTGGCCTTCATCGAGAGCGCCGGCCGCCGCCAGCACACGGCGTTTGCGAAGTGATGCCGATTGCCAAAGCCAGTCGGCACTTTTCCGCCCAAGGCACGCTTTCTCCCTCACCCCGGCCCTCTCCCGCTGGGAGAGGGAGAGCCGCAGTCCGCGTTCTGTCAGCAGGGACGCGAACGTATTTCGAGGGCTGGCTGACTTTCCCCCTCGCCCAGCGGGAGAGGGCCGGGGTGAGGGAGAAAGCGCACTGTGTTCCGCAATGTGCCGATGCTCTTTGGCGATCAAGTATGACCCGTGCCGGCGACTGCCAGTCGCCGGGTTGCGCGCGGGTTGCTCGGGGCGGATTCGAACGGCTGCGGCCCACGGGCGGCGGCGGGAAGCCGTCGGCACAGGTTCAAGGGTAGCCCCCACGGCCCGAAAGCCGCGCATTGGGCCATGAACCAGGCAAAGGCGAGGGCAGAAAAATTATGGGCAGGAAGATTTCTGTCGCCATTTTCCTGCCCCCAATCTTCCTGCCAAAATCCCGGTTCGTGGAGGGAGGGCCGGGGCGAGGGAGGACGGCTTCCGCGAGGTTCAGCCAAGCCATCGAAACTCATTGCGGGTTGGTATAAGTCGTTGCCAGCCGACGCGCGTTTCCGGCAACGTAACGCCCACGTTCATGCTCTTCCTCGTCTTCCAAGTCGGCGCGGATCGCTTCGCGCTGGAGGCCGCCCGGGTCATCGAGGTGCTCGCGCTGGTGGAGTTGCACAAGATCGCCGGCGCGCCGGTCGGCACGGCGGGCGAGTTTGCCTATCGCGGCGAGCCGGTGCCGGTGCTCGACCTCTGCCTGCTCACGCTGGGTCGGCCGTCGAACCTCCGTCTCAGCACCCGCATCATCCTGCTGCGCCACGAGCCACAGCCTGGCGTGGTGAAGCCGCTGGGCCTCATCGCCGAGCACGCCACCGAGTTGGCGAACAAAAACCTCGGCGAGTTCGCCGCCGTCGGCGCCGCGCTCGCCGCGCCCGACCCGCGCGGGCGGCTCCAGTTGCTGCAGCTCGACCGCCTGCTCACCCCGGAGTTGCGCGACCTGCTGGCGGTGTATTACTTCACGCAGAGTCTCGAACCGGAACCGGCCGCGTGACCGGCCCCGCCCATGCTGTCTGAATTCAAAACCCGCCGGCGCAGCGAGGCCGACGTCGCGGCCACCCCGCCGGCGGCGCCGTCGGTGGCGTTCGCCGCGCCGAAGCCGATGACGGACTGCTGGCAGCACATCGGCGTGTGGGGCAACGGTTCGTGTGGCGAGCTGGCCGCGCACCTGCACTGCCGCAACTGCCCCACCTACGCCGCCGCCGCCATGCGGCTGCTGGACGCGCGTTCCCCGGCGGACTACCGGCAGGAGTGGACGGCGCACCTCGCGGAGCGGACGGCCGTGGCGGACGCGGGCCAGCCCTTCCTCGTCTTCCGCATCGGCGATGAATGGCTGGGCCTGGACATCGGCACCATGGAGGAAGTGGGCGAAACCCGGCCCATCCACACCCTGCCGCACCGCCGCGAGGGCGTGCTGCTGGGCGTGATCAACGTGCGCGGTGAACTGCTTGCCTGCGTCTCCGTGGGCCGGCTGCTGGGCATCGCCAAGGGCGTCGGCACCGGCACGGCGCTGCCGGAAAAATCCGCCGGCCGCATGCTCGTGGTGAACCACGCCGGCGAGCGCGTCGCGTTCCCCGTCACCGAGGTGCGCGGCGTGCAGCATCTCGCGCTCCCGGCGGAGCCGCCCCCGCCCGCGCTCGACGACCAGGTCATGGGCGCGGCCGGCCGCAGCCGCGTCGAGTGGCGCGGGCGCAGCGTGTGCTGCCTGGACGAGGACAAGCTGTTCGCCGCGTTGAACCGGAGCCTGGCATGAGCGACCTCCCCGACGACCTGAGCAGTTTTTCGATGCTCGACCTGTTCAAGGCCGAGGCCGGGACGCAGAAGGTCGTGCTCAACGACGGGCTGCTCGCGCTCGAAAAGGGGGCCACGCCCGCACAGCTCGAGGAGCTGATGCGCGCCGCCCACTCGCTCAAGGGCGCGGCCCGCATCGTCGCCTCGACGCCGCCGTCCGCGTCGCGCACGCGATGGAGGACGCCTTCGTGGCCGTGCAGCGCAGCCCGGTGCCGCTGGCGGAGAAGCCCGTCGCCGGCCTGCTCGACCGCGCGGATCTCGCGCCGAAGTTCCGGGGCCAGTCCGCGTTCACCACGCTGCTGGTGGACATGATGCTCGACGGCGTGGATTTGCTGGACCGCATCGCGCACACGCCCGAGGCGGAGATGGACCAGTGGACGGGCGAGCGCGGGCCGGAAATTGACGCCTACCTCGGGAACGTCGCCGCGCTGATGGACGTTCACCTGCAGGCGGAAAAATTCGCCCAGGCCGGCACCGGGCCGGTGGCCGGCGCCAGCCTGGCGAAGCCGCCCGCCCGGCGCGGCCCCCGCCAAGGACGACCTCGACCGCTCGCTCCGCATCACCGCCGACAGCCTCAACCGCCTGCTCGCGCTCGCCGGCGAGTCACAGGTCGAGGCCCGCCGCCTGCGGCCCTTCGCCGAAACCCTGCTGCGCCTGAAGCGGCAGCTCACGGAGATGAACGCGGCCTTCGATCATGTGCGCGAGGCGCTGCCGACGGAGCTGCAGACCGGGCTGCTGCGCGACCGGCTGCACCTGGTGCAGGTGCGCGCGGCCGAGTCGCGCCAGTTTCTCAACGACCGGCTCGTCGAGCTGGAGCTGCTGGGCCGGCGCTCCTCGACGCTCTCCGGGCGCATGTATGGCGCGGCGCTCGCGTGCCGGATGCGGCCCTTCTCGGACGGCATCCAGGGCTTCCCGCGCATGGTGCGCGACCTCTGCAAGCGGCTGGGCAAGGAGGCGAACCTCGAGGTCCACGGCGAGGACACGCAGGTGGACCGCGACATCCTCGAAAAGCTCGAGCCGCTCATCACGCAGATGCTCCGCAACGCGCTGGACCACGGCCTCGAATTCCCCGACGACCGCGTGAGCAAGGGCAAGTCCCGCGCCGGCCGGCTCACGCTCGAAGCGCGCCACAGCAACGGCAAGCTGCTCGTCTCGGTGGCCGACGACGGGCGCGGCGTGGACTGCCACCGGTTGCGCGAATCCGTCGTGCGCAAGGGCCTCACCTCGGCCGCGACGGCGGCGCAGTTGAGCGAGCAGGAGCTGCTGGAATTCCTCTTTCTGCCGGGCTTCTCCACGAAGGAGAACGTCACCGAGATGTCCGGCCGCGGCGTGGGCCTGGACATCGTGATGAACATGGTCAAGAGCGTGCGCGGCTCCGTGCGCGTGACCTCGGCGTTTGGCGAGGGCACGCGGTTCCAGCTCCAGTTGCCCCTGACGCTCTCGGTGATCCGCGCGCTGCTCGTGGACATCGCGGGCGAACCCTATGCCGTGCCGCTGACCGCCGTGAGCCGCACGCTCAAGCTGGACCGCGCGACGCTGGCGGGCGAGGCGGGCCGGCCGGCGTTCGTGCATGACGGCCGCCATGTGCCGGTGGTGACGGCGCACCAGGTGCTCGACCGCGGCGAGCCGCAGGGCTTGAACGGCGAGCTGCCCGTCATCGTGCTGGGCGAGCGCGAGCAGTGCGTCGGCCTGCTGGTGGACCGCTTCAAGGGCGAGCGCGAGCTGGTGGTGCTGCCGCTGGACCCCAAGCTCGGGAAAATCCAGGACATCGCGGCCGGCGCGTTGATGGAGGACGGCGCGCCCGTGCTGATCCTCGACGTGGACGACGTGCTGCGCTCGGCGGAACGGCTCCGGTCCGCCGGCGCGGGCGGGATGCAGTCCAGCCTGCCGGCGGGCGGGGCCACCCGCCACCGCCAGCGCGTGCTCGTGGTGGACGACTCGCTCACCGTGCGCGAGCTGGAGCGCAAACTTCTCCTCGAACGCGGCTACGAGGTCGAGGTGGCCGTGGACGGCATGGACGGCTGGAACGCGGTGCGCGCGGGCCGTTTCGACCTCGTCATCACGGACATGGACATGCCCCGCATGGACGGCTCCGAGCTGACGCGGCTCATCAAGCAGGACGTGCTGCTCCGCGCGACGCCGGTGATGATGATCACCTACAAGGAGCGCGAGGAGGACCGCCAGCGCGGCCTGCGCGCCGGCGTGAACGTGTTCCTGACCAAGGGCAGCTTCCAGGACGCGACCTTCCTCCGCGAGGTGGAGAACCTGATCGGCACGCCGCAGGGGTGAGCCTGTGGCGGCAGGCGGGACGCCTGACGCCACTTCAACTCAGTTCACAAACGTCAGCTCGTTCGTCTCCAGCAGCACCTGCGCGAGCTTCTCCCACGGGTAGAGTCGCAGGCCCCGCGCGGGGGCGGCGAAATCGCGCTGGGCATTCCACTGCTTGCCGGTGGCAACAGCGGCGGTCGCCGTCGTCCGCTGCTGGTCCAATTCCTTGATGACGGGCGTCCAAGTGAAGGTGTCGTTCACCCCGCCGGCGCGGCCGTCCACCACGAAGTCAATCGTCTCGCCGGCCTTCACCATCAGGCGCGGCACGGCGAGCGTGACCGTGTTGCGCAGCGCGACACCGCGTGCCACCACGCCCGCGCCGCTGTAAACGATTTGCCCCTGCACGCCGTCGCTGTTCTGCCCGCTGTGGGCGAGCGTGCCCTCGATGCTCACGAGCATATCGTCCATTGCGGTCCAGCGGCGGATCGCGGACTGCGTCAACATCAGGCCCGGATGCCCGCCATTCGCGGACAGGTGGAAGTGGCCGGCGCGCCCGTCGGGGATGCGTGGCGAAGCCTGGTAGAACCGCGTCTGCGGACTGTAAAGCAGCGGCCAGAACGCGCCGACGCGGCCCGTGCGCGAGTCCACATGGCCGAGGCCGTATTCCCAAGGCGGCTGGCCGGGCAGTGGACCACGGGGCGCGGACTGCTCGGTGGCGAGGTAGAACAGCGCGAGCTTCAGCTCCGTGTCCGTGGGCGGGCGCGAGTAGATGAGGCGGTAGAGCATCTTCACGCGCTCGGCATCGGTGGGCAGGGATTTCAAGTCGCCGCGCTGGACCGTGTTGCGCGCCTGCTCGATGACCAGCGGGCTGTTCATCATGAAGAGCGCCTGCTGCGGGACGATGGTGTTGTTGCGCTGGCCAGTGCTGATGTCCGGGTTCGCGAAATCGAAAGCGCCGAGCATATTCGGCAGGTTGGCGCGGTCCACGAGGCCGTAAACGCTGCGGCGGTCGGAGTATTCGCCGTCGGCCTCCGGACGGTCGAGGCGTTCGCCGGGGCCGCCCATCTTGAAGTTCAATTTGCCGCCGATGTGGAGAATCGTGTCGCGCAGCGCCTCGAACTCCAGCCGCCGCCGGTGCTGCTGCCAGAGCCAGCGGTTCTCGGGGTCCACCTGCGCGAAACGCGGGTTGTCCTCGCTGCTCTGCTGCCAGGTGTGCGACAGCATGATGAGCTTCTGGAGTTTCTTCACCGACCAGCCGTGCTCCATGAATTGCCACGCGAGGTAGTCCAGCAGCTCCGGGTGTGTGGGCGGCTCGGCGCGGAGGCCGAAATCGTTCGGTGTCCGCACGATGCCCTCGCCGAACTGGTGGAGCCAGATGCGGTTCACCATCACGCGCGCGGTGAGCGGGTTGTCGGGCGAGGCAATGTGGCTGGCCAGGTCTAGCCGCCCGCTGCCGTTGCGGAACGGCTCGCGGTTTTCACCGGAGAGGATTTCGAGGAACTGGCGCGGGACGTTCGGGCCGCGGCTGCCACGGTTGCCCTTGATATAGACGTAGCTGTCACGCGGCTGGCCATCCAGCAGCACGACCGCGCGCGGCGGCGCGCCGGGGTGCGTGGTGCGGAGGTTGTCCACGGCCCGGGCGAGCTCCTGCTGCCGGTTGCGGGCGTCGCCCATGTTGCGAAGGCGTTGGAGCGATGCCCCGACCTTTTCGTCGGTGAACAAGTAGGCGGGCGAATCCGGGTCGTAGATGACGCGGCGAATCTGCTCCTGCGCAGCATCGGGCAGGCCGGTGGGCGCGGGCAGGACGTTCGTGGAGCCCGAGCGCACGCGCGCCGCGTGCTGGGCGGCGACCTGCCCCCAGCGCGCGTTTGCGTCCACAAACAGCCGGGCCAGGTTCGTCGCCACGACCGCGATGGAACCGGGCGGCGAGCCAAGCGCGCGGGCGACAAGCGGGTTGACCGGCTTGTTCGTGTCGCCACCGCCGGCGGCCCGGAGCCGGATCGAAATGGGCGTGGCGGCGCGCAGGAAATTGGTGGCCGGCAGTGCGGCGAACTCGTGCCAGATGGACAATACGGGATCGTGCCTGGTCTTGGCGGCGTCGAGCGCGTCCTTCCAGCCGGCGGCCACGGCGGGGAGCAGGTTGCGGCGCGTCATGAACTGGTTGAGCGCGGTCCGGTTGGTGGGGTGGCTGAAATCGGCGAGCGCCTTGAGATAGTCGCTGATGCGGAACACGAGTTCCGACCGCGCGCGACCGCGCAGGCTGTCCTCGAACTTCTTGAGCGCGTCCTCCGCCTCGGCCAGCGCCTTTTGGAAGTCCCTGAACTCCGGCGTGTCCTTGCTGGCCGGCAGCTCGACGCCCTCGCGCGGTTCCGTGCTGCTCGCGAAGACGCCGTGCAGCGCGTAGTAATCCTTCGTCGGGATGGGGTCGAACTTGTGGTCGTGGCAGCGCGCGCAGGTCACGCTCAAGGCCTGAAAGCCCTTCATCACGACGTCAATGCGGTCGTCAATCAGGTCGTCCGCGTTGTTGTTCAGGCGCGGGCCGAGGGTGATGAACCCGAGCGCGGCGAGATGCTGCTTCTCGTCGTCCTTCACGATGCGGTCGGCGGCAATCTGGAGCTTCGCAAACAAGTCGAAGGGCAGGTCGTCGTTGAACGCCTTGATGACCCAGTCGCGGTAGGTGTGCGAGTGCAGGTAGCGTGTCTCGCCCCGGTTGTTGTTGCGCCGGCCCGTGGTGTCGCCGTAGCGCGCCACGTCGAGCCAGTGCCGGCCCCAGCGTTCACCGTAACGGGGCGAGGCCAGCAGGCGGTCCACGACCTTCTCAAAGGCCTGCTCTGAGTTGTCCGCGAGGAAATCATCCACCTCCTGCAAGGTCGGCGGCAGCCCGGTGAGGTTGAACGTCGCGCGGCGAATCAGCGTGACCTTGTCCGCGCGCGGTGACGGCGCGAGCTGCTTGGCCTCCAGCGTGGCAAAGACGTAGTGGTCCACCGCGTTGCGCGCGAGCAGTGCCCAGTCCTTGCGGAAGTCGGGGATGATGGGCTTGAAGATGGGCTGGAAACTCCAGTGCTGCTTCGGGTCGGTGGGGGCCGCGCCGTATTTGTTGGGCGTGTCCTCGCGCGGGTCGGGCGCACCCATGCGGACCCACGCTTCGAGGTCGGCGATTTGGGACGCGGGGAGTTTCTTGTCGTCCGGCGGCATCTGGAGGTCGCGCTCGCGGTAACGGATGGCGCGGATGAGGAGACTGCGGTCGGGATTGCCTGGCACGATGGCGGGGCCGGACTCACCGCCCCTGAGCAGGCCGTCGCGGGTGTCCACGCGCAGACCGCCTTTGATGCGCCCGCCCTCGGCGGAATGGCACTTGTAACAGTCCTTCACCAGCACGGGCCGGACTTTCTTCTCGAAGAAGTCGGCCTGCGCGGACGTGAGCTTGGGGGCGGGCGCGGCCGCCAGCACGGCAGACCAGGCGAGCAGCAGGCCGGCGGCGAGGAGCGGGCTCGCAATTGAGCAACGGTGCGGCAGTCGCATGGGGCGGAATCGCGGCGGGCCGCGAATGGGTTTAGCTGGCGAAACAGTGCCTCCGCGCGAACCAAAACGCAACGGGCAGAAGCAGCCACCGGCCCGCGCCTTGAAATCGCGCGGACCGGCGCGCAGAATCCCGGCATGCGCCTCCTGTTTGCCTGCCTGCTGGGTGCCGGGTTGCTTGCGCCCGGCCTGCTCCGCGCCGCGCCGGCCAAGCCCAATATCGTCCTCATCCTCGCCGACGACCTCGGCTGGACGGACCTCGCGTGCTTCGGCAGCGACCTGCACGAGACGCCGCACTTGGACCGGCTCGCGCGCGAGGGCATGAAGTTCACGCAGAACTATTCCGCCTGCACCGTCTGCTCGCCCACGCGCGCGGCGCTGATGACCGGCAAATATCCCGCGCGCCTGCACATCACCGACTGGATTCCCGGCCGCATGCCGGACAACCCGAAGCTGCTCGTGCCCGACTGGTCGAAACAACTGCCGCTCGCCGAAACCACCATCGCCAAGGTCTTCCAGTCCGCCGGCTGGCGCACCGCCAGCATCGGCAAGTGGCATCTCGGCGACGAGGAGTTCTACCCGGAGAAGCACGGCTTCGACGTGAACATCGCGGGCCTCAACGCCGGCTCGCCGCCGACCTACTTCTCGCCGTGGCGCATCAAGACCATCACCGACGGCCGCGACGGAGATTACCTGACCGACCGCCTCGGCGAGGAAGCCGCCGGGCTGATTGAGAAGTGGCGCGACCAGCCGTTCTTCCTCTACCTCCCGCACTTCGCCGTCCACACACCCATCCAGGGCCGCGCCGACCTCGTGGCCAAGTATCAGCAGAAGCTCAAGCCCGGCCTGCGGCACAACAATCCCGCCTACGCCGCGATGGTCGAGAGCCTCGACGCCGCCGTCGGCCGCGTGCTGACGAAGCTCGACGAACTCAAGCTCGCCGAACGCACCATCGTCGCGTTCACGGCTGACAACGGCGGCCTCATCACGCGCGGCACGACGACCAACGCCCCGCTGCGTCTCGGCAAAGCCTCCGCCTACGAGGGCGGCGTGCGCGTGCCCGCCATCGTGCGCTGGCCCGGCGTCACGAAGCCCGGCAGCACGAACAACACGCCGGTCATCACGATGGACTGGTCCGTCACGCTGCTGGAAGCGGCGGGGCTGAAAGCCCCGCCCGCCACGTCGCCCACGGGCGCGTCGGGCCGCGATGGCATGAGCCTTGTCCCGCTGCTGCGCGGCACGGGCACGCTGCCCGCGCGCGACCTCTTCTGGCACTACCCGCACCACCAGCATTACCAGCTTGGCGGCGCGATGCCCTACGGCGCCATCCGTCGCGGCGACTTCAAGCTCGTCGAGCATTTCAACGACATGAGGGTGGAGCTTTACAACCTTCGTGATGACCTCAGCGAAACGCGCGACCTCGCCGCCGCACAGCCGCAGAAGGTCGCCGAACTCCGCGCCTGCCTGCACGCGTGGCGCAAGGAAGTCGGCGCGCAGATGCCGACACCGAACCCGAACCACAACCCCGCCAGGCCCGAATACACGCCGCCCCCGCCCAAGGCGAAACAGAAGGCGAACAAGTGAAGAATGCGTTTGCACGAGCCGGGCGGGAGAGCTGCGCCGTCGCGGTGTTCTCCCTCTCCCTTCATCGGATGAGGGGAGAGGGCCGGGGTGAGGGGTTGCATGCCTCGGCGTTGGTGACCGCACCCCTCATCCGGCCTGCGGCCACCTTCTCCCCTCCTCCGAGGAAGGCAGAAGGCGCGCGTCGTGGCGCTCGGTTTCAAGCCGCCAGCTTTCATGTGGAGTCGCGATGAAACTGACTCGGCTCTCCATCTTGATGTCCACCGCGCTGACTGCGTGTTCCGTCTCGGCTGCGGATGTGGCGAACTGGTCGAAGCTGCCTTCGCTGCCGGACAAGGAAGGCTTCGC
>Ga0172372_10010770_pt1 | contig 11686 bp, 11 predicted proteins | sample LakKiv5m_2_FD_114544 | JGI IMG/M metagenome (GOLD analysis project Ga0172372, IMG submission 114544) | Freshwater microbial communities from Kabuno Bay, South-Kivu, Congo - kab_092012_9.5m | ecosystem: Environmental > Aquatic > Freshwater > Lake | place: Democratic Republic of the Congo... | reverse complement strand
CTGCGACACCTCCGCCGCGAGCCGCGCGATGCGACCGGCGACGAACTGCCGTCCTCGGAAGGCGCTCTCGTGGTTGAACATGATGACGCCGCAGCCGAAGACCTCGTGCCGGTCCCGGTAGGCGTTGACCGCGTAGTGCGCCGCGCTCTTGGACACCGCGTACGGGGTGCGGGGGTCGTGCGCGACGCCCTCGGTCAGCATCCCGAAGGTCTCGGGGCCGAACATCTCGGCACTCGAGGCCTGCAGGAAGCGCGGGGCGAAGCCCGCCTCGTCACGGAACCGGACGACGGCCTCCAGCATCTCGACGACCGCGACGCTGTTCGTGAGCATGACCTCGGTCGCCGCCTGCCAGCTGGCCTGCACGGCACTGAACCCCGCGAGGTTGAAGATCGAGCGCGGCCGGTGCCGTCGCAGGAGCTCGGCGAAGCCCGGGACGTCGCGCTGGTCGTGCTCGACGAGCTCGACCCCGGCGAGGTAGGGCCGCATGCGCTCGACGCTGCGCGACCCCGGCCGGGTCGTGCCGACGACCCGCCAGCCACGGTCGATCAGCAGGCGCGAGACGAACATGCCGTCCTGTCCCGCGACGCCCGTGACGAGCGCGACGGGCTGCTCAGCCTCGGAGGTCACCAGCGCATCCCCCGAGGACGCGACCTGACAGGCTCATGAGGTGAGTCCGCCGTCGACCACGATGACCTGACCCGTCAGGTAGGAGTTGCGCGGATCGGTCAGGAACTGGCAGACGCGGGCGATGTCGGCGGGCTCGCCGAGGCGTCCCGCCGGGGTGCGGCGCACGATCTGCTGCAGCTGGCCCTCGTCGAGCCCGTGGCTCATCTCGGTGCGCAGGTACCCGGGAGCCACGCCGTTGACCGTGATGCCCCGCGAGCCCAGCTCGCGCGACATCGCGCGGGTCATGCCGTCGAGCGCCGCCTTGGAGGCGCTGTAGGCGGCCAGGCCGCGATACCCCGACAGGCCGACGATCGAGGAGATGTTGACGATCGAGCCGCTGCGACGGGCCAGCATGCGTCGGCTGACGAGGCGGCTCATGTAGAGCGTGCCCTTGATGTTGAGGTCGACGACCGTGTCGATGTCGTCGTCGGAGAACAGCGCGAGGATGCCGTCGCGGGCGACACCGGCGTTGTTGATCAGGACGTCGATGCGGCCCCAGCGCTCGATCACGGCGGACACGAAGGCCTCCGCGTCGGCCGAGGAGGACAGGTCGGCCGGGGCGAACAGGAAGCGGTCGGCGGTGGCGGGGTCGGACGCCCACGCCTCGACCTCGGGGGTGCTGCTGCGCGCGCAGGTGGCGACGAGGTCGCCCGACGCGAGGTACTCCTCGACGATGCCGGCGCCGAGGCCACGGCTTCCCCCCGTCACGACGACGACGCGCGGTTCGTTGCTGGTGGTGGTCACGGGGCTCATCCCTGGGTTCTCCTGACGATCTTGCTGCCGGTAGTCATGATCTCGTCGACGAAGCGGATGCTCCGCGGACGGGCGGCGGGTGCGAGGTCGGCGCACGCCGCGCGCAGGGCCTGCTTGAGAGCGTCGTGGTCGACGCCGGGTGCCGCGACGACCTCCAGCGCCACGACGGCGCCCGTCATCGCGTTGGGTCGTCCGTAGACGCGGGCCATGTCGACGCCGTCGACGGCGCCCACCCGCTCCTCGATCGGCAGCGGGTGCACCTTGACGCCCCCGACGTTGATGACCTCCGACGACCGTCCCTTGAACAGGATGCGGTCGCCCTCGACCTCCACGAGGTCGCCCGTCGCGCGCCAGCCGTCGGCGTCGACCGGCGGCTCGCCGTGGTAGCCGAGCATGCCGGTGCGCGAGCGGATCCACAGCTCGCCGTCGACGATGCGCATGTCGACGGGGGCGTCGTCGCCGCGGTCGAGCACGTCGGTCGACAGTCCCGCGCGACCGTCGCGCATCGAGCCCGTCGAGCCGAACTCCGAGGACGCGTACACCTGGGAGACGGCCGCGGTCGGGAAGGCCTCGCGCAGCTCGGGCAGGAGCGGGGCGGGAATCGCCTCGCCGCCGAGCGTGACCTGCCGCAGCGGCGGGAGTCCGAGGCCGTCGGAGCGGGCCTGGGCCAGGAGGAAGCGCCAGTAGGTCGGGGTGGCGCTCGCGTGGGTGACGCCGAGCTCGCGCATCGCGGCCAGGCCCTCGATCGGGCGGCGCGGCGCCGGCGCGACGAGGGTCGCCCCGGCGGCGAACGTGTGGAGCAGCACCTGCATACCGGCGAACTGGTGCAGGCCGAACGCCAGCAGCCACCGCTCCTCCGGTGCGGGCCGCACCCGCTCGATCCCTGCCAGCAGCCTCGACCAGTCGTGCCGGACGCCGCGCGGGGCACCCGTCGTGCCGGTCGTGAGGATCAGGTGGGGCCGCGGCGTCGGCGGCGGACCGTCGACCGGCGCGAGGTCGTGGTCGGTGAGGTCGGCGACCGACAGCGTCGTCGCGGCGAGCCCGGCCAAATCGGCACGGTCGGTCACCAGCACGTCGTGGTCCAGACGGGCCAGGAGGTCACGCACCTCGTCGGGCTCGGCCGGCGGGTACTGGCACACCTCGACACCCACGAGCGACGCGCCTGCGAGCAGCGGCACGATGACGGGCGCCTCGTGGTCGACGACCGCCAGGCGGGTCACGCCGTCGGCGAGGAGCCTCGCGGCGATCCTCCGGGCGTCGTCACGCAGCTCCCCGTACGACGACTCCCCGCCGTGCACGGCGACGCCCGTACGGTCGGGTTCGACCCCGGCGACGCGGTCGAGGAGCTCGAACACCGTCGGTCAGGCCGACGCGGCGGCGTAGAACGCCTGGATCTGCGCGAGCGTCTCCGGCATCTCGCCCGCGGAGTACGGGTCGCTGCCCAGGACGTCCTCGAGCGTCGCCGAGAGCTCGGCGGTCTCGAGCGAGTCGAGCTCGGCGCCGTCGGCGTACAGCGAGGTGTCGGCCGTGAATCCCTCCGGCAGCTTGTCGATGCTCGTGAGGAAGTCCTTGACGGTGCTCTCGACGTCAGCGGGGGTGGTGGTCATCGGTGCAGCTCCTAGGTCGTGGCGAGGCGGTTCGGCCTCGATCGTCTCAACGACGTGCCGCCGGGGGCGTCACGGGATCAGTGGGGGCGTCGCGCGGCGACGATGCCGTAGCCGAAGGTGCCGTCGCGCCAGAAGGCCTCGAGGATGTCGCACGAGCGCACGAAGTCGCGGTGGCCGTCCTCGCCGATCAGGGCGACGACCGCGTCGTGGTGCGTCTCGGCATTGGCGCGCCAGCGGTCGAACGTCGGCAGCGTGGCCTGCGTGAGGTCGTCGGCGACCTCGACCTCGAGGCCGAGGTCGGTCAGGCCCGTGGCGTAGTAGTCGAGCGACGCGAAGTGGGCGTCGCCGAAGGCGGCCCGCAGCGTGGCGAAGTCGTCGCGACGCTCGCGCACCTCCGCGAACGGGATGTCGCGGAAGCGCAGCAGGTCGCACAGCACGACGCGGCCGCCGGGGCGCACGACGCGTGCCGCCTCGGCCAGCAGAGCCGGGCGGTCGCGCATGAGGTGCGCGGACTCGAGCGCCCAGGCGACGTCGAAGCTCGCATCGGGCAGGCCGTTGGCGGTGCCGTCACGCTGCTCGAACGTCACGGTGCCTGCCAGGCCGCGGGCCGCCGCCCGGGCCAGGGCGGTCTCGACGCCGACCGCGCTCGTCGTGATGCCCACGACCTCGACCCCGTGCGCCTCGCTCATCGCGCACGCCGGGGCGCCGGAACCGCATCCGATGTCGAGGACGCGCAGCGGGCGCCCGTCCGCGGAACCATCCGGCAGGCGCGCGGCCTGCACCATGCGCTCGGTCAGCGCCGCGGTCGCGACGTCGAGCGCCTCGTCGCCGTGGTCGAAGACGCCGTAGTGGAGCTCGTCGCCCAGCAGCAGGCCCCAGGCCTCGGTGACGCGGTCGTAGTGGGCCGCGGGCTCGTACCCGGTTCCGCTGGTCATGCGGTCTCCTTCGTGGACTCGCGCGTGCCGACCCGACGCGCCGGGACCCCCATGACGACCGCGTCGTCGGGGACGTCGGACAGGACGACGGAGTTCGCGCCGACCATCGCGTTGCGGCCGATCGTGACGCCGCCGACCAGGACCGCGTGCGCGCCCAGCATCGCGCCGTCGCCGATCGTGGCCCACTCCTGCACGACGCCCTCGCGCTCGTCGTAGTACCGGGCCGCCGCGGTGACCCCACCGGCGAACGTGACGTCGTCGCCGATGACGAGGCCGAAGCCGATCGTGACCCCGACCGGGTGGGCCATCATGAACCCCTTGCCGATCGACATGCCGGCGCCGAAGTCGGCCCCCACGACGACGTTGCCGAGCGTGCGCATCTGGTCGGCCAGGCGCGTGCGGCCGGACCGGTGGAGGCACTGCTGGCCGCGCAGGATCAGCGAGGCGAGCAGGCCCGGCAGCGACGGCAGCCGCAGCAGCACCCGGAGCCAGGAGACCTTGGTGCCGGGGCGGTACCGGAGGTAGTCGGAGAAGACCAGCTCGGAGAACGAGAGCTGGTCGGCCGAGGAGGTGGTCGCTGGACTGGACATCGGCGCCCACCCTAGTACAGCGAGGCGGACCACAGACGTCGTTCGTCGACCTGGTCGAGCGTCCTCCGTCACGTCGTCCCAGGCGGCGTGTAGCGTCCCGTCCGAGACCCCGTCCGCACCTGCTTCGAGCCCGAGGAAGTCGATGGCCGACACCGCACCCGTCCCGCTCCGCGTCCTGTTCAAGGGCGCCTCGACGGTGACCTGGCAGTCCCCGGGCCCGGATGGTGCGACCCGGTGGACGTACCCGCGCGTGCTGGAGCAGGAGCTGGCCCGCGACGGCGTCGAGACGCGCACGACGATCTCGGCGATGTCGGCGGAGCGTGCGACCAGCATCCTGCGGACCTGGGAGCAGGAGGTCAGCAGCCACTCCCCCGACGTGATCGTCCTCCACTACGGCCACATGGAGTGCATCCACGGCGTCATCCCCCGGTGGTTCGAGCGCCACGCCCGCGCGGGCACCGAGCGGCCGGGCCCGATCCGTGACCGGTACCGGCACCACGTGCTGCGGCCCGTCTGGAAGATCGCGGTCAAGGGCCAGCAGGCGATCGACCGTCTGCTGCCCGCCAGGGTGTTCCGTCGGCGACCCGCCCAGGTCGTCGCGCTGCTGGAGCGCTACATCGGCTGGGTCCACCGGATCTCGGACCCGCTCGTCGTCGTCATGGGCCTGACCGCGCCGGGTGAGCGGTACGCCGACTGGTTCCCCGGCATCGTGCACCGCACGCCGGCGATGGAGGCGGCGCTGCGGGACATGGTCGAACGTCTCGACTCGCCGCGGGTCGTGTTCCTGCCGGTGTGGGACGACGCGGCAGCCTGGCTCGAGCGCGGTGAAGCACCCGTGCCGGACGGCGCGCACTACACGCCAGCGTTCCACCGGCACGTCGGGGCGAGGCTCGCGAACCTGCTGCGGCCGTGGATCGCGACCCAGCCGCACCTGCGCCAGCACGACTGACGGGACGGCTCAGGCCTTGTGGCGGCCCGGTCTGGGCTCGACCGGCCGGGCAGGCACCCGGTGCGGCGACGTGCGGATCAGCGCGACCGCCAGTGCCGAGACGCTGAGCACCGCGACGGCGAGCATCGCGGCGCCCACGGCCCACAGCCTGTCCAGGTATGCCGCGCCGGCGATGCCGGCGACGAGCAGCGGCGTGAGCCCGAACTCGATGCGTGAGGCGACGCCGCCGCGGTCGCGTCCCTGCAGCACCGCGACCAGGATCCGGCGGTAGCCGAGGAGGCCTGACGCGGGCACGAGCCAGTAGGTCACCTCGACGGCGTCGAGGAACTCCCGACCGAAGGCGATCTCGATGATGGGCCGGCTCAGGAGGGTCGCCACGGTCACGACCGAGCCGAGGGCGATCGCGCCGATCAGCAGCCAACGGCGCACGAGCGCGCGCTCGGCCACCGGGTCGGCCTGCGTCGAGGCGACCTTCGGCAGCAGCACCGTGGCGAGCCCGGACCCCATCGTGCTGGCCAGCGTCGAGAGCGCGACCGCCGCCGAGTAGAGGCCCAGCGCGACCGTGCCGAGCATCGCGCCGACGAGCGTGCGGTCGAGCGCCAGTCCGTCGATCGGCCCGACGCTGCCGACGTAGGTCGATCGCGTCAGGCGCCAGAGGTCGCGACCCTCGAGCCGGTCCTCGGGCGAGCCGGTCGGGCTCGCCAGGAGCGCGAACCCGACGACCAGCCCGATCGCGAACGCGCCGACCATGACGCCGGAGACCACGAGCGAGGTCGTGCCGTCGACCAGCAGGAACAGGGCCACGAGGGTCAGCGTCACGAGGGTCTGCGGCAGCAGAGTCGCGACCGCGACGCGCCCCATCGGCGAGCCCTCGCCCAGCAGTGAGGACGTCACGAGGCGGAACCCGATGTTCTGCACCACGAGGAGGCCCGTCATGACGGCGAGCCACCAGACGTAGGACTCGCCCAGGCCGCCGTGCATGACCGCGAACACGATGCCGGCCGGGAGCGCGGCGAGCAGGCTCCACAGCGCCCAGCGCGGCACGAGGTGCCCCACGCCGTCGCGGGCACGCACCTGACGCTCGGCCAGACGCTTCGTGACGGCGTTCGGCAGGCTGCCGCCCAGGGTCAGCTGGGCCGCCATCGCCGACAGCGCGACGACCAGGGCGACCTCACCGCGGCCCTCGACGCCCAGCAGGCGCGCGGACACGATGCCGCTGACCATGACGAGTCCCTGGACGATGAACCCGCCACCGACGACGATGAGCCACGCGACCCGCTGGCCCACGGGCTAGCCGTTCCCGGACGTGCCGCGCGCGACCGTGCCGGTGGCGGCGGCGAGGGCCGCGGGGCGGCCGTCAGGGCCCGCCTCCAGCAGCGTGCGGCAGTACACGTCGACCGCGGCCCACTGCTCGGCCCGGCCGGTGCGCAGCTCGACCTCGCCGGCCAGCACGGACCGGATCGCCTCGCCCAGCGCCGGGACCGTCAGGTCGCACGCGACCCCGCCCCCGGTGTAGCGCACCTCGCGCGCCCGCACCGTGGAACCGGCCGTCACGACCGCCACGCCGGCGGCCTCGGCCTTGCCCATGATGCCGCTGGGGCCGTTGTTCGTCAGCGCCAGGGGGACGACGTCGACCGCCGCGACGAGGTGGTCCAGCACGTCGTTCCTCAGGTACTCGTCCCGCACGATGACGCGGGCGCGGCGCTCCGGCGCGAGCCCGTCGACCCACGCCCGCACGCCCTCCGACAGCGCACCCGCGAGCAGCAGGTCGGCGTCGACCTGCGCGTGCTCCAGCGCCTCCAGCAGCATCGGCGCGTTCTTGCGCTCGTAGATCACGCCGAAGATCCCGGCGATCTGCCGGTCGAGCGGCAGGCCGTACTCCTGACGCCACTGGTCGCGGTCGCGCGAGTGCGCGGTGCAGAACTCGGGGTCACGGACCCGCTTGACGATCCAGCCCGTCGCCGTGTCGTCGCGGCCCGCGTAGCCCACGACCCGGTGCAGCGCGCCGGTCGCGCGGCCGACGACCGCGAGGATCGCCTTCGTGACGCGCAGCCGCCAGCCCGCCCGGTCGCCGAGGGTCATGCGTGCCGGGTACCGGGTCAGCATGAAGGTGACCTTCGGTCGCACCGGCAGGGCGCGCAGCACCTTCGGCGCCAGCAGCCACCACCGCTTGAGCGCCTGGTCGCCGTCCATGTGCAGCACGAGGCGCACGGGCGCCGACGGGTCGGTCGCGCGGCAGCGGCGGTCGATCTCGGCCAGCAGCTCTGCCGTCGGCGGGTTGTTGCTCGAGAACACCTCGGCGACCTCGACTCGCCCGGCCTCCACGTCGGGACCGAGGTGCTCCTGGAAGGCGGGGTCGTCAGCAGCACCGTGTCCCGTCAGCAGCACGACGGGACCCCAGGCGACCGCCTCCTGGGTGACCCACGACACCGACTGCATGTGGTGTCCCGCGTAGTCGGGGTCGACGACCAGGGTCGTCATGCGCGCGTCCACCGTCTCGTGCTCCTCGTCTGGTCCGTCGGCGCACAGATTACGTCACGTCGCGCGCGCCCCGCCTGTCCGCGCTGCTCGGCTACGCTGCACCCGTGTCGCGCCTGACGAACGCCGTCTACCACCAGCTCGCCCGTCGCGGATTCGTCGTGCGGCGACATCCCGCCGTGCGCCGTCAGCGTCAGTTCGAGGCCACGGGCATCGACGTCGCGCTCGACGTCGGCGCCGCCCGCGGACACTGGGGGCGCGAGCTGCGCGACTTCGGCTTCACGGGCCGCATCGTCTCGTTCGAGCCGATCGCCGCCCCGTACGCCGACCTCGTCGCCGCCAGCGCCGGCGACCCGACCTGGGACACCCGCAACGCCGCGCTGGGCGACGTCGCCGGCCAGCAGCAGATCAACGTCGCCTCCAACAGCGACTCCAGCTCGCTGCTGCCGATGGCCGAGCAGCACCGCGAGGCGGCCCCCGACATCGCGTACGTCGGTGCCGAGACCATCACGGTCGAGCGTCTCGACGACATCGCCGACGAGTACCTCGCCGCCGATGCCCGCGCCTTCCTCAAAGTCGACACGCAGGGATTCGAGCGCGCCGTCCTGACCGGCGCGGAGGCCACGCTGCCCCGCATCCGCGGGCTCCAGCTGGAGGTGTCGTTCGTCACGCTGTACGAGGGCGGGATGCTCGCCGACGAGGCGATCTCCTGGGCGTACGACCACGGATTCGTGCTGACGGGGATCGATCAGGGCTTCGCCGATCCGGGCGGCGCGATCCTGCAGGCCGACGCCATCTTCTTCCGCCCGTGATTCGCCCGAACGAGGGCCCGGCCGCAGGTAGGGTGCTCGCGTGAACCCGAAGCTGAAGGCCGTCCTGCGCCCGGTGGTCCTGGCCGCCAACACGCCCGTCGCGCGGCGTCGTGCCGAGAAGGTGCTCGCAGCCGCCCCCCGGCCGCTGCGCATCGAGCTCGGCGGACACCGTCAGCGTGAGGGCTGGGTCCTGACGAACGTCGGCCCGACGACCAGGCTCTACATGGACGCCACGGTGCGCTGGCCCGTCGAGGACGCCAGCGTCGAGCTGATCTACTCCGACAACGTCATCGAGCACATCCCGCTGATCCCGGCCCGAGCGTTCTTCGCCGAGGCGTACCGCGTGATGCAGCCCGGTGGCGTCATCCGCTTCGTGACCCCCGACCTGCGAGCGCACGTCGACCGGTACCTCGCCGGCGTCGCCCCCAAGGGCGATCCCGAGGCCAAGGTCTACGAGGAGTCGGGCCTGGTCGTCGAGCACCCCATCGACTGGGTCCAGATCCCGATCGCCTCCTTCGAGCACCACCTCGGCTACGTGTACGACTTCGAGACGCTCAAGGCCGAGCTGCAGCGTGCGGGCTTCGAGAAGGTCGAGCGGTTCCCGCTCAACGAGAGCCAGCACCCCGACCTCGCCGGTCTCGACCTGCGTGCGGGCGAGGGCGGCGCGCAGATGGCCGTCGAGGCTGTCCGCTGACCGCGAGGTGACGTCCCCGGTGCGCGTCGCGATCCTGGCCATGGGCTGGGCCGGCTTCAACGACGCCGCGTGCCGCGAGCTCGCCGCCCGCGGCGTCGAGCTGTTGGTCGTCACGCCGAGCGAGGCTCCCGACACCGCCTACGACAGCCACGGTCTGACCGAGTACGCCCAGGCGCACCTCTACCAGGGCGAGCCCGCCGCGGGAGAGGTGCGCGACGTCGTCGCGGCGTTCCGGCCCGACGCCGTGCTGATGCACTCCTGGCACTACACGCCGTACCGCGAGGCCATCAAGGCCGTCCCGTCCGGCACCCTCCGGGTGCTGTGGATGGACAACGTGTGGCGCAACGTGCCCAAGCAGTGGGTCGGCCGCGCCGTGGCCCCGTGGTGGGTGCAGTCGATCTTCGACTGCGTCATGGTGCCGAGCGACCGCACCGAGTTCTTCGCCCGTCGCCTCGGCTTCGGCGAGAACGACGTGATCCGCGGGTCGCTCGCGGCCGACACGAACGTCTTCGGCTCCGGCCCCCGCACGGGCGAGGAGATCGCCGGGCACCGCACGTTCTTCGCCTGCCAGCGGCTCGTGCACCACAAGGGCGCCGACGTGCTGGCCGACGCGTACCGCCGCTACCGGGCGGCCAGTGCCGACCCGTGGGACCTCGCGGTCGCGGGCCTCGGTGACCTGGCCGGCGAGTTCGCGACGATCGACGGTGTGCGGATGCTCGGCTTCCAGCAGCCCGCCCAGGTCGCGGAGCTCATGCGCTCGACGTCGGCGTTCGTCTTCCCGTCGCGCATCGACCCGTACGGCGTCGCGCTGCACGAGGCGGCGCTCAGCGGACTGCCGCTCCTCACGACCTACCAGGTCGGTGCCGCGCCCTTCTTCGTGCAGGACGGCCAGAACGGCTGGACCGTGGCCAGCGACGACGCCGCGGCACTCGGCACCGCGATGGGTCGTCTGGCGGCCCTGGCCGAGACGCCCGAGGGCGTGGCCCGGCTCGGCGAGATGTCCGACCTCAGCCGCGCGCTCGGAGGACGCACCGGATCGGCGCAGTGGGCCCGCAACCTGCACGAGCAGATCACTTGGCGCCTCGAGGACCTGCGGGGCGCTCGCTAGCGTCGCCGGCTACGCCCGGTGGTCGACGAGGTGCGCCACGAGCTCGTGCAGCGCCGCCTGGGCGTGCTCGCGCCGCTGCGCGTACCGCACCACGGCCGTCGAGCTGCCGCGGACGTCGAGCCCGCGGGTGGCCACCGCAGCCGGCAGGTCGCCGCCCAGCGGGACCAGGAGCGCGGGCTCGACGAGCTCGCGGAGGCACCCCGTGTCGAAGGCGACGCTCTCGACCCCCCACCTCATCGCGTCGAGTACGACGAGCGGCTCCGCCTCGTTGCGGTACCGGCTCGGGAAGACGAACACGTCGATCCGGCGGTAGACCTCGTCGACCCGGTCCGGCTCGATCGCGCCCGTCACCTCCAGCGCGTCGCCGAGCTCGACCTGCGCCGCCTCGACCACGGCTCGCGCGTCGTCGTCGGCACACGGGCCCGCGAGCACGAGCGACGCGTCGACGCCCGCGGCCCGGAGGCTCCGGAGCGCGTCGACCACGACGTCGACCCCCTTCTCGCGCGACAGGTTGCTGAGGTGGCCCAGCACGAGCGGGCCGGACGCCGGGCGCGTGTGCGACGTCTCCGGCGGGCCCAGCAGCGCGGCGTTGGAGCACACCCGGACGTCGCTGGCCCCCCGGTACGTGCTGCGCAACGCCGCGGCCATCGTGTCGCCGAGCACGACGTGACGCACCCGGTGGCCGCCACCGCGGCACAGCACCGCCATCGCGGTCGACCGCTCGTGCAGGTAGCTGAAGTTGTGGTGGTGGAACGCGATGCGCTGACGCCGCAGCCGCGCCACGACGACCACGAGCGCCTGGTACCAGAGGACCTCGCCGCCGGCACCGCCGAGATAGACCGTGCCGCGGCGGCCGAACGCCAGGTCGGCCAGTCCGCGGAGCATCCGCCGGAGGCGGGCCGCCGTCGGCACGTCGTCGTTGGAGTCGAACTCGCGCACCTCGACACCCGCCTCGGCGGCCACCAGGTCGGCCACCATCCGCGTCACCCGGGAGGCGCCGTGGACCGGGGGCGGCAGCGGGCCGAAGACGCGCACGACGTGACGCACCCGGTGGCCGCCACCGCGGCACAGCACCGCCATCGCGGTCGACCGCT
>Ga0172372_10010769_pt1 | contig 11686 bp, 8 predicted proteins | sample LakKiv5m_2_FD_114544 | JGI IMG/M metagenome (GOLD analysis project Ga0172372, IMG submission 114544) | Freshwater microbial communities from Kabuno Bay, South-Kivu, Congo - kab_092012_9.5m | ecosystem: Environmental > Aquatic > Freshwater > Lake | place: Democratic Republic of the Congo... | reverse complement strand
TATTGCGGGCCAAACCCACCGACAGCCGTCGGGCGTTGTACTGCACCCCGATGGCCAGCCCGTTGGTGCCGAGACGCCCCGCTGCCTGCATTTCCTTGCGCCGGCGGTAATCGAATCCCACCTGGACTTGGAGTTGGGGGCTGAGGACGATTTCGGCGCCGAGGCCTACGTGCCGCATGATTTGGTCTCCCAACCGGAACGTTCGGTTTTCGATGACCTCGCCGGTCAAGGGGTCCACGGTGTCGTCGTAGGTGCCGGGCGGGGCCAAATCCCATCGCTGCAAGTAACTCCCTGTGGCGAAGAGCCGGAAAGGGGCGCGTGCGAATGATTTGGTCACGCCGACCTGCAGGTTGGAGGGGAGGAGGCCCGTGGGTTGGGTCCAGCCCCATTGGTGGCCCAGGGCGGACCAGGCGAGCCCGACGGCCCAGCCGCGGTCCGGCCAGCGCCCCATCACGGACAGGTCGGTGCCGAGGACCGCGGCATTTTCGCGGTCCAGGTTGCGCATCCCCCCAAAAACCTGGGCGCCGAGGGTCCAGTGGGGCCGGAGGGCGTAGCCCCAGCCGCTCTGCAGGAAGTACTCACCGCCCCGGAAAGTGCCCGTGGAAGCGCCTGTGGCATCGGTGCCCTCCATCGTGCCGAACGAGGCGAAGCGTGCCCCCCATTGCCAGGTCAGTCGCCCGCGGGTGCGGAGCACATGGTTGAGGGACGTCAACGACATTCCGGCGAAGTAATCCATGTGCTCCAGCGCCACGCGGCCGTCCAGGGTGGAATCCAGCGCCGCCGGGTTGTACGTTGCCACGTGGAGATCGCCCTTGGTCACCGCCGCGAGCCGGCCGCCGAGCGCGGCGGAGCGTGCATCCGTCACCAGCCCCAGCGGCAGCGGCTCGGAGGGGGCGGTTTGGCCCAACGCATGCCCGGTCCAGCCTGTCCAGCCCGTCCAACCGGCACCGAGACAGAGCACGGCCAGGGGCACCCAACTCCGAACCCGTCCGACTGCACTCATGCGATCGTCCGCTTGTTGTCTACCGTTTCCTTGAGCAGCCCCCGGGTCAGCACCTCGTCCATCCGCTCGACGTAGGTGAACCGCAGGCCCTTGAGGTAACGCGGTTCGATTTCGGCGATGTCCGGCTCGTTTTGCGCGGAGAGCATGATTTCCGTGATGCCCGCCCGCTTGGCGGCCAGGATCTTCTCCTTGATGCCGCCCACCGGCAGCACCCGGCCGCGGAGGGTCACCTCGCCCGTCAGGGCCAGGGCGCGCCGAATCTTGCGCTGGGTGAACGCCGAAGCGAGGGAGAGCAGGAGGGCGATGCCCGCGCTGGGTCCGTCCTTGGGCACGGCGCCCTGGGGCACGTGGATGTGGATGTTCCACCGGTCGAAAAGCTCGGGATCCAGCGCCCAATCCTCGGCATGCGCCTTGAGGAACTCCAGCGCCAACAGGGCGCTTTCCTTCATGACGTCGCCCAGGTTGCCGGTGAGCGTGAGCTTCCCCTTGCCGCGGGTCAACGACGTCTCAATGAACAGGATGCTGCCCCCGACCGAAGTCCAAGCCAGCCCCGTCGCAACACCGGCTTCGTCGTTGCCCTGGTACCGGTCCCGCTCGCGGGGCGGTCCCAAGATGACGGGGAGGTCGGCGGGCTTCAGTTCAGGGGTGAACGGCTGTTCCATGGCGATTTGGCGGGCGCGGTGGCGGACGAGTTTGGCCAGTCGCTTCTCCAAGGTCCGAACGCCCGACTCGCTCGTAAAATTGTCCACCACAGCTTCGATGGTCGCAACGGGCAACTTGAGCTGCTTCACCGTGAATCCCGTGTCGGAGATGAGCTTGGGCAGCAGGTGCCGGCTGGCGATTTGCACCTTCTCCTCCACGGTATAACCGCCCACCTCGATGATCTCCATCCGGTCCCGCAAGGCCGGTTGGATGGACGACAAGGAGTTGCATGTCGCGAGGAACATCACCCGGCTCAGGTCGTAATCCAGGTCCAGGTAGTTGTCGTGGAACGCGTGGTTTTGTTCAGGGTCCAGCACTTCCAGCATGGCCGAGGAGGGGTCGCCGTGGTGGTCCCGTCCCAGCTTGTCGATTTCGTCCAGCACGAAGAGCGGATTCGAGGTGCCCGCCTTTTTGAGGTTCGTCAGGATGCGGCCCGGCATGGCCCCGATGTAGGTGCGGCGGTGGCCCCGGATCTCGGCCTCGTCCCGCAGGCCGCCCAGGCTCATGCGCACATACTCGCGTCCCAGGGCCCGCGCGATGCTCTTCCCGAGGGACGTCTTCCCCACACCGGGAGGGCCATACAAGCACAGAATCGGCGCCTTCATGTTCCCCTTGAGTTTGAGCACGGCCAGGTGTTCCAGAATCCGCTCCTTGACCTTTTCCAGCCCGTGGTGGTCCTCGTTGAGCACCTCGCTGGCGTAGGCCAAATCAAACCGATCCTCCGAAACATGGTCCCACGGAAGGTCGAGCATCAGGTCGAGGTAGTTCGCCTGAACGCTGTACTCCGCGGACTGGGAGTTCATCCGCTCCAACTTCGTGAGTTCCTTCTCGAAGGACTCGGCCACGTTGGCGGGCCAGGCCTTTGACTCGGCGCGTTTGCGGCGCTCCGCCATTTCGACGGCCTGGGGGTTGTTCCCCAACTCCGCTTGGATCTGCTTGAGCTGTTGATTGAGGAAGTACTCCCGCTGCTGCTGGTCGAATTCGCCCTTGACCTTGGTCTGGATGTCCCGCTTGAGCTTGAGCATCTGCCGCTCTTTGTGCAGGAGTTCCAGCACCCGGTTGGCGCGGGGTTTGATGCCGGCGATTTCCAGCAGCCGCTGCTTCTCCTCGACGTTGGCGTTCATGTTCGCCCCGATGAAGTTCACCAGGAAGGTGAGGCTCTCAATGGACCGAAGGGCGTGGGCGGCCTCGGTGGGGATGTTGGGGCTGAGGTGGATGATCTCGGTGGCGAGTTCCTTCAGGCTCTCCACGAGGGCGGCGTGCTCCGGATCCTTGGGGGGAAGGGCCTCGGCGTCATACTCCACGACCCGCGCGAGCATGTACGGTTCTTCCTGAACGATTTCGGTCCAGCGGAATCGTTTCTGTCCTTGCAGGATGACGGTGGTGGACCCATCCGGCATCTTGAGCATGCGCAGGACACGTGCCATGGTGCCCACCTGATTGAGGTCAGAGGGTCCGGGAACTTCGATGTCTTCGTTGATCTGAGAGACCACGCCGATGGTCCGCTCTGCTTTGTGGGCGTCCCGCACGAGCCGGATGGAGCGGTCGCGCCCCACGGTGATGGGGATCACGACGCCCGGAAAGAGCACGGTGTTCCGCAGGGACAGGAGGGGCAGGTCTTCCGGCACCTCCCGGTTGTGCATCTCTTCCTCGTCTTCCGCCGAAATCAGCGGGATGAATTCGTGTTCTTGCTCATCTCCGATGAGCCAATTGCCTTCGTTGCCTTCCTCGTTGTCTTCCATGCGGGCCAAATTTCGGACATCCCGCTCAAAGTCGTGCCAGAAATGCAGCGCGATCGGGTCGGGTGTCTTCGTGGAGTTTCCGCCAGGCGGCCATCTCCTCCGGGGTTGGGGCGAGGCCGCGGCGGGCCATGACGGCCTGGGCGGTGTCCAGGAAGCGGTCGAAGTCGTGGGTCTCCCAGGCACCGGCTGCGCCCCAGGTGAAGGCAGGCAGGTGCTTGGGAGGGAATCCGGCGCCCGCGAACTGGGTGCCGAAGCCCACCGTGGTCCCGGTGTTGAACATGGTGTTGATGCCGCACTTGGCGTGGTCCCCCATCAGCAACCCCACGAAGAGGAGGGGGGAGGGTTCGAAGTGGCTGCGCGCCGCGTTCCACAAGGGGACGGGCCGGTAGTTGTTGCGCAGGTTGCTGGTGTTGGTGTCGGCGCCGAGGTTGCACCAGCTGCCGATGACGCTGTTTCCCAGAAACCCGTCATGGCCTTTGTTGGTGTGGTCGAGGAGGATGCTGTTGCTGATTTCGCCGCCGAGGCGGCAGCCGGTGCCGGCGGTGGTGGGGCCGAGGAGCCGGGTGCCCATCTTCACCTGGGTTCCGGCCCCCAGGGCCAGGGGGCCCCGGAGGTGACTCCCTTCCTGGACTTCGACCCCGGGCCCCAGCACGATGGGGCCGGCCTCGGTGTTGAAGGTGCTCGCGAGGAGTCGGACGCCGGGCGCCACCCGCAACCGGTCCGCGGGGCCGATCAGGGTGCAGTGCCCCGGCAGGCCCGCCACCGCGACCGGCTCCGCCTCCCACGCGGCGCTGAGGCCTTCCCAACCCGCCTCCAGTGCCTCCCCGCACCGGCTGAACAAATCGGTGACGTGCCCGAGCAAGTCCGGAGCGCCCGGGAAGGCCCGCGCGCGCTCGCCGCTTCCGCGGCGCGCGAGCACCGTCCCCCCATGCTCCCACCGCTCCCCCTCGCCCAACGCCGCCAACGCCTCGACCGCGGCGCCCCCCGGCACCCAGCGGCTGTTCACCGACCAGCACCCCTCGGTCGCTGTGGCTTGGATTTGGCCTGTCCAAACCGACCGCAAACTCCGCCCACCCCACGGCAAATCCGCCACCGACCGCAGGGCATTCAGCGGGTAGAACGCCGCACAGACCTCGTCCTCGAAGAATTGAATTTCCACCATCCTCCAAAGGTAATTGAACACACGGGGCACCAAATTTGTAACCGATGGTAATGCAGCAGTTTTCCATCCGCGACCTGGAGCATTTCTCCGGTATCAAGGCCCACACCATACGGATGTGGGAGCAGCGGTACCAATTGCTGGAGCCCAACCGGACCGACACCAACATCCGGTACTACACGGGTGAGCACCTGAAATTCCTGCTAAACGTGGGCATGCTGCTGGAGAGTGGCATGCGCATTTCCAAGGTGGCGGCCATGTCCCCGGACGAAATCGCCCAAGCCGTTGCGGCGATTCAGCAGGAGGCGAGCACCGATGAGTCCATCTTCAATGCGCTGAAGGTGAGTATGTTGAATTACGACGAGGCCCTGTTTCGCAAGGTCTCGGAAGCGGCTGTGGCCCAGCGAGGTTTCAACCGCACCGTTCAGGAGATTTATTTGCCTTTTTTAGGCCAAATGGGCATGCTCTGGCTCACCAATGCCATCTGTCCTGCGCAAGAGCATTTCATCTCCCACCTGCTTCGGGAGCAACTGATGTCGGTTGCGCATGCCACCCCGCCACCCGCCTCGGCGGATGCGCCGATCTGGGTTTTGTATCTCCCCGAGCGGGAGGTCCATGATCTCTCCCTGTTGTACTTCCACGTCCTCGCCCGGGAGGCCGGAGTTCGGTCCATCTTTTTGGGGGCGAACGTGCCGTTTGAGGACCTCGAGGCCCTGGGCCGTCAGTTCCCGGCGTTGCGGTTCGTGACCTACTGTACCACCTTCCCCGCCCCCGGTGACGCCCCGCTTTACGTCGAGCGTCTCTCCTTGGCGTTTGCGGGCACCGACCACCGCTGCTTCCTGGGCGGTCGGGTCTTCGCCGGGGTTGCGTCCACCGCCACCGTCACGGTGGCGGATTCCGGCGCCACCCTTGCCCAGCACCTCTTCGGTGCCTGAGGGTTGTTTAAACTTTTCTTAAAAAAGTTGAACAAAGTTTGGATATGCAGGGAGTTTGTTTAATCTTTGGGCATCAAAGTTGAACAAATCAAACCAAGCGCCATGGGCACCTACGAATTCAATCAGCTGTTGGTCGGTCAGCGAGACTTCCTGCACGGATTTGCGATGGGTTTCACACGGGACACCCAGGATGCCGAAGATTTGATCCAAGACACCTTCATCAAGGCACTGCGCTACCGGGATCACTTTCGGGAAGGAACCAACATCAAGGGGTGGTTGTACACCATCATGCGCAACATCTTCATCAACAACTACAAGCGCAAGAAATTCCAGAACACCATCCTGGACACCACGGAGAACCAGTTCTACTTGAATGCAGGCCAACCGGCCGCCCACGACACGGTGACAAGCCGGATCGCCGAGAAGGACATCCGCTCAGCCATTGACGGTCTGAAGCCTGAGTTTCGTGTTCCTTTCAACATGTTCGTGGAAGGCTTCCATTATGACGAAATCGCTGCCCACCTCGACATCCCCATGGGCACAGTGAAGAGCCGGATTTTTCATGCCCGCAAGAAGTTGGGCGCAGCACTCTCCGACTACAATTGATTCAGCGGCGCAAGGCAACCCTTTCGTTACTTTGTCGGTCTAAGGTCAGGATGGGTCATTTGACCGTCCGCCACATTTTAACGTGCTGCACATGGTTCGGTTTTTTCAACGGGTTGCTTGGGTGGGGAGTTGTGTGTTGCTCCTTGCGACGGGGGTGCTTGCTCAGGACATGACGGTGGTCTCCGGGCTCACATTGGAACAGTATGTGAACCAAATCCTGTTGGGCAACGGCATCCAGGCTTTCAACATCACATATACCGGCGGCGCCAGCCAGTTGGGCCATATGACCAATGGTGATGGGGTTTTCTCCGTAGATGAGGGCTTGGTTTTGAGTTCCGACGCTGCCGAAAACCTAGGTTGCACGGGTCCGGGTTTCTGCGGAGACTGTCTCGGCGGGGCATTCAGTGACCAGGACCTCTTGACCGTGGCGAATTCGGTCCCCCCCTTGATCGGCCAGGGCTTCAGCGTGGGTTCTGTCAACGATGGCTGTGTGCTCGAGTTTGACTTTGTGGCGGCAGGGGATACTGTGAGTTTCAACTATGTATTCGGGTCGGATGAGTATTTGACCTGGGTCAATACTGCATACAACGATGTGTTTGCGTTCTTTTTGAGTGGACCGGGCATCACAGGCCCTTATGACAGTCCCCCCGGATTTCCCGGCGGTGCGGTGAACATTGCAGCAGTTCCCAACACAAACCCCCAGTTGCCGATCACCATCTCCTCGGTAAACAACGTAACCAACAGCCAGTACTACGTCAACAACCCGGGGTCAACCGTTACGCCTTGCATCAACGGGTATACTGTGCCTTTCACGGCCATGCATGAGGTTCAGTGCGGTGAGACGTACCACATCAAACTCGCCATTGCGGACGGCTCCGACACGGCCTTGGAGTCCATCGTTGTCCTGGAGGCAGGTTCTTTCCAGTCAAACGCCGTGGTACAAATCGACCTCAGCATCGATGTGGGAGGTCCCGAAGCGAATGTGATTTACGAGAACTGTGGCACCGCCACTTTGACGTTTGAGCGTCCGGTGGAGACCATCTTGGACATGCAAGAGATGGTCTACATCGATTACTCGGGAAGCGTGGCCATCAACGGGGTGGACTACGGTCAGCCCCAGCCGGATGGCACCTTGCTGCCCCTGCCCGATTCCGTCGTCTTCGCCCCCTATGTGAGCATTGTTCAGTTTCAGCTGACGGCTGCCATCGACGGAATCGACGAAGGTGTTGAGATGGTCCAATTCGAGATTGACAACGTAGCGGCTTGCAATGGCGGGGGCTTGACCACCTTCTTCACATTCCAGATCGCCGAAAATCCTCCGCCTTTTGTGGTGACGGGTTACAGCACGTCCATTTGTGAAGGGGTGACAGAAGAGATTGCGCCCACGGTGAGTGGAGGTTATGGAAATTACACCTTCGATTGGGGGAGCTGTTCAGACGACAACACGCCCTTCATCACGGTGACTCCAACCGATGATTTTTCGTGTTTTGTCACGGTAGGCGACACTTGTGGCATCGCCTCCCAGACGGTGGAGATTGAAGTGGAGGTGTTGGAATTCCCGCCCATGACTGCCTCCATCAACGAGGCTTCGGTTTCCCTCGACTGCTGGGGAACAGCCACCGTATCCGCGACTGCGAATGGAGGCAATGGACCCAACACGGGGGGAGCATACACCTATGAATGGGAGGATGAGGATGGTGCCCCTTTGTTCCCGTCTTGGTGGTTTGGTCCCAACACCGTGGAGTTGAGCACTTGGATGAATGTGCAGGAAGTCTTTCTCACTGTGACAGACGCCTGTGGTTTTGTGGCCATGGACTCCATCGACGTCACTTACAACATCCCACCCATCGAAATCGATGTACCCGCTGTGGTGGATGCGGTTTGCAACCAGCCTTTTTCGGTGGTAGCCAACGCCGAGGGACAGGGGCCGATGAACTACGTCTGGTACAATGGTTTTGAGATGCTGTCCTTCAACAACACGTTGAATTGGACTTCCAGCGCGGATTTGAATTTGACCTTGGAAGTGTCCGATGGTTGTGGCCAAATCGAGGAAACCCCTGTGTTCGTGGACATCACCGCGCCCGCCGTTGTGGTCACCACCCCGCCGGCCTTGGTGGGGCCCTGTACGCAGGTTTTCAATGTGGCGGCGAATGTGACCAGTGGAAGCGGAGGCTATGTGTACACGTGGACCCAGGACGGCAATCCTTTGGCTGGCGCCGGGAATTCCCAGAACATCCAGAGCTTCAACAACACGGTGATTGCCGTCACGGTGAACGATGGCTGTGGCCAATCGGGATCTTCGAGCACGGCCATCACCATTGACAATCCACCGCTGCTCATCGAGTTGGGAGAAGACCTTCCGGCTTCCTGCGTGGACCTCACGCCGATTTCGGTCGACATTCTGAGCGGTGCCGGTGCGTACGAGTATGCCTGGTCGGTGAACGGTGCGCCATACAGCACGAGCCCAGACATCAACCTCCAGTCGTTCTACACGGTGCCAGTGACGGTGTTGGTGCAGGATGGTTGTGGCGGTATGGCTTCGGACGGCCTGACATACGTGGTGCCAGACGTACCCTTGGCCATCACGGCGAGCGAATCCGCGACCATTTGTGCCGGCGATGGCATTGGATTGCAGGCCTTGGCCACCGGAGGCGAAGATGGATTTGTGTACCACTGGCCCACGCTCAACCAATACGGTCCCGACCAATACATCGTGCCCACCCAGTCCGCGGTGTATCCGGTGGTGGCCACGGACATTTGCGGGGAGTCCATCACGGCGCAGGTGGCCATCGATGTGCAGTATTTGTTCAGCCGGTTCACCATTTCGATGCTTTCCGAAACGGAAGCCCAGTTCCGGGCGACCCCAGAACCTGGCGAGCCGTGGGAAGGTGCCTACGAATATGTCTGGGATTTTGGTGACGGTGGTACTTCCGAAGAAAAGGAGCCGCTGCATGTCTATGATGGGTTGGGAGATTACCTCGCCAGTCTGGAGGTGACGAGCTGGGTGGGATGTGTGGACAAGTCCTACACGATCGTCCGCGGACCGGTGTTGTTGTACGTTCCCACGGCGTTCACCCCCAACAACGACGGCATCAATGACGCCTTCTTTGCGGTCACGAACGATCTCTTCAGCTTTGAGATGTGGGTATTTGATCGCTGGGGTGCCCCGGTGTTCCACAGCGAGGATCCGAAGGAGGTTTGGAATGGCTCGGTCGATGGAGGGACCCACTTTGCTGCCAACGGCCTGTACCAATGGGTCATCCGGCTCAAAGGTCATAACACCGATGCAGAGGAATTCACGGGTACCGTGCAGCTCATGCGCTGAGGCTTGCAGGGCTCAGTTTTGAACATCTGACGTCGGTTTCCAACAGGCACGTGGTAGGCTCGCATTTGCCACCTATCATTGGGCCATGCAGAAAGTACCCAAAGGAGCGTTTCCCGCGCTGGTTGTGATTTTTTTCTTCTGGGGTTTTGTGGCTGCCAGCAATGACATCCTCATCCCAGTGTTCAAGAAGGCCTTGGACTTGACTCAGTTGCAGTCGCAGCTGATATCCGTGGCTTTTTATGTGGCGTATACGGTGGGATCCCTGATTTACTTCGGGGTGTCGGCGGCCATGAAGCAGGATTTGCTCAACCGGTTGGGGTACCGCAATGGATTGTCTTTGGGATTGGTGATCTCTGCTTTGGGAACCTTGCTGTTCATCCCCGCATCTGACTCGCAATCTTTCTTGCTCTTGATCTCGGGGTTGTTTGTGGTGGGGTTGGGCTTTTCCTTGCAACAAATTGCGGCGAACCCGCTGGCCATCCAATTGGGGGATCCGTCGAAGGGCAACATGCGTTTGAGTCTGGCCGGTGGTATCAACAACGTGGGAACCACCATCGGGCCGGTCATCGTGGCCTTTGCCATCTTTGGTGCGGTGACCCCGGGGTCTGCAGGGGCGATGGATTTGACCGCAGTGAAAATTCCCTACCTGGTGTTGGGAGCAGCGTTCTTAGCGGCAGCTGTCTTCTTTCGTTTTTCCAAGGTGCCGGATCGTTTGGAAACGTCGGATTCGGGGGACGGTAAGTTGCGGGTTTGGGATACCTTGAAGGAGCCCCAGGTGTTGCTCGGTATGCTGGCCATTTTCTTGTACGTCGGGGTGGAGGTTTCGACCGCCAGCAACCTGCCGGAGTACATGAAGCAGGTGTTGGGCACCCCCGAATCGGCGGTTGCTCCCTACGTATCGCTGTTTTGGGCGAGCTTGATGATTGGACGTTGGACCAGTGCGGCAGGAGCCTTTGACCTGAAGCCAGCGGTGAACCGGATGCTCGGGATCCTTTTGCCGTTTGTTGCCTTTGGCATCTTTTTGTTGGTGAATGGCATTGCGGGCCATGATCTAACGCCCTTCTTGCCCTACGGTTTCCTGGTGGCAGCGGTGGTGTTGGCCGATGCCTGGACACAGGGCAACCCGGTGAAGCAAGTGGTGTTGTATGCTTTGTTGGGCATGCTGGCCACGGGCATCGGCATTTTTGTAGGAGGCATGGTGAGTGTGTTTGCTTTCATCGCTGTGGGGCTTTTTTGCAGCACCCTGTGGCCTTGCATCTTCACCTTGGGCATTTCAGGGTTGGGAGATCGGACCAACACGGCGTCCAGTTTGCTCATCATGATGATCATGGGAGGCGGATTGGTGTCCCTCGCGCAAGGGGCACTGGCGGATGCGGTGGGCATCCAGGCTTCTTACTGGGTGGGCATCTTGTGCTTTGCCTACCTCGCCTTTTTTGCGTGGAAGGTTGGTGGTCTCTTGCGTGCGAAAAACATCGATTTCACACCATCCCGGTCGGGGCATTGAGGTCGGTGTGCATCAGAAAGCGGGCGAATACAAAATATTCCTTAACAAACCGCCAATTCTTTTGCACACAGCAAACCAAATCGCCCAGATTGTTGTTCTTTCGTAAAGCGAACGCAACCTCAGGCCTCCGGGCCGTATGATATACCAACCACCATGGCACGCAAGAAACAAGAAAAGGAGTTGCAACCGAACATCAAAGTTCGATTGGACCGAAGAACCATCATTACCGTGCGGGATCGTGCCAAACTCGATTTCTGGAAAGAGAAGTATCCTGCACTCGAGGTGATTGAAGAGTGAGAAAAAAAGAAGGGCCCCGAGGGGCCCTTCTTTTTTTGGGGTCGGGTCAAATTAGGCCCATTCCATTTGGTCTGCGGATTCCGTCGCGAGCACCGCGTCTGTTCTCCCGACTTGGAGGGCTGCCTTGCCTTTTTTCGTGAGTGCATAGCCGTTTTTGTTGTGCACAAACCCATTGAGATAAAGGAAGGTGATGCGCTCTCCAATCTTGGCTTGACCCACACCCAAGGGTTGTTCGTGGGTCTCAATTTGTTTCCAGAAGTTGCGCTCCAGCACAGCCAGCCGGATGTTGCTTTGGTTCTCCCGTCGATGCGTCCGAACGATGTCGAGAATCATCAAGTCGTAGGTGTCCAGTGCTTTCATGGTTTGCAGGTGTGATTCGTTGACGGACGCAAATTAGCGGGGCAGCCGAAACG
>Ga0172372_10010766_pt1 | contig 11687 bp, 12 predicted proteins | sample LakKiv5m_2_FD_114544 | JGI IMG/M metagenome (GOLD analysis project Ga0172372, IMG submission 114544) | Freshwater microbial communities from Kabuno Bay, South-Kivu, Congo - kab_092012_9.5m | ecosystem: Environmental > Aquatic > Freshwater > Lake | place: Democratic Republic of the Congo... | reverse complement strand
TCCTCCAGAAGGGCCACGCGCCCTTCTCGCACTTTGGCCCCCTACTCGGGGGCTTCTTTTTGCCCGCTGTTTCTGCCGTCATGGCGCCTGCGCCGCTTGCTGCTCGCACAATACGCATTCGAGAGATTCGCCGAGCTTGGAAAGGCGACCGGCCTGCGTCGTCACCCACGGGCGGTTGATCCAGGGCGGATCGTGGCGGACATGCTGGCCGTGGCCGCATTCGAGCAGTGCGACCCAATGCCGCTCTTCATCCTGCCGATAACCCACGATGCGTCGCTTCATGCTGTTCCGGGTTCGGGGCTGCGCCGTGCCATTGCGCGCACAAAAAAGCGGTCGCCGGTTGGGCCGGCGACCGCAGGTGACGGCTTGCAGCCGATCAGGCCGGTCAAGCGGCCTTGGCGACCGGCACTGGCAGGCGGATCAGGTAGTCGAAGGCCGATAGCGCCGCCTTCGAGCCTTCGCCCATCGCGATCACGATCTGCTTGTACGGCACCGTGGTGACGTCGCCAGCCGCGAACACGCCCGGAATCGAGGTCTGGCCCTTGGCGTCGATCACGATCTCGCCGCGATTGCTGAGCTCCAGCGTGCCCTTGAGCCACTCGGTGTTCGGCACCAAGCCGATCTGCACGAAGATGCCTTCGAGCTCGATGTGCTTGACCTCATTGCTGATGCGGTCCTTGTAAGTCAGGCCGTTGACCTTGGAGCCGTCGCCGGTCACCTCGGTGCTCTGGGCGCTCACGATCACGCCGACGTTCGGCAGGCTGTGCAGCTTGCGCTGCAACACCGCGTCGGCCCGCAGCTGGCTGTCGAACTCGATCAAGGTCACGTGCTCGACCAGGCCGGCGAGGTCGATCGCCGCTTCGACGCCGGAATTACCGCCGCCGATCACCGCCACGCGCTTGCCCTTGAACAGCGGGCCGTCGCAATGCGGGCAGTAGGCCACGCCCTTGTTGCGATATTCCTTCTCGCCCGGCACGTTCATCTCGCGCCAGCGGGCGCCGGTCGAGATGACCACCGACTTGGCCCTGAGCGCCGCGCCGCTTTCGAGCTTGATCTCGATCAGGTCGTCGCCGCGCACGAGGCTCTTGGCGCGCTGCAGGTTCATCACGTCGACGCCGTAGCTGTCGACGTGCGCTTCGAGTTCGGCCGCGAGCTTCGGACCCTGGGTTTCCTTCACCGAGATGAAGTTTTCGATGCCCATGGTGTCCTGCACCTGGCCACCGAAACGCTCGGCGACGACGCCGGTGCGAATGCCCTTGCGCGCCGCGTAGATCGCCGCCGAAGCACCGGCCGGGCCGCCGCCGACGATCAGCACGTCGTAGGGCTCGCGCTCGTTGAGCTTGGCGGCTTCGCGTGCCGAAGCGCCGGTGTCGATCTTGGCGAGGATGTCTTCCACGCCCATGCGGCCGCTCGCGAAAGCCTGGCCGTTCAGCAGCGTGCACGGCACGGTCATGATGCCGCGCTTCTCCACTTCTTCCTGGAACACGCCGCCATCGATCATCTCGACGTGGATGTTCGGATTCAGCAGCGCCATCACGTTGAGCGCCTGCACGACTTCCGGGCAGTTGTGGCAGGACAGCGAGATGAAGGTCTCGAAGCGGAATTCGCCCTCGACGTTCTTCACCTGCTCGATCAGTTCGGGGTCGAGCTTCGGCGCCACGCCGCCGACCTGCAGCAGCGCGAGCACGAGCGAGGTGAACTCGTGGCCCATCGGGATGCCCGAGAAGCGGATGTCGATGCCGCCGCCCGGACGACCCAGCGAGAACGACGGCTTGCGATGCGCATCGTCCGTGCTCTCGCTGAGCTTGAATTTGGGGGAGAGGTCTTGCAGATCGCGCAGAAGCTCCAGCATTTCGCGCGATTTGTCGCCGCCATCGACGGAGGCAACGATCTCGACCGTTTCCGTGAGTTTTTCGAAATGACCCTGCAGCTGGGTCTTCAGATTGGCGTCCAACATGGGAGACCTCTTTGTTCGGTTGATGCAGAAAGTTGAGTCTTGGGAATCTTTGAAGTCCCTCTCCCGCTTGCGGGAGAGGGTGGTCCGCAGGACCGGGAGAGGGGAGGCTTGGAAAGTGCACGCACTTTGCTCGAAGCCCCTCTCTCCCCTCGCTGCGCGAGGGACTCTCTCCCGCGAGCGGGAGAGAGGAACCGCAGCCGGCTTAGATCTTGCCGACCAGGTCGAGCGACGGCGCGATGGTCTTGGCGCCTTCCTTCCACTTGGCCGGGCAGACCTGGCCCGGGTTGGCGGCGGTGTACTGCGCGGCCTTGAGCTTGCGCAGGGTTTCCGTCACGTCGCGGGCGATTTCGTTGCTGTGGATTTCGAGCGTCTTGATCACGCCGTCCGGGTTGACGACGAAGGTGCCGCGCAGGGCCAAGCCCTCTTCTTCGATGTGCACGCCGAAGCCGCGCGTCAGCACGTGCGTCGGGTCGCCGACGAGCGGGAACTTGGCCTTGCCGACCGCCGGCGAGGTTTCGTGCCAGACCTTGTGCGAGAAGTGGGTGTCGGTGGTGACGATGTAGACCTCGGCGCCGAGCTTCTGGAATTCGGCGTAGTTCTCGGCGGCGTCTTCGACTTCGGTCGGGCAGTTAAACGTGAAAGCCGCCGGCATGAAGATGAAGACCGACCACTTGCCCTTGACGCTCTCGCTGCTCACTTCGACGAACTTGCCGTTGTGGAAAGCCTGGGCCTTGAAAGACGGGATTGGAGTGTTGATCAGCGACATGTTCGTAACGTCCTCTGTTGAGTGGTTTGGTGCATTGCGGGAGCAAGCCTAACGCCCGTCGATCATTGGCGAAAGTTGTAATTTTTTCGCTGATCGATTGAGCCGGACTATCGTCTGGCGGCCCCGCTTCATTCCCGTGGGGGCAAAAGGGCCGATCACAAGCACCCTTCATCGAACGGTCAAAAAAGAGCCCGTTCGTCCGCCCCATAAGCTAAAATCGCGCCCCCTTCTCAAGACCGGGCACGCAAACCCGGGGAGTGCGGAGATGTCCGCTGCACTGAAAATCGACCAGTTCAGCCTGATGGACGACAGCGAATGCGATGCCCGCATCGCCGCCGCCAAGGCCATTCTCGGCAAGCGCCTCGCGATCCTGGGTCATCACTACCAGCGCAACGAGGTGTTCAAGCACGCCGATTTCACCGGCGATTCGCTCAAGCTCTCGCAGCTGGCGGCCGACTCGGACGCGGAGTTCATCGTCTTCTGCGGCGTCCACTTCATGGCCGAGGTCGCCGACATCCTGACCTTTGGCCAGCGCAACGTGATCCTGCCGGACCTCGCGGCGGGCTGTTCGATGGCCGACATGGCCAACCTCGTCAAGGTCAAGAAGTGCTGGGAGGAGATTTCCCAGCTGCTCGACCCGGACGAGCACGTCACGCCGGTCACGTACATCAATTCGGCGGCCGACCTGAAGGCCTTCTGCGGCAGCCACGGCGGCATCGTCTGCACCAGCTCCAATGCGCGTGCGGTGCTCGAATGGAGCTTTGCGCGCCGCGAGAAGATCCTGTTCTTCCCGGACCAGCACCTGGGACGCAATACCGGCCTCAAGATGGGCATTCCGCTCGAGCAGATGGTCACCTGGGATTTCATGAAGCCCCGCGGCGGCCTGACCGACGAGCAGATCAGGAACGCCAGGATGATCCTCTGGAAGGGCTTCTGCTCGGTCCACCAGATGTTTCAACCGGCGCACATCGACAACTTCCGCAAGAACACGCCGAACGGGCTCGTCATCAGCCACCCCGAGAACGCCTACGAGGTTTGCCAGAAGAGCGATTTCGTCGGCAGCACCGAGTACATCCTGCGCACGGTGCGGGCTTCCGAGCCCGGCACGCAATGGCTGGTCGGCACCGAGCTGAACCTCGTCAATCGCCTGGCCGACGAGATGAAGCCGCGCGGCGTGAACGTGCAGTTCATGAGCCCGACCGTCTGCATGTGCTCGACCATGTTCCGCACCGACCCGCAGCACCTGGCCTGGGTGCTCGACAACATCGTCTCCGGCAACGTCGTCAACCGCATCCGCGTGCGCGAAGACGTGGCCGATCCGGCGCGTAAGGCACTGAATTTGATGCTGGAAGTTGTGGATTGATTTTGCTGTTCCCCTCTCCCACGCGAGTGGGAGAGGGTGGCGCGTAGCGCCGGGTGAGGGAGCGCCGTTTGCAAAAGGTCTTCCCTCACCCCCAACCCCTCTCCCGCTCACGCGGGAGAGGGGAGTACCACCTAGCCCCGAGATCGCTTGAACCCATGTGGACCAAAGCCCCCAGCCTCACCCAGTACGATCCTGAGCTCGCAGCCGTCATCGGTGCCGAGGCCCAGCGTCAGGAACACCACATCGAGCTGATCGCCTCGGAGAACTACGCCTCGCCGGCGGTGATGCAAGCCCAGGGTTCGCAGCTCACCAACAAGTACGCCGAAGGCTATCCGGGCAAGCGCTACTACGGCGGCTGCGAGCACGTCGACGTCGCCGAACAGCTCGCCATCGATCGCCTCAAGCAGGTCTTCGATTGCGACTACGCCAACGTGCAGCCGCACTCGGGTGCGCAGGCGAATGCCGCGATCTTCCTCGCGCTGGTGAACCCGGGCGACACCGTCATGGGCATGAACCTCGCCCAGGGTGGCCATCTCACGCACGGCAACCCGGCGAACTTCTCGGGCAAGCAGTACAAGATCGTGCCGTATGGCCTCGACACCGAGACCGGCCTGATCAACTACGACGAGATGGAGCGCATCGCGCTCGAAACCAAGCCGAAGATGCTGATCGGCGGCTTCTCGGCGTATTCGCGAGTGAAGGACTGGAAGCGCATGCGCGAGATCGCCGACAAGGTCGGCGCGTATTTCTGGGTCGACATGGCGCATGTCGCCGGCCTGGTCGCCGCGGGCGAATACCCGAGCCCGCTGCCGTACGCGCACGTCGTCACGTCCACCACGCACAAGACCCTGCGTGGCCCGCGCGGCGGCATCATCCTCACGAAGGGCCAGCCGGAAGACTTCAACAAGAAATTCCAGTCGGCCGTGTTCCCGGGAATCCAGGGTGGCCCGCTGATGCACGTGATCGCGGCCAAGGCCGTCGCGTTCAAGGAAGCGCTCGACCCGAGCTTCAAGACCTACCAGAAGCAGGTCGTCGCCAATGCGCGCACGATGGCCGGCGTGCTGCTCGAACGCGGCTACAAGGTGGTGTCGGGCGGCACCGACAACCACCTGTTCCTGCTCGACCTGATCGCCAAGAACGTGACCGGCAAGGATGCCGAAGCGCTGCTGGGCCGTGCGCACATCACGGTCAACAAGAACTCGGTGCCGAACGATCCGAAGTCGCCATTCGTGACGAGTGGCCTGCGCCTGGGTTCGCCGGCATCGACGACGCGCGGATTCAAGGAAGCGGAGATGCAGCAGGTGGCGAACTGGATCGCCGATCTGGTCGACACGCTGTCGGCCGGTGGCGACATCGAAGCCGCAGCGGCCAAGGTGCGCGAGGAAGTGTCGGCGCTTTGTGCCCGGTTTCCGGTTTACGCAAAGCCGTGAGACGGGAAACGAGAGACGGGAGACGTAACGGCAGTTCAGCCGTGACGGGAGGGCGTGCGCCTTTTGCTTTCCGTCTCCCGTCTCCCGTCTCCCGTCTCCCGGCGTAAAAGCCCATGCAATGTCCCTTCTGCAAAGCCCCCGACACGCGAGTCATCGACTCGCGCCTGGCCGAGGACGGCTCGCAGGTGCGGCGGCGGCGCGAGTGCCCGGTCTGTTTCGGGCGCTTCACGACGTTCGAAAAGGCGCAGCTGGCGACGCCGAACGTCATCAAGCGCAGCGGCGACCCCGAGCCGTTCCGCGAGGACAAGCTGCGCCAGGGCATCGAGCACGCGATCTACAAGCGCCCGGTGTCACCCGAAATGGTCGATCACGCGGTCGAAAGCATCATGCGCAAGATGCGCGCGACCGGTGAGCGCGAAGTGCCTTCGCGGCAGGTCGGCGAATGGGTGATGGAAGAGCTGCGCGATCTCGACCACGTGGCTTACGTGCGTTTTGCCTCGATCTACCGCAGCTTCCAGGACGTCAACGCTTTCCGCGAAGAAATCGAAGCGCTGCAGAAGTTGCCCACGGCCGAGCAGCGCAAGCTGCAGCTGCCGCTGATCGACAGCACCGACAAGACGCCGCGCAAGCGCCAGAGCTGACGCCCGCGGCCGTCGCTCAGAAGTTTCAATTTGAACGCCCTCGATCCCGCTCACATGGCCCGCGCCCTGCAGCTTGCAGCGCTCGGCCGGCTGAGCACATTCCCGAATCCGCGCGTCGGCGCGGTGGTGGTTTCGCCTGATGGTGAGATCGCCGGCGAGGGGTGGCATCAACGTGCCGGCGAGGCGCATGCGGAAGTCTTCGCGCTGCGTGCAGCGGGCGAGCGCGCCCGCGGTGCCGATCTCTACGTCACGCTCGAACCCTGCTCGCATCATGGCCGCACGCCGCCGTGCGCCGATGCGGTGATCACCGCCGGAGTCCGGCGTGTGATCGTGGCGATGCGGGACCCGAATCCGCTGGTTTCGGGGCGTGGGCTCGATCGCCTGCGCGCGGCCGGCATCGTCGTCGAAACCGGCGTCATGCAGGCCGCGGCTTTGAACCTCAATCGCGGCTTCGTCTCGCGCATGGAGCGCGGCCGGCCATTCGTCACGCTCAAGCTCGGTGCGAGCCTCGACGGACGCACGGCGACGGCGAGCGGCGAATCGCAGTGGATCACCTCGTCCGAGGCGCGCGCGGACGTGCATCGCCTGCGCGCCGAAGCCGGCGCGGTGCTGACGAGTTCGGAAACCGTGCTCGCGGACGATCCGCAGCTGACGGTTCGTCTTTCCCCTCTCCCGCTGGCGGGAGAGGGTGGCGCGTTAGCGCCGGGTGAGGGAGCGCGGTTGATTCAGGGCGCTCCCTCACCCTCGGTCCCTCTCCCGCACGCGGGAGAGGGAAGCAAAGCGCGCCAGCCCGATCGCATCGTGCTCGATTCGTCGGCGCGTGTGCCGGCGAATGCGAAAGTCTGGAGTTCCGGCGCCCGTCGCTTCTGGGTGTCGACGCGCGATTCGGCGACGGCTCCCGAAGGCGTCGAGCTACTGACCGTTCCCGCGAATACCGATGGCCGCGTCGATCTGCCGGCCGCATTCGCCGCGCTCGGCACCGCCGCCGTCAACGAAGTGCTGGTCGAATGCGGCCCGCGCCTCGCCGGCGCGCTGTTGCAGGCGAAGCTCGTCGACGAACTGCTGGTCTACCTCGCGCCCTCGCTGCTCGGCAGCGAGGCCCGCGGGCTCGCCGCGTTGCCGGGCCTGGCGCGGCTCGATCAGCGCCTGCGCCTGCGCTACACCGACGTCCGGCAGATCGGACCCGATCTCAAGATCACCGCAGTACCCGAAGAGGGCTGAAACCATGTTCACCGGCATCGTCGAATCCGTGGGCCGCATCAGCGCGATCGAGCGCATCGACGGCGATCGCCGCATGCGTTTCGAATCGTTCGACGGCTATCTGGCCGGCATCGGGCTCGGCGACAGCATCGCCTGCAACGGCGTCTGCCTGACCGCGGTGAAGTTGTACGAGCAGGGCTTCGACGCCGACCTGTCGGCCGAAACGCTCAACGCGACCACGGCCGGCGGCTGGACACCGGGGCAGGGCATCAACCTCGAGAAGGCGCTCACTGCGAACAAGCCGCTCGGCGGCCATATGGTCTCGGGGCACGTCGACGGCGTCGGCCACCTGGTCGAACGGCACGAGGACGCGCGCTCCTGGCGCATGACGTTCGAAGCGCCTGCGAGCATCGCACGCTACATCGCGCGCAAGGGCTCGATCACCATCAACGGGGTCAGCCTGACCGTGAACGAGGTCGAGGGCTGCCGCTTTGGAGTTAACATCATTCCGCAAACCCTGACCCACACCACGCTCGGCGCACTGGCCGCCGGCGACACGGTGAACCTCGAAGTGGATCTGGTTGCACGTTATCTGGAACGCCTGCTGTCCTTCCGTGCGGGCGAGGAGAAGTAAGTCATGAGCACCGCCGTTAAAAATCCCCCTGCGAACGAACCGATCCGCGAGCGCGGGCTGCATTCCATCGAAGAGATCATCGCCGACTTCAAGGCCGGCAAGATGGTCGTGCTGATGGATGACGAAGATCGCGAGAACGAGGGCGACATCGTCATGGCCGCCGAAAAAGTGCGGCCCGAGGACATCAACTTCATGGCCCGCTTCGCGCGCGGCCTGATCTGCCTGACGCTGTCGGACCAGCGCTGCAAGCAGCTGCGCCTGCCGCCGATGGTCACCGACAACGGGGCGCAGTTTTCCACCGCGTTCACGGTCTCGATCGAAGCCGCGCAGGGCGTGACCACGGGCATCTCGGCCTACGACCGCGCGCACACGATCCGCACCGCGGTCAAGCGCGACGCCAAGCCCGAAGACCTCGTGCAGCCCGGCCATATCTTTCCGCTGACCGCGCAGCCCGGCGGCGTGCTCGCGCGCGCGGGCCACACCGAAGCCGGCTGCGATCTCGCGCGTCTGGCCGGCCTGGAACCGGCCGCGGTGATCTGCGAGATCCTCAACGAGGACGGCAGCATGGCGCGGCGTCCGGACCTCGAAGTGTTCGCGCGCGAGCACGATCTCAAGATCGGCACGATCGCCGACCTGATCCGCTATCGCCTCGACAACGAGCACACCGTCGAGCGCGTCGCTGAAACCACGGTGAAGACCGAGTTCGGCGATTTTCGTCTCGTCACCTTCCAGGACACGGTCGACAACACCGTTCACCTGGCGATGGTGAAGGGCCACATCAAGCCGCAGACGCCGACGCTCGTTCGCGTGCACATCCGCAACACGCTGGCCGACGTGCTCGGCATCGAGCACGACCATTTCGCCTGGCCGCTCAAGCGCGCGCTCAAGCGCATCGCCGACGAAGGGCAGGGCGTGCTGGTGCTGCTGCGCCGCCCCGAATCGCCGCGCGAACTCGTGCAGCAGATCGTCGGCCTGCACAAGAACGCGATCCCGGATATCGAGCACGGCCCGCACGATCCGCAGGTGCTGCGCACTTACGGCATCGGCGCGCAGATTCTGTCGGATGTCGGCGTGCGCAAGATGCGCGTGCTGTCGGCGCCCAAGCGCATGCAGGGCATCGCCGGCTTCGGCCTCGAAGTGGTCGAATACGTGGCCTGCGACTGATGAGCACTTCGCAAATTCCCGGCAAGACCGGCTACAGCGCCGAACGCCCGCAAGGGCTGGATGCCTCGAGCCTGCGCATCGGCATTCTGGCCACGCAGTGGAATCTCGACATCGTCGACGCGCTGGTCAAAGGCGCCTACGAATGCCTGCAGGATTGGGGCGTGGCGCCCGAACGCATTCGCGAATTCCGTGCGCCCGGCGCGTATGAATTGCCGCTCGCGGCCGAGCGCATCCTGGCCGGCGGCTACGATGGGGTGGTCGTGCTCGGTGCGGTCATTCGCGGCGATACGCCGCATTTCGATTTCGTCGCCGGCGAATGCTCGCGCGGCCTGATGGACGTGCAACTCAAGCACGGCAAGCCGGTGGGTTTCGGCGTGCTGACGGTCAACACCTCGCAGCAGGCGCACGATCGCGCCGGGCCGGGCAAGACGAACAAAGGTTATGAAGCCGCGGCGGCGGTACTCGACATGATCCGCCTGATCAGGAGCGTGTCTTGACCGACCAGTTGCCTCAGAGCCGCCGCGGACTCGCGCGCCGGCTGACCGTGCAGGCCTTGTACCAGTGGCTCGTCAACGAGACGCAGCCCGACGCGCTGCTCAAGCAGTTCCGCGAACAGCCCGAAGGGCTGGGCCGCGCCGATGGCGACTACTTCACCGAGCTGCTCAAGGGCGTGGTCGACCAGGCGCCGGAACTGACGATGGCGATCGTGCCGCACATCGATCGCCCGCTGTCGCAGCTCGATCCGGTCGAGCACGCGGTGCTGCTGCTCGGCGCCTACGAGCTCACGCACAAGATCGAAGTGCCATGGAAGGTCGTGGTCAACGAGTCGGTCAACCTGGCCAAGGTGTTCGGCGCCGAAGAGGGCTACAAGTTCGTCAACGGCGTGCTCGACAAGCTCGCGCGCGACGCGCGCGGGCGGGAGATCGGCGCCTGAAGTTTTTCCCCTCTCCCGCGTGCGGGAGAGGGTGGCGCGTCAGCGCCGGGTGAGGGAGCGCGCTTGCCGACTCCGCGCTGCTATCCGACCTCGCTCCCTCACCCCCAACCCTCTCCCGCACGCGGGAGAGGGGAGTAGCAGATCGCAGATCGGTGTTCATGGACGAATTCACGCTCATCCGCCGCCACTTCGCCACGCTCTCGCCGCCGCGCGAGGACGTGTCGTTGGGCATCGGCGACGACGCCGCGCTGCTGGCCATTCCGCCCGGCGAAGAGCTCGTCGTCACCAGCGACATGCTGATCGCGGGCCGGCATTTTCCGGCCGAGACCGCGCCGGCCGACATCGGCTGGAAAGCGCTCGCGGTGAACCTGTCCGATCTCGCCGCGATGGGCGCGCAGGCGCGCTGGTTCACGCTCGCGCTGAGTCTTCCCGAGGTCGACGAACAATGGCTCGTCGAATTCACCCGCGGCCTGCGCGAGCTCGCGCAGGCAACTGGCGTCGCGCTGGTCGGCGGCGACACCACGCGTGGTCCGCTGACGCTGACGATCACCGCGCTCGGCACGGTGCCGGCCGGACAGGCGCTGCGCCGCTCCGGCGCGCGGCCCGGCGATGCGATCTTCGTCAGCGGGACGCTCGGTGACGCGGCGCTCGCGCTGCGTCATTGGCAGGACGGATCGGCTGCGCGCACCGCGCGCGAAAAGCAGCTGCGCCAGCGCCTCGACCGGCCGACGCCGCGGCTTGCGCTCGGGCTCGCCTTGCGCGGAATCGCGAGCGCGGCGATCGATCTGTCCGACGGCCTGGCCGGCGATCTTGGCCACATCCTCGCGGCCAGTGGCGTCGGCGCGAGCCTGGATGCGCAGGCGCTGCCGATGTCGGACGCCTTCGCCGACCTGGTTCCCGATGCGCTGCGCGACGAGTTGCAACTGACCGGCGGCGACGACTACGAGCTCTGCGTCTGCGTGCCGCCGCAACACATCGAAGCGGCCGGACGGCTTGCGCTGACCCGCATCGGACGCATCGAGGCTGAACCCGGCCTGCGCCTGGTCGACGCGGAGGGCCGATCGCAGGCGTTCACATCGACCGGCTATCGTCACTTTCCATGAAACGCTCAATGACCCCGAACAAGCCCGGCGCGGCCCAGCGCCAGCGCCTCAAGCAGCAGGCCATTCCGCGCCCGCCCGCCGCCTTGATCCTGAGCACGCCGGTCCACCTGATCGCCTTCGGCTTCGGTTCCGGGCTCGCGCGCCACGCGCCCGGAACCTGGGGCACGCTCGCCGCGGTGCCGATTTTCCTGCTCGCCTCGGCGCTGCCGTTCTACGCCTATGCGGCGCTCTGTCTTGCCCTGTTCGTGCTCGGCTGCTGGGCCTGCGAGGAGAGCGCGCGGCTGCTGCAGGTCGAGGATTACCCGGGCTTCGTGTTCGACGAGATCGTCGGTTTTCTGCTTGCCGCGGCCCCGCTGGTGGCCTGGTTCGGCTTCTGGGAACCGGGCGTCTGGGTCGGCCTGCCGATCGCCTTTGGGCTGTTCCGGGTCTTCGACATCGTCAAACCCTGGCCGATCGGCTGGTTCGACCGCCAAGTTCACGGCGGGCTCGGGGTGA
>Ga0172372_10010763_pt1 | contig 11688 bp, 8 predicted proteins | sample LakKiv5m_2_FD_114544 | JGI IMG/M metagenome (GOLD analysis project Ga0172372, IMG submission 114544) | Freshwater microbial communities from Kabuno Bay, South-Kivu, Congo - kab_092012_9.5m | ecosystem: Environmental > Aquatic > Freshwater > Lake | place: Democratic Republic of the Congo... | reverse complement strand
GAGCAGGTCGGGCGACCACGGGTCGGCGTTGTTGTAGCGCAGTGGCGAGCCGTCGACGCGCGATGCATGCAGCCCGGCGGCCAGCGCCACCGCGGCGGGCGCGCAGTTGTCCCACTCGTACTGACCGCCGGCGTGCAGGTAGAAGTCGGCTTCGCTGCGCACCACCGCCATGGCCTTGGCGCCGGCCGATCCCATCTCGAGATAGGTGGCTCCGAGGTGCTGGGCCACGAGCATGGTGATCATCGGAGCCCGGGAACGACTCACCACCATGCGGATCGGTGCGCTCTCGTCACGGGGCGGGACCACCTCGGGCGTCTCGGTGGTGAACACGCGACCGATGCCGGACTGAGCCACGGCCCCCACCACCGGATGGCCGTCGATCGAGAGGGCCACGTGCACCGCCCAGTCGCTGCGTCCCTCGCCGAACTCGCGGGTGCCGTCGAGCGGATCGACGATCCACACCCGTTCGCAGTCCAGTCGTCGGCGATCGTCGCGACCCTCCTCGGACAGCACGGCGTCGTCGGGGCGCAGTTCGGCCAGTGCCTGCACCAACCACACGTGTGACTCACGGTCGCCGGCGGCCTTGATCGTGCGCTGGTCGGCGCCCTGCAGGGTCAGTTCCTGGCGCAGGCCGAGCAGCATCTCGCCGGCCGTTCCGGCCAGAAAGGCCGCGATCTCGCCGTCGGTGGCGCGGGCGTCGATGGGCATCGGGCGACCCTAGGCGACGGTTCGGTCAGGCTCCGCGACCGAGTTCCACGGCGCGACCCACCAGTCGACGCACTGCGTCCTCGTCGGCGCCGTCGGCCACCAGCGCGCCGATCCGGTCCTCGACATCGGCCGCCAGTCGTTCGTCGATGACCGGCGAGTCCGGCACCGAAGAGGGTGGGGGAGAGACCGAGGACACGAGGACGAGGGCCAACGCGGCCACGGCGGTGATCAGTCCGAACGTCATGGCTGCGCCGTTGCTGCTGCGGATCGATCCCACGATCATCCCGGCGATGCCGAGGACGAACACCACCAGCACGATGCGCCGCACCAGACGCGGGTCGATGCGGGCCGCTGCGGGTTCGGTGAGGGACGGTCGCGGGTTCATCGGGTCAGTGGCTTGTACTCGATGCGGTGGGGCTGATCGGCGTCGGCGCCGAGCTCCTTGCGCCGATGCGCCTCGTACTCGCTGAAGTTCCCCTCGAACCACCGCACCTGGGAGTCACCCTCGAAGGCGAGCACGTGGGTGGCGATGCGGTCGAGGAACCACCGATCGTGGCTGATGACGACGGCGCAACCGGCGAACGCCTCGAGGCCGTCCTCCAGAGCGCGCAGGGTGTCGACGTCGAGGTCGTTGGTGGGTTCGTCGAGCAGCAGCACGTTGCCGCCCCGGGCCAGCACCTTGGCCAGATGCACCCGGTTGCGTTCACCACCCGAGAGCACACCGACCTTCTTCTGCTGATCGGAGCCCTTGAAGTTGAACGAGGCCACGTAGGCCCGGCCGTTCATCTCCCGGGTGCCGAGCTTGACCGTGTCACGCCCGTCGGTGATCTCCTCGTAGACGGTGCGTTCGGGATCGAGGCTGTCGCGGCTCTGGTCGACGTAGGCGAGGTCCACTGTCGGACCCACCCGGAGTTGACCGCCATCGGGCTGCTCATCGCCGGTCAGCATCCGGAACAGCGTCGTCTTGCCCGCGCCGTTCGGACCGATGACGCCCACGATGCCGGCTCGGGGCAGTGAGAAGGAGAGGTCCTCGATCAGCAGCCGGTCACCGAATCCCTTCTGGAGATGCTCGGCCTCGATCACCTGATCGCCGAGGCGCTGGCCGGAGGGGATGAAGATCTCCAACGCGTCGCCACGACCCTGATCGGCCTGGGACTCGGCCAGCAACTGCTCGTAGGCCGACAGACGGGCCTTGCCCTTGGCCTGTCGGGCCTTGGGGGCCATGCGCACCCACTCCAGCTCGCGGGCCAGAGTGCGGGCCCGCGACGACTCCTGCTTTTCCTCCATGCGGAGACGGTCCTGCTTCTTCTCCAGCCACCCCGAGTAGTTGCCCTCGAAGGGGATCCCGCGACCATGGTCGAGTTCGAGGATCCACTTGGCCACGTTGTCGAGGAAGTACCGGTCGTGAGTGATGGCGATGACGGTGCCCGGGTAGTCGCGCAGGAACCGCTCCAGCCAGGCCACCGACTCGGCGTCGAGATGGTTGGTGGGCTCGTCGAGCAGCAGCAGATCCGGTCGGGACAGCAGGAGTCGGCACAGTGCCACCCGTCGTCGCTCGCCGCCCGAGAGCGTGGAGACATCGGCATCGCCCGGGGGCAATCGCAGCGCGTCCATGGCGATCTCGATCGTGCGCTTGAGGTCCCACGCACCGGAGGCCTCGATCTTCGCCTCGAGGTCGGCCTGCTGTTCGCCCAACTTCTCGTAGTCGGCCTCAGGATCGGCCCATCCGGCCAGGACCTCGTCGTAGCGCTCCAGCAGGGTGGCGACCTCGCCGAGACCGTCCATCACGTTGCCGGTGACGTCCTTGTCGGGATCGAGGTGCGGTTCCTGCTCCAGCAGGCCGACGGTGAAGCCGGGGGTGAGTCGCGCCTCACCGGTGTACCCGTCGTCCAGTCCGGCCATGATCCGCAGCAGCGACGACTTCCCGGAACCGTTGGCACCGATGACGCCGATCTTGGCGCCCGGATAGAAGGAGAGGCTGATGTCGGTCAGCACCTCCCGATCCGGAGGGTGGAATCGACCGACTTTGTGCATCGTGTAGATGAACTGCGCGCCCATGGGCGGCAAAGGTACCCGTCCGGACCGGGCCGGGACGCGCCGGTGCCCCGCCGCAGCGGGGCACCGGGTACTGCTCGGGACTGCGGTGTGTCAGCGGCGGGCGCGACGCTTGGTCGCACGCTTCTTCGCCGGAGCGGCCTTCTTGGTGGCGCGCTTCTTGGTGGCCCGCTTCTTGGCCGGAGCCTTCTTGGCCGGAGCCTTCTTGGCGGTGCGCTTCTTGGTGGCCCGCTTCTTGGCCGGAGCCTTCTTGGCGGTGCGCTTCTTGGTGGCCCGCTTCTTGGCCGGTGCCGCCTTCTTGGCCGCACGCTTCTTCGTCGCCCGCTTCTTGGCCGGAGCGGCCTTCTTCGCGGTGCGCTTCTTCGTCGTGCGCTTCTTGGCTGGCGCCGCCTTCTTGGTCGTCCGCTTCTTCGCAGGAGCGGCCTTCTTCGCGGTGCGCTTCTTGGCGGGGGCCTTTCGAGCTGCCCGCTTCTTCACTGCTGCCATTCTCGCCTCCTCGGCGTGTTCATGGTCATGTCACTGGTACCAACAACAGCTGCATGAGTTTCACTGCAGAGCCCCGCGCACGTGGCGTGTACGTCGGTGCAAATGAAACGGTAGTCACAAAGCACACGCGAATGGTGAATACACGTGATTCGTCGTGTGTTCGCGTGCGGTGGTGGCCGGTGCTGACCTGTGATGCCCGGTACTCGCGCACTGCGCACGTCTCGTCGTCGTGATCGTCGGTGCGGTGCGCGTCGAGGATCACCGCACGGGCATGTGTGTCTCGCCCGAAGTTATCCACAGGCGAAAACCCTTGTCCTGCTTGATGAATCGCCGTTCCGGGCCATGCGCCGTACTGTGCGGAACATGAGCGCATTCCACGACGATCGCGAGCGGGACTGCACCGAACTGCTGCAGACGCTCATCCGGAACGCCTGTGTCAACGACGGGACGCCCGACTCGGGCCACGAGTCGCGCAGCGCCGATGTGTTGGCGTCGTTCCTCGAAGGTCCGGGACTCGAACTCGAACGGTTCGAGGGTGCGCCGGGTCGCGCCAGTCTGGTGGCGCGCATCGAGGGCACCGATCCCGACGCGCCGACGCTGCTGCTGCTGGGTCACACCGACGTGGTGCCGGCCAACCCCGACCACTGGCAACGCGATCCGTTCGGTGGCGAGCTGGTCGACGGAGAGGTGTGGGGACGCGGTGCCATCGACATGCTCAACCTGACGTCGTCGATGGCCGTTGCGCTGCGCAACCTCGCCCGGGGCGGCTTCCGACCCCGGGGCTCGCTCGTCTACGTGGCGGTGGCCGACGAGGAGGCCAACGGCACGGTGGGTGCCGATCACCTGGTGACCCACGAGGCCGATCACGTGATGGCCGACTTCGTCATCACCGAGTCGGGTGGGATCCCCCTGCCGAGTCCGTCGGGTCTCAAGCTTCCCGTGCTGGTGGGTGAGAAGGGTCTTCACGCGCTGCGTCTGCGCATCGGCGGTACCGCCGGACACGCCTCCCAGCCCTATCGCACCGACAACGCGTTGGTGACCGCCGCCGAGGTGGTGCGTCGCATCGCCGACTTCGAACCCGCCACCCACATCCATGACATCTGGCGCCGGTTCATCGGGTCGATGGGCTATCCCGACGAGATCACCGGTCCGCTGCTCAGCGAGGACGGCCTCGACGATGCACTCGGCATGCTGCCGCTGAGCATGGCCCGTCAGTTCCATGCCTGCACCCACAACACCTATGCGCCGACGATGCTGCGAGCCGGCACCAAGATCAATGTGATCCCCGACTCGGTCGAGCTGGAGATCGACATCCGCACGCTGCCCGGTCACGGGACCACCGAGGTTCTGGCCGAACTCCGACTGGCCCTCGGCGATCTGGCTGATGCCGTCACCGTCGAGACGCTGCTCGACGACCCCTCCAGCCAGTCACCGATCGAGACCCCACTGTGGGACACCTTGGCGCGGGTCACCAAGCGGTGGTACCCCGGGTCGGAGACCGTGCCCTTCCTCACCGTGGGCGCCACCGATGCCCGGTTCTTCCGCCGCCGCAACAGCGTGGCCTATGGCTTCGGTCTGTTCAGCGAGAAGTTGTCGTTCGAGAGATTCGGCACGATGTTCCATGGTGACGACGAGCGCATCGACACCGCGTCGCTCGGTCTGTCGGTGGAGATGTTCGAGGCCGTGGCCGACGACCTGCTGACGGCGAGGTACTGACCGGAACGACCCGGACGACCCGGCTCAGATCCCGCCGAGCGCCTCGTCGAGCAGTTCCTGGGCCTCGGCGGCATGGATGGCCGAGGCGCCGGCAGCGGGGCTGGCCGATTCGCGTCGGCTAGCCCGCCGGATGTCGTGCGTCTCCTCGTACACGCCGTAGAGGTTCCCCTTGATGTGGTTCCAGGCCCCCATGTTCTCGGGCTCCTCCTGCAACCACACGATCTCGTCGGCATTGGCGTAGCGCTCGATGATCCGGGCCACATCGTCGAACGGCCACGGGTACAACTGCTCGATGCTCACAATGGCCACCGGGGCCTGCCGTGCGTCACGCTCGGCTCGGGCCTCGACCCCGATCTTCCCGGAGGCGAAGACGATGCGACGGATCGTGGCCGGATCGGAGACCCCGGGGTCGTCGAGGAGTTCCTGGAACGATCCGTGGACGAGGGCCTCCACCGAGCTGCGCGTGCTCTTGGCCCGCAACAACGACTTCGGGGTGAACACGATCAGCGGCTTGCGCACCTCGCGGTGCATCTGCCGGCGCAACAGATGGAACAATTGCGCCGCCGTGGTGGCGTTGCACACCTGGATGTTGTCGCCGGCCGCCAGGGTGAGGAAGCGCTCGATGCGGGCCGAGGAATGCTCGGGTCCCTGACCCTCGTAGCCATGGGGCAGCAGCATGACCAGACCGGATCGTTGGTTCCACTTGTCCTCGGCGGCCACCACGAACTGATCGATGATGACCTGGGCGCCGTTCATGAAGTCCCCGAACTGCGCCTCCCACACCACGAGGGCGTCGGTGTTCTCGACCGAGTAGCCGTACTCGTAGCCGAGCACAGCGAACTCCGAGAGTTCCGAGTCGTAGATCCAGAAGCGCGCTCCGTCCCGGGCGGCGTTGGTCAACGGGATGGTGACGTCGCCGGTCTGGTAGTCGACGAGCGCGGCGTGACGGTGCGAGAAGGTGCCGCGCCGCGAATCCTCACCCGAGACCCGCACCGAGGTGCCCTCGTGGAGCAGGGTGCCGAAGGCGAACGCCTCGGCCAGGGCCCAGTCGACCTCGCCGTCGGTGGAGAACATCTTGCGACGGGCGGCGAACTGGGTGGCCAGCTTGGGATGGATGGTGAAGCCCTCGGGCACCGTCTCCATGGCATCGAGGACCTCGTCCAGCACTGCACGTGGCACCCCGGTGTCGACGTGGGGGAGCACGCCGGCGAAGCGCCGCTCGGGGACCGAGACGAGGGGAGGGGGCTTGTGGGCCCGCGTCTCGTCGAGGGCGGACTGGAGACGCTGCTGGAAGTCCTCCAGCGCAGCCTCGGCCGCTTCGAGCGAGATGTCACCGCGGCGCATCAGGGCCTCGGTGTAGAGCTTGCGGATCGAGCGCCGCTCGTCGATGAGTCGATACATCAGCGGTTGGGTGTAGCTCGGGTCGTCGCCCTCGTTGTGGCCATGGCGTCGGTAGCAGACCATGTCGATGACGACATCGCGGTTGAAGGTCTGGCGGTACTCGAAGGCCAGGCGGGCCACGCGGACGCACGCCTCCGGATCGTCGCCGTTCACGTGGAAGATCGGGGCCTGGACCATCTTGGCCACATCGGTCGAGTACACCGACGAACGGGCGGCCGAGGGATTGGTGGTGAACCCCACCTGGTTGTTGATGATCAGGTGGATCGTTCCGCCCACCCGGTACCCGGTGATGCCCGAGAGGTTGAGTGTCTCGGCCACCACGCCCTGACCGGCGAAGGCGGCGTCACCGTGCACCAGCACCGGCAGGACCGGATACGACCCCGGCGGTTCGATGCGATCCATCTTGGCCCGAACCATGCCCACGACCACCGGGTCGACGGCCTCGAGGTGCGACGGATTGGCGGCCAGCGTCACCGGGATCGAGTTGCCCGCGACACTGGTGAAGGTGCCGGTCTGCCCCAGGTGGTACTTCACGTCACCCGATCCTTGGATCGACTCGGGATCGATGTCGCCCTCGAACTCGGTGAACAACTGCTCGTAGGACTTGCCCACGATGTTCACCAGCACGTTGAGTCGACCGCGGTGGGCCATGCCCAGCACCACGCTGTTCAGGTGTGAGTCGGCAGCGGCCGAGAGCACGGTGTCGAGCAGCGGGATGGCCGACTCGCCACCCTCCAGGCCAAAGCGCTTCTGCCCGAGGTACTTGGTGGCGAGGAAGCGTTCGAGGGCCTCGGCGGCATTGAGTCGCTCGAGGATGTGCCGCTGTTCGTCCGGGGTGGTGGTGCGGGCCACGCCCTCGACGCGCTCCTGGATCCACCGCTTCTGTTCAGGATCCTGGATGTGCATGTACTCGATGCCCACGGTGCGGCAGTACGACGAGCGCAGGACGTCGAGGATCTCGGCCAGCGTCATGCGCTCGCGCCCGGCCATCCCGCGCACGAGGAACTCGCGGTCGAGGTCCCAGATGGTCAGGCCGTAGGCGGCGGGGTCGAGCTCGGGGTGCAGCTCGTGCTCCTCGAGACCGAGCGGATCGAGATCGGCATCGAGGTGGCCGCGCACGCGGTACGCGTTGATGAGTGACTGCACACGCAGGTTCTTCTCGATCTGGTCGTCGACGCTGTCGGAGCGGTTGTGGTCCCGAGCCCACTCGACCGGCTCGTAGGGCAGTCCGAGTGACTGGAAGACGTCTTCGTAGAACCCGTGCTCGCCCATGAGGAGTTCCTGGACGTGCTTGAGGAACAGACCGGATTCGGCGCCCTGGATGATGCGGTGGTCATAGGTCGACGTGATGGTCATCACCCGTGACAGGCCGAGGGCGGCGATGGTGGCCGGATCGGCACCCCGGAAGGCAGTGGGGTGATCGAGCGAACCGACACCCACGATCACGCCCTGCCCGGGCATGAGGCGCGGCACCGACTGCACGGTGCCGATCGTGCCGGGGTTGGTGAGCGTCACGGTGACACCGGCGAAGTCGTCGGGTGAGAGCGTGTTCGACCGGACCTTGCGGATGATCGTCTCGTAGGCGTCGAAGAAGCCGGCGAAGTCCAGCGTGTCAGCGGCGGAGATGCACGGCACCAGCAGTGTCCGCCCGCCAGCCTTCTCCACATCCACGGCCAGTCCGAGTCCGAGGTGTTCGTTGCGGATGACGCACGGCTTGCCGTCGGCGTCGGTGACGAAGGTCGAGTTCATGGCGGGGACGGCGTCCACGATCGCCCGCACCACGGCGTAGCCGATCAGGTGGGTGAACGAGACCTTCCCCGCCCGACTGCGCGAGAGGTAGCCGTTGATCGACTTGCGGTTGACCTCCAACAACTTGGTGGCCACCTCGCGGAAGCTGGTGGCGGTGGGAACGGCGAGGCTGGCCTCCATGTTGGTGACGATGCGCGCCGCTGCGCCCCGGAGCGGCTCGGCTGCAGCCTGTCCCTTCGGTGCGCTCGGTGCACTGGGCGCCGACGGCGTCGTCGCCGGTGACGTCCCAGGTGTCGTCGCGCGCGACTCCGGCGCGCTCGCCGGAGCGGCCGGAGCGGCCGGAGCGGGAGGTGTCGGAGCGGCGGCGGGGCTCGACACGACGGCGTGACCGTTCATCGGTGTCGACCCGGAGAAGAAGTCGCGCCACGACTCGCCGACACTCTCGGGATCGTGTTGCCAGCGTTCGCGCATCTCGTCGATCAGCCAGGCGTTGGGGCCCGCGGTCTCGAGTTCATCGGGGGTGGGAGTCGTCTGAGGCACGGACGCGGAGCCTACCGGTGGGTCCGATGGGGCCCCGAGTCGGAGGCTGTAGGTTGCCGCCCGTGCTCCGGATCGTGACCTGGAACGTCAACTCGCTCAAGGCGCGCCTGCCCCGGGTCGAGGAATGGTTGGCCGCCAACTCCCCGGAGATCGTGTGCCTGCAGGAGACGAAGATGACCGACGGGGCGTTCCCGGCCGGCGTCTTCGAGGCCCTCGGCTACGAGGCCGTCCATCACGGACAGGGCCAGTGGAACGGCGTGGCCATTCTGTCGAAGGTGGGACTGGCCGATGTGGTGGCCGGTTGGGACGACGACGGACCGGTCGACACCGACGCCCGGGTGCTGTGGGCGACCTGCGGCGAGGTGCGGGTGGCCAGTGTGTACGTGCCCAACGGCCGCGCCCTCGACGATCCCCACTACGTCTACAAGTTGGGGTGGTTGGAGCGACTGCGCGCCACCCTCGAGCGACGCGAGGATCCCGCCGGACAGGTGGCGGTGTGCGGTGACTACAACATCTGCCCCGACGACCGGGACGTGTGGAGTCCCGAGGCGTGGGTGGGCAACACCCATGTCAGCGTGCCCGAGCGTGACGCGTTGCGGGCCATCGAGGGCTGGGGACTCGAGGACGTGTTCCGGCGTCATCACGACGAGGGTGGGCTCTACTCGTTCTGGGACTACCGCGGTGGTGACTTCCATCAGGGTCGGGGCCTGCGGATCGACCTCATCCTCGCCACCGCGTCATTGGCTGCCCGCTCCACCGATGCCGTCGTCGACCGCAACGCTCGCAAGGGTCAGAAGCCCAGCGACCACGCGCCCGTGGTCGCCACGTTCGCATGAGCGACGACACACCCTCGGTCGATCCGGCCGACGCCTTCGGCGTGGGTGGTCACGGTTGGGACGCCGAGACGTTGCGCGCCGTCTCGCCCCGGCAGCAGTCGGCGCGAGATGTGGCCGCTGCGCTCCGTCGTCTGGCCGTGTCGCTCGAGACCACGGGGGCGTCGGTCGCCGAACTCGACGAGCTCGCCGCCCGGCTCGGTGAACTGGCCGACGGGGTCCCCGAGGGCACGGCCGCTGCGCCGGGCGATGGATCGGCGGACGACCCGACCTTCGTCTACCAGGCTCATCGGTGCGGGAACGCAGCCCGTTCATCGGTCGGGCCAATCCGGTGGCACTGCCGTTGGAGATGACGTTCGGCGACGGAACGGTGGAGGCTCGACCGGGGATGGCGCGGAACGTGCCGCGAAACTCGGCGCAACGGCCCGGAAGCCATGGGGGCAGGGTAGTTCGGGGGTTTGAGGCCGGTCGAAACTTCAGTTAGATCAAACGGAAGTTTCGAGTGGTGTTTGGGCGCGCTGAAGCCACCCGGTCCGAAGTTTCGGGTGGCTTTTGGTTTAGGTCTTGTCGGGTGGGCGCCAGTTCCCGAAGAACTCATCGAGGGGAGCGCCCGTGATCGTGTGCATTTGTTGCCGTCTCGACATCCGCATTGTCGACTCAATCAATTGGTTGTATCGCCTTGATCTGAATTGTGGGAGAGCGCAGTGCGAAGAAGTTGGCACGTCTCAACGAATTCCGATGTTGATCTGAACTCGGCGGGAGAAAGTCGAGAGGACGAGAACGGCAAGTCCTTCTCGATGAGCACGCGTCCGGGCCGCGGGCTCATCACGATGACGCGACTTCCGAGGAGCACTGCTTCATCGATGCTGTGAGTCACAAAAACTATTGTTCTCCCCGTTGTTCGCCAGATCTCTAGAAGCTCGACTTGCAACTTCTCGCGCGTCAGTGCATCGAGTGCACCGAAAGGTTCGTCCATGAGTAGGACGCTTGGATCGGTGGCAAGTGCTCGGGCAATCTGGCATCGCTGCTGCATCCCACCCGAGAGTTCGTACACCCGACGGTCGGCGAAATCAGCGATGCCGACGCGTTGCAACTCTTGAGTCGCACGCTGAGCCCGCTCCTTCTTCGGCACCCGGCCAATCTTGAGGCCGAGCTCGACGTTCTTCTGAACAGTGAGCCAGGGAAAGAGCGATGACGATCGTTGAAAGACGACACCCCGGCTCCGTGAGGGGCCCACGACAAGTCGATCATCAAATTCGACTCGACCTTCGCTTGGACGTCGGAGCCCAGCAATGATTTCAAGGAGTGTTGATTTTCCGCAGCCAGATGGTCCGACGATCGTTACGAATTGACCAGGCGCGATATCAAGATCCAATCGATCGATTGCGAGTACCGCGCGTTCGTCTGATTCGTACTGGTGGGAGAGTTCGATTACGCGAATGTGCCGACCGCCGGGCTCGGCGGTCGGCACACCACGATTGGTACTTCGACCGATCACTTCACCGCTTGAGCGAAGGACTTATTTACAGCGCCGGAGTATGCAGATTCAGGTTTCACGGTGGGGATTTTACCGAGCGTCTTGTTGAACTGAGCGGCGGCGTACAAGTTCGTGGCCAAACCGCCACCGAGATAGGCAGAACCTGCCTGTTCGGAGGCAGTGAGGAACACCAACTCTGAAAGTTGCTGTTTTGCATCAGTTGCCGAGATATTGAGTTCGGCAGCAACAGATGCCGCAGCCTTGTCGGGATCGGACTTGATCTGCTTCACAGCAACGTTCTGCTGGTCAATCCACTTCTGAACGGCCGCTGGATACTTCGTCGCAAACGCATTTGTGACTACAGCCAAGTCGTAGGTGGTCTTGCCCTTCTTTGCCAGGTCCTCACTCGTAATGAGGACAGTTCCTCCGCTGCTCACCAACTTGGCAAGATTCGGATTCCAGATATAGGCGCCATCGATAGAACCCTGCTGCCAAGCCGCATAGATGGCGTCCGGTTCGCTATCAATCACCTTGACGTCTTTGTCGGAAAGTCCCGCATCTTGAAGTGCAGCGAGAAGGCTGTAGTGAGCCGTGGAAGCGAAAGGCGTGGCAATCGTCTTCCCCTTCAAATCTGCAATGGATTTGATTCCGGAATTTGATTTGACGACCAGCGACTCAGCCTTGCCGATGACATCAAAGATCCAGGGAACTTGGTACTCGATG
>Ga0172372_10010762_pt1 | contig 11689 bp, 11 predicted proteins | sample LakKiv5m_2_FD_114544 | JGI IMG/M metagenome (GOLD analysis project Ga0172372, IMG submission 114544) | Freshwater microbial communities from Kabuno Bay, South-Kivu, Congo - kab_092012_9.5m | ecosystem: Environmental > Aquatic > Freshwater > Lake | place: Democratic Republic of the Congo... | reverse complement strand
GGTCGTCAAGGGCGTCAGCCTCGACCTGCGGGCGGGCGAGGTCCTCTGTGTCGCCGGGGTCCAGGGCAACGGTCAGACCGAGCTGGTCAAGGCGCTCTTGGGGCTCATCCGACCCGACGCCGGGACGATCAGCTTCGACGGCGCCGACATCACCGCCGCGACGCCACGGGAGCGGCTCGAGCGCGGCATCGGCTACGTGCCGGAGGATCGCAGCCACGACGGCTACGTCGGGGACTTCAGCGTGCGCGACAACCTCGTGCTGGACCTGTTCCGCAGCGGCGACTTCTCACGCGGTCCCTCGCTGGCGTTGCGAGCGATCGCCGCCAACGCCGAGCAGCGCATCGAGGAGTTCGACATCCGGACCCCGTCGGCCTCCACCCCGGTCGCCTCCCTCTCCGGCGGCAACCAGCAGAAGGTGGTGGTGGCGCGCGAGATGTCGCGACCGCTGAAGGTGCTGGTCGCGGCCCAGCCGACCCGCGGCGTCGACGTCGGCTCCATCGAGTTCATCCATCAGCGGATCGTCGCGGAGCGCGACAGCGGCACCGCGGTGCTCATCGTCTCGACCGAGCTGGACGAGGTGTACGCCCTCGCCGACCGCATCGCGGTCATGTTCGACGGGCGCATCGTCGGGATCGTCGGCCCGGACACGCCGCGCGAGGAGATCGGTCTGCTGATGGCCGGCGGTCACGACGAGGAGGTCCCGGCATGAGCGACACCGCGACGCAGGAGCGCAGCGAGTGGCGCGAGACCGCCGTCACCACCCTGCTGGCGATCGTGCTCGCGCTGCTCATCGGCGCGGTGCTGATCGCGCTGAGCTACCAGCGCTCCCTGGACTCGCTGTCCTACGTCTTCTCCTACCCGGCCGACTTCTTCCGCTACTCCGGTGACGCGATCGGGACGTCGTACTCCGCGATGCTGCGCGGCTCCGTCGGCAGCTGGTCGGCCATCACCGAGACCCTCGAGCGCTCCGCCCCGCTCATCTGCGCCGGCCTCGGCGTGACGCTGGCCTTCCGGGCCGGGATGTTCAACATCGGCGCGCAGGGCCAGATGATCGTCGCGGCGCTGGCGGCGGGCTACGTCGGGTGGACCTTCGACCTCCCTGCCGGCATCCACCTGGTGTTCTCGATCCTCGCCGGCGTCGTGGCCGGTGGCTTCTACGGCGGCCTGGTCGGGCTCCTCAAGGCGCGCACCGGCGCCCACGAGGTCATCACGACCATCATGTTCAACTACATCGCGCTGCTCGGCATCCTGTCCTTCGCGCTGCTGCACCCGGCCTTCCAGCGGCCGGGCCAGACCGAGCCGCTCAGCGACCGGGTCCGCGACAGCGCGGCGTACCCCACCCTCGGCGACCTCCACCTCGGCATCCTGGTCGCGCTCGGCGCGGCGGCTCTGCTGTGGTGGATCCTCGAGCGCTCGACGCTCGGCTTCCAGCTCAAGGCCGTCGGCAGCAACCCCGACGCGGCCCGCACCGCCGGCATGAGCGTGCCGTTCGCCTACACCACGGCGATGGTCCTGGCCGGCGCCTTCGGCGGGCTCGCCGCGACGATGCTCGTCAACGGCGACCGGTTCGCCATCAGCAGCACGCTGTTCGGCACGATCGGCTTCGACGCGATCACCGTCGCGCTGCTCGGGCGCGGCAAGCCGCTGGGCACCGTGCTGGCCGGGCTGCTGTTCGGCGCGCTGCAGGTCGGTGGCCGGGCGATGGAGGCGACCAGCGTCGGCACGTCGCCCGACCTGGCCCAGGTCCTCCAGGCACTGATCGTCCTGTTCGTCGCGGCGCCCGCCCTCATCGCCGCGCTCACTCGTCGACGACAGCGCTCGGCGCCCGCAGCCTTCGCGGCGAAGACCCAGGAGGAGGAGGCATGAGCACCTCGATGAGCACCACGGCCGCCCCGCGGGGGAGCGAGCACGACGTCGCGGTGCGTGACCGCGCCGACGTCCTGCGGCAGATCAAGGCGCTCGTCGTCCTCGGCATCGCCGCCGTCCTGGTCGCGATCTTCGCGCTGTCGATCGACAACCCGACCGTCTACTGGACCCTCGAGCGTCGGGCGACCCCCGACACCCGCCGCACCCTGGACGCCAACGTCGTCGCCTGGTCGGCCTTCGGCTACCTCGTGGCGGCGCTCGCCCTCGCGGCCTTCAACCTGCTGCGCAAGGGGTGGGTCTCGGGCCTGGTGTTCGTGGGCGCCGGTCTGGCGTTCTACGTCGGCTTCCTGATGTGGTTCTTCGCCGACCAGCGCGAGCTCGGCGGCATCGGCGCGATCTCGATCGTCAACCCGCTCCCGCAGACGGTGCTGTACGCGACGCCGCTGGTCCTGGGAGCGATGGCCGGCGTGCTGTGCGAGCGCGCCGGTGTCATCAACATCGCCATCGAGGGGCAGTTCCTCATGGGGGCGTTCTTCGCCTCCGTGGCGTCCTCGGCCGCCTACAGCGCCGAGGCCGGCCTGCTCGGCGGCGCGCTGGCGGGGGTCGCGGTGGCCTCCCTCCTCGCGTGGTTCGCGATCCGCTTCCAGATCGACCAGATCGTCCTGGGCGTCGTGCTCATCGCGCTGTGCCTCGGCCTGACGAACTTCCTGCTCGGCCAGATCCCCACCGCGCGCGAGAACCCCGCGCTGGCCTCCTACCTCAACCAGCCGCTGACCCTCGACACCATCCGGATCCCCGGCCTGGCCGACATCCCGGTGCTGGGCCCGGCGCTGTTCGAGCAGTCGCTGCTGGCGTACCTCATGTACGCCTCCGTCGCCCTCGTCGCCTTCCTGCTGTTCCAGACCCGCTGGGGCCTGCGGGTCCGGGCGGTGGGCGAGCACCCGAAGGCCGCCGACACGGTCGGCATCAACGTCAACCGGCGCCGCTGGAGCGCGGTCCTCCTCGGTGGCGTGTTCGCCGGGCTGGGCGGAGCGTTCTTCACCGTGGGCTCGACCGGTGCCTTCGACCAGAACCCGTCCAACGGCCAGGGCTTCATCGCCCTCGCGGCCGTCATCATGGGTCGCTGGCACCCCGTGGGCGCCACGGTCGCGGCGGTGTTCTTCGGCTTCATGCTCGCCACGCGCGACCAGCTGAGCGTGCTGACCAAGATCGACTCGGAGCTGCTCTCGGCGGCGCCCTACCTCGCCACGGTGATCGCGGTCGCCGGCTTCGTCGGTCGGGTCCGCCCGCCCGCGGCGGACGGTCAGCCGTACGGCAAGGCGTGAGCCGGGGGCGTCTAGGGTGAGCCAGATGTCCACCCCGAGCGATCCGCGGTCGGTACTCGACGGCGCCGTCGCGTCCCACGCCGACCGGCTCGTCGAGCTCCGGCGCGACCTGCACGCCCACCCGGAGCTGAGCTGGGACGAGAAGCGCACCAGCGGGCTGGTCGCCGACCTGCTCGAGGACGCCGGCTGGGTGGTCCGACGCCTGGACGACAGCGGGGTCGTCGCCGACCTCGGGGCCGGCGGGCGGTGCGTGGCCCTGCGCGCCGACCTCGACGCCCTGCCGGTCGAGGACCGCACCGACGACCCGTGGGCGAGCACCGTGCCGGGCGTGGCGCACGCCTGCGGTCACGACGTCCACACCGCCGCGCTCGTCGGGGCCGGGCTCGCCCTCGCCGCCGTCGAGGCCGCGGGCGGCCTGCCGGGCCGGGTGCGGCTGCTCTTCCAGCCCGCGGAGGAGGTCATGCCGGGCGGTGCGCTGCGCCTGCTGGCCGACGGCCTCCTCGACGACGTCGACCAGGCCTTCTGCCTGCACTGCGACCCGTCGCTCGACGTCGGCCACGTCGGGGTGCGGGTCGGTCCGCTCACCGGTGCGGCCGACCAGCTCGACGTCCGGCTCGCGGGCGCGGGCGGTCACACCTCCCGGCCGCACCTGACCGAGGACCTCACCTTCGCCCTCGGCAAGCTCGTCACCGAGCTGCCCGCCGCGCTGTCGCGCCGGCTCGACCCGCGCGCCGGCGCGAGCGTCGTGTGGGGTGTCGTGCAGGCCGGGTCGGCGCCCAACGTGATCCCGTCGACGGGACGGGTCTCGGGCACCGTCCGCATGCTCGACGCGGTGGCGTGGGCCGACGCCGAGTCGCTGGTGCGCGAGCTCGTCGGGCAGCTGGTCGCGCCGTACGGCGTGAGCGCCGAGGTGCGCTACCAGCGCGGCGTCCCCCCGGTCGTCAACGACGAGCGCGCCACGGGCGTGCTGGCCGACGCGGTCGTCGCGGCCCTCGGTCCGGAGGGTCCTGTGGCGACGATGCAGAGCCTGGGCGGCGAGGACTTCGGGTGGTACCTCGACACGGTCCCCGGGGCGATGGGCAGGCTCGGCACCCGCACCCCGGGCGGACCGACCTACGACTTGCACCAGGGCGACCTGCGCGTCGACGAGCGTGCGGTGGCGATCGGCGCGCGGGTGCTGGCCCACGCGGCGCTGCGGGCGCTGGACGCGGTCGAGGGGGCGACGGCGCCATGAGCGGCACCGGGGCCTGGGACGGCTGGGCCGCGCTGCGCGCTGCGGCCGACGACGCGGCGACGCGGGCGTACGCGCCGTACTCGCGCTTCCACGTCGGCGCCGCCGCTCTCGTCGAGGACGGCCGCACGGTGACGGGGTGCAACGTCGAGAACGCCGCCTACGGCGTCACGCTGTGCGCGGAGTGCGGTCTCGTCTCCGAGCTCGTGCGCGGCGGCCGGGCGCGGCTGACCCACTTCGTGTGCGTCAACGGTGCCGGTGACCTCATCATGCCGTGCGGGCGCTGCCGACAGCTGCTGTGGGAGCACGGCGGGCCGACGCTGCTGATGCTGACCCCGCGCGGCGAGCGCACCCTCGACCAGGTGCTCCCCGACGCCTTCGGGCCCGACGATCTGTCCTGACCCGACCTGGCCTGTCCTGGCCCGACCCGCACCGACCCGACCGACGAGAGGAAGAGCGATCCGTGGCGACCCATGACGCCGTCGAGGTGATCCTGCGCAAGCGCGACGGGGGAGTCCTCTCGGACTCGATGATCGACTGGGTGGTCGACGCCTACACCCGTGGCGAGGTCGCCGACGAGCAGATGGCCGCACTCGCCATGGCGATCCTGCTCAACGGCATGGAGCGCGCGGAGATCGCCCGCTGGACCGCGGCGATGATCGCCTCGGGGGAGCGGATGGAATTCTCGGGGCTGTCGCGACCGACGGCCGACAAGCACTCCACGGGCGGGGTCGGCGACAAGATCACGCTGCCGCTCGCCCCGCTGGTGGCGGCCTGCGGCGTCGCGGTGCCCCAGCTGTCGGGCCGCGGGCTCGGTCACACCGGCGGCACGCTGGACAAGCTGGAGTCCATCCCCGGCTGGCGCGCGGACCTCACCAACGAGCAGGTGCTGCGCCAGCTGGAGGAGGTCGGCGCGGTGATCTGCGCCGCGGGGGCGGGCCTGGCCCCGGCCGACAAGAAGCTCTACGCCCTGCGTGACGTGACCGGCACCGTCGAGGCGATCCCGCTCATCGCCAGCTCCATCATGAGCAAGAAGATCGCCGAGGGCACCGGTGCGCTCGTCCTCGACGTGAAGGTCGGCACGGGCGCGTTCATGAAGAATCTCGACCGGGCCCGGGAGCTGGCCGAGACCATGGTCGCCCTCGGCACCGATGCGGGTGTCCGCACCGTCGCGCTGCTCACCGACATGTCCACGCCGCTGGGTCTGACGGCCGGCAACGCGCTGGAGGTCCGCGAGTCGGTCGAGGTGCTGGCCGGCGGCGGGCCCTCCGACGTGGTCGAGCTGACCCTCGCCCTCGCGCGGGAGATGCTGGCCGCGGCGGGCCGGCCCGACGAGGACCCGGCGGCGAGGCTCGCCGACGGGTCGGCGATGGACGTCTGGCGGGCGATGATCGCCGCCCAGGGCGGTGACCCGGACGCAGCGCTCCCGACCGCCCGGGAGACCCATGTCGTCACCGCCCCGGCCACCGGCACCCTCGCGCGCCTCGACGCGATGGACGTCGGCCTCGCCGCCTGGCGGCTCGGCGCGGGACGCGCCCGGCAGGGCGAGGCGGTCCAGGCCGGTGCGGGCGTCGAGATCCACGCCAAGCCCGGGGACCGCGTCACCGCCGGCGCCCCCCTCCTCACGCTGCACACCGACGAGCCGGAGCGCTTCGAGCGGGCGCTGGCCGCCCTCGAGGGCGGCACGGACGTCGCCTCCGACGGCGCTCCCGCGCCGGCGGAGCCGGCGGTCGTGCTCGACCGGATCGGCTGACCCGGGCCGACGGGGACGGCTAGGGCACCACCATGACGGGGCACACCAGGTGGTGCAGCAGGTGGCGCGTGCTCGAGCCGAGCGCGAAGCCGCCGGCCCGCATCGGCGCGGTGCGGCGCCCGACGACGAGCAGCTGCGCCGTCGCCGCGTGGGCGGTGAGCGCGGCCTCGGCGGTCCGGGACTCCAGCCGCAGGGCGATCTCGACGCCGGGGTAGGCGTCGCGCCAGGCGAGGACGAACTGCTCCAGCGCCTCGCGGTGGCGCGCCTCGTGGTCGGCGACCTCCCGGGGCGTGAGCCCGAGCTCGGCCGGCGGCTCCCAGGCGCACACCACGAGCAGCGGCACCCGACGCCTCTCGGCCTGGTCGGCCGCGGCGTCCAGAGCCGTCGCCGCTCGGGCCAGGTGCGGGTGGTCGTCGAGCGCGCCGTCGAGGGCGAGGAGGTCGTCGAGCCGCAGGTCGAGCCCGACGACGACCGGCGCGGTGACGGCGGTCGGGGCGCTCCACGTCGTCGGCACCACGACGACCGGGCAGGCCGCCCGGCCCGCGACCGCGATCGAGGTGCTGCCGGTGATGAGGCGGCGCACCATCCCGGCGCCGCGCTGTCCCAGGACGATCTGATGGGCGTGGTGGCTGGCGTCGAGCAGCACCTGCACGGCGCGCCCGATCAGCACCTCGGCCTCGGCCGGCCGGTCCGCGGAGAGGTAGCGGTCGGAGATCTCGGCGAGGTGCTCGCGCGCAGTCCGCAGGTCGGGGTCTGTGACGACGTCCTCGCCGAGCCCGACGGTGGCCACCAGGGGCTCGCAGGCCGTCACCAGGCGCAGCGGCCGCCCGGTCGACTCCGCCTCGGCGATCGCCCAGAGCAGGGCGCTGGAGCCGGCGTGCTGGGCGTCGACGCCGGTGGCGACGGGGCGGCCGTCGGTGTGGTCGACGATCGTGGGACGGGTGGCGGTGAGGTGGTGCACGGGAGCCTCCGAGGTGTGGGTGTGGTGCCAGCCTCGGTCCGCGGTCGCGGGTCGCGGCAGGGGCCGGCGTACTCGACCCGAAGGACCTTGGTCCCACGACGGCCGGGCGCCCGGACGGCTAGGGTCGAGGTCGTGGCTGCCGACGGTGCCCGGCCTCTGGCCGACCTGCTCACCGAGGTCCTGGCGCGTGTCGACGAGGTCGTCGACGCCCGGCGTCGCCAGGCGCTGCTCGTGGAGGCGGTCGTGGCGCTCGCGGCCGACCTCGCCCTCGAGAGCGTGCTCCAGCGCATCGTGCGGACCGCGTGCGAGCTGGTCGGCTGCCGGTACGCCGCCCTCGGCATGCTCGGCGAGGGCAGCGACCGGCGTCTGGCGGCCTTCGTCCACCACGGGATCTCCCCGGAGCTGCGCGAGGAGCTCGGCGACCTGCCCCGGGGGCGCGGTCTGCTCGGCCACATCATCGACCACCCGGAACCGGTCCGGATCCCCGAGATCGGGGCGCACCCGGCCTCGTACGGCTTCCCGCCCGGTCACCCGCCGATGCGCTCCTTCCTGGGGCTGCCGGTCCGCATCCGAGGCACGGTCGTCGGCAACCTCTACCTCACCGACAAGCTGCACGCCGACGCCTTCACCGACGACGACGAGGCGGTGGCCGTCGCGCTCGCGGCCGCGGCGGGCGTGGTGGTCGAGAACGCGCGCCTGTACGCCGAGTCGTCGCATCGCGAGGACTGGCTGCGCGCGGGCGCCGCGGCGGCGGGCGTGGTCTTCCGCAGCGGCATCACCCGAGGGGCGCTCGACGCCGTCGCCGAGCACGCCCGCGCCGCCTCGGGCGCCGCCCGGGCGCAGCTGGTCCTCGACAGCGAGCCCGGCCCGCAGCCGGCCGGGGGCCTGAGCGTGCCGCTGCGCGCGGGCGAGGAGGTCCTCGGGCACCTCGTGCTCGAGGAGCTGCCGGAGGACGAGCACGGCCTCGGCGACCAGAACGAGGCGGTGCGTGCGCAGGGCTTCGCCGACCAGGTCGGCGTCGCGGTCGCTCTCGAGCGCTCGCGGCGCGACCGGGAGCGGCTGGTCGTCTTCGAGGACCGCGACCGGATCGCCCGCGACCTGCACGACCTCGTCATCCAGCGGCTGTTCGCCGTGGGGCTGGACCTCGACGGGCTGACGCCGCTCGTGGCGCGCTCTGACGGCGACGCCGCGAAACGGCTGGCGTCCTCGGTCGACGAGCTCGACACCACGATCAAGGACATCCGGCGCACGATCTTCGCGCTCGGCGACCGGTCCCACGAGGGAGTGCGGCACGCCCTCCAGGAGACCGTCGACCGGATCGGCCGGCATGCCGACCAGCGGCCACGGCTCGAGGTCGAGGGGCCCGTGGACGCCGTAGTCACCTCGCGGGAGCGCGGCCACCTGCTGGCGGCCGTGGAGGAGGCACTGTCGAACGCCGTCCGGCACGCCGGCGCGCGCGACGTGGTCGTCCGGGTGAGCGCGGATGCCGCCGGCGTACGCCTGTGCGTGAGCGACGGCGGACCGGGCCTGCCGGACGAGCGCGTCGAGAGCGGGTTGGCGAACCTGCGGGCGCGTGCCGAGAGCCTCGGGGGCACCTTCGCCCTCGGGAGGCGGGCCGGCGGCGGAACGGAGGCCGTGTGGCAGGTGCCGCTCGAGCCGGGGACAGGAGAGGACCGATGACGCACGACCGACCGATCCGGGTGTTCCTCCTCGATGACCACGAGGTGGTGCGGGAGGGCCTGCGGCGACTCCTGGAGCGCGACGGCGACATCGAGGTCGTCGGCGAGTCGGGTCTCGCCGCCGAGGCGGCGCGCCGCATCCCGGCGCTGAAGCCCGACGTCGCCGTCCTCGACGCCCGGCTGCCGGACGGCTCGGGGATCGAGGTGTGCCGCGAGGTGCGCGCGCAGGAGCCCGGCATCCGGGCGCTCATCCTGACGTCGTACGAGGACGACGACGCGCTGTTCGCCGCGATCATGGCCGGCGCCGACGGCTACGTCCTCAAGCAGGTGCGGGGTCCCGACCTCGTCGACGTGGTCCGCCGCGTGGCGGCGGGCCAGTCGGCACTCGACCCGGCCGTGACCGCCCAGGTCCTGGACCGGATCCGCAACCCGCCCGCGGAGGACCCGGCCCTCGCCGACCTCACGCCCCAGGAGCGGACCCTGCTGCGGCTCATCGGCGACGGGCTCACCAACCGGCAGATCGGTGCCGAGATGTTCCTCGCCGAGAAGACGGTCAAGAACTACGTCTCCGTCCTCCTCGCCAAGCTCGGGCTCGAGCGGCGTACGCAGGCCGCGGTCTTCGCCGTCAAGCACCTCCCGGAGGACGCGGACGAGCGAGCCTGAGCGGACGGTCCGCCGTCGACCTCAGAGCAGCAGGACGACCGTCTCGGCGACGCAGGCGGGCTTCGGGGCGTCCTCGATCTCCACGACGTGGCGCAGCACGACCTGGGTGCCGGCGGGGACCGCCGCGACCTCCGCGAGGGTGACGCGCAGGCGGACGCGCGACCCGACGGGGACCGGCTGGGGGAAGCGCACCTTGTTGACGCCGTAGTTGAGCTTCGCGCCCGGGGTCTCGAGCGCGAAGACGCCGCTGCCGAGCCACGGGACGAGGCTCAGCGTGAGGTAGCCGTGCGCGATCGTGCCGCCGAACGGGCCGGCGGCGGCGCGCTCGGGGTCGACGTGGATCCACTGGTGGTCGCCGGTCGCGTCGGCGAAGGCGTCGACGCGGTCCTGGTCGATCCGGACCCAGTCGCTGACCCCGAGCTCCTCGCCGACGGCCGCCTCGAGGTCGGCCAGGGTGGTGAACGTCCGCATGGTGGGAGTCTGTCAGGATCAGCGGCATGGCAGTGCTCATCCAGGCCCCCACCCGCATCCCGGTCCCGGGCGGCAAGACGATCGACGAGTACGTCGGTCGGGTCAACACCGACACCTCCGCCGTCTCGGTGGCCCACATGGTGGCCCCGCCGGGGTGGACCGAGCCGGCGCAGGCGCCGGCGTTCGACGAGATCACCGTCGTCCTGCGCGGCATGGTCCGGGTCGAGGTCCTCGGTGGCGGCGAGCCCGAGGTGATCGACGTGCGGGCGGGCCAGGCGATCCTGACCAAGGCCGGAGAGCGGGTCCGTTACAGCACCGACAGCCAGGAGACCGAGTACGTCGCCGTGTGCCTGCCGGCCTTCTCGCCCGAGCTCGTCCACCGGGACGACGCGTGAGCGCGGTGACCGAGGACGTCGTACGACGGGCGCCCAAGGTGCTGCTGCACGACCACCTCGACGGGGGCCTGCGCCCCGAGACGGTCGCGGACCTCGCGCCCGGCGCCGGCCACACGCTGCCGGTCGACGACCCGGCCGACCTGGGGCGGTGGTTCGCGGAGGCCGCCGACTCCGGGTCGCTGCCGCGCTACCTCGAGACCTTCGACCACACCGTCGCCGTCATGCAGACGGCCGACAACCTGGCCCGCGTCGCGCGCGAGTGCGTGGCCGACCTCGCCGCCGACGGTGTCGTCTACGCCGAGGTGCGCTACGCCCCCGAGCAGCACGTCGCCGGCGGGCTCACGCTCGACGAGGTCGTGGACGCCGTCCGCGCCGGCTTCGCCGAGGGGACCCAGGAGGCGGAGGCGGCCGGGCGGCCGATCGTCGTACGCCAGCTCCTGACGGCGATGCGGCACCAGGCCCGCTCGCGGGAGATCGCCGAGCTCGCCGTCGCCTGGCGCGACCGCGGCGTCGCCGGCTTCGACATCGCCGGCGCGGAAGCGGGCTACCCGCCCACCCGCCACCTCGACGCCTTCGAGTACCTCCAGCGCGAGAGCGCGCACTTCACCATCCACGCCGGGGAGGCGTTCGGGCTGCCGTCGATCTGGCAGGCGCTGCAGTGGTGCGGCGCGGACCGCCTCGGCCACGGTGTGCGGATCGTCGACGACATCGAGGTCGGCGAGGGCGGCGCGGAGGGCGCGCGGCTCGGACGCCTGGCGGCGTACGTCCGTGACAAGCGGATCCCCCTGGAGCTGTGCCCGCGGTCGAACGTGCAGACCGGCGCCGCCGCGTCGATCGCCGAGCACCCGATCGGGCTGCTCGCCGACCTGCGCTTCCGGATCACCGTCAACACCGACAACCGGCTCATGAGCGACACCTCGATGACGCGGGAGATGGTCGGCCTCGTCGACGCCTTCGGGTGGGGGCTCGCCGACCTGCGGTGGGTGACGATCAACGCGATGAAGTCGGCCTTCCTGCCCTTCGACGAGCGGCTCGCGATCATCGACGACGTCGTGAAGCCGGGGTACGCCGCGCTGGGTGCGTGAGTGACGTGACCAGCCAGCTGCGGGACCGGCTGCGGTCGGCGCACCTGGCGGCGAGGCGGGACCGCGACCGGCGACTGGCCGGCGCCCTCGCCTCGGCACTCGCCGCCCTCGACAACGCCGAGGCGGTGGTGACCGACGTGCGCGCCGGAGCGCTCGAGGACGCGCCCGGCCCGGGTGGGGCCGAGGCGGAGCGGCGCGAGCTGACCGCGGACGAGGAACGCGCCCTCGTCGTCCGCGAGATCGCCGACCTGCGCGACGCG
>Ga0172372_10010759_pt1 | contig 11690 bp, 9 predicted proteins | sample LakKiv5m_2_FD_114544 | JGI IMG/M metagenome (GOLD analysis project Ga0172372, IMG submission 114544) | Freshwater microbial communities from Kabuno Bay, South-Kivu, Congo - kab_092012_9.5m | ecosystem: Environmental > Aquatic > Freshwater > Lake | place: Democratic Republic of the Congo... | reverse complement strand
GTTTTCCTCACCTTCGAGATCCTGCTCAGCAGCATCGGTTTCTTTCAGGGAAACAAGGTCTCCACCGTGATCCTCAAGCCGATGATGGACATCCTCGACAAGGATGCCGCCAAGCTGCTCAACTGACGCCCAGCGACCTGAGCCGTTCCTGACCCCCGGCCTGTCGGGCCAGCGCCTCGACATCGGTCGCGGCCGGGGTTGCCGTGCCCTCACCCGGCGTTTCAACCCCGTCCATCGTGATGGCACCAAGGGCCTCCAAGGCCAATAGCGCTGCACCCCGGCTTGTCGCCTCGGTTTCACGGCAGACGCGGATGGGCCTGCCGATGCCCGCCGTGACCATGCGGCGCCAGAAGCCAGATTTCAACAGCCCTCCGCTGGCCATGATCTCGCCGCCGGCGATGTCACCCAGCATGCGCAGCGTGAGTCCGAGCCTGGCCGACACCCCCTCCACCGCGGCGCGGGCGATGTCGGTGGCGTCGGTGGCCAAGGTGAGGCCGGCGATGGTGCCGCGCGCCTGGTCGTTCCAGTTGGGGGCCCGCTCGCCGGCCAGGTGGGGGATGAAGGTGAGCCCGTGGGACCCCGCGGGCCGAGACCCCATGGCGGCGTCGAGCGCCTCGCCCGGTTCCAGCCCGCCCAGCCGGCAGGCCCAATCAAAGACATTTCCGCCCTCGGTCAGCGCGGCGCCCACCAGCGGCCGCCGGCGGTCGATCCGGTAGTTCCAGGCGCCCATGGGAAGCTGGCTGGGAGCGGAGTCGGGCACCGCCCGCAGGGCGGAGGTGGTGCCCAAGGTGAGAGCCACGCGGCCGGGCCCGGCGACGCCGCTGCCCACATTGGCCGCCGCACCGTCACCGATGGGCTGGAACCAGCGCGCCTTGGCCAGCGCCGGCCAACGGGAAGCCCAGGCGGGCCTGAGCCGGTCGACGGAATCGCCGAAGTCGGCGAGGGGCGCCAACCGCCCGGCATCCAGCCCGAGCCTTTCAAGCCACGGCCCGTCCCAGCGCAGCGATCGGCGGTCGAGCAAACCGGTCCATGATGCCGCGGAAAGGCTGACGCGCCGCTCGCCCGTCCATCTCCAGGCGAGCCACTCGCCTACGCAGCAGACATGGTGGCCACGCCAGGCGATCCCCGTGGCCTCCATCCAGCGCAGGCGCGCCGGATGGTAGCTCGAGTGGATGCGCGTGCCGACGCGGTCGTGGCTGGCGGCCTCGTCGACAAGCTTGCGAAGCTCGCCGGCCCATGGGGCGCAACGCGTGTCGGCGTAGGTGTAAACGGGAGTTCGGGGCTCCCCGCCATCGGTGGCAAGCAACAGGCTTGAGGCGAAGGTGTCGATGGCAACGGCGACAATGGCCCCCGACCGGCCATCCAGCGCCGCGAGGGCATCGTCAATCACGCCCGCCGCGGCGGCTTCCAGTTCAAGCGGGTTGAAATCGTTGCGGCCCGCGGAGTCTGTTCCGGGTGAAAATTGCCGGCGGCACTCCGGAATCGCCACCCTGTCGCCGACCGCGTCGTACACCAGGGCCCGGCACGATGATGTGCCGATGTCAACGGCCAGCACCCATGGAACGGGATGGGAGGTCATCGGGGAACACCGGCGCACAGGTCGAGAACCGCCATGCGCACCGCCAGGCCGTTGGTGACCTGGTCGATGATGGCGCTTTCGGGCCCGTCGGCGACCTCGGGGGTGAGTTCCACGCCGCGGTTGATCGGGCCGGGGGCGAGGATGAGGACGCCCTTTCGGCCGCGGGACAGCCGCTCGCGATTCATTCCATACAGATGAAAATACTCGCGTATGCTCGGGAAGAAAGCGCCCCTTTGCCTCTCGAACTGGATGCGCAGCACATTGACCACATCGCAGCGCGGCAGCACGGCGTCGAGGTCATGCGCCACCTCGACCCCCAGGTCAGCGATCTGCCGCGGCACCAGCGTCGGCGGGCCGCAGACGATGACCTTGGCGCCGAGCTTGACCAAGCCGTGAATGTTGCTTCGGGCCACCCGGCTGTGGGCGATATCGCCCAACAGGCAGACGGTGAGGCCATCGACCCTGCCGCGCCTTTGGCGGATCGTGAAGAGGTCGAGCAGGCCCTGCGTGGGATGCTCGTGGGCGCCGTCTCCGGCATTGACGACACCGGCCCTGAGGTGCTGCGACAGGAGGTGGGGAGTTCCCGGCACCGCGTGGCGGACCACCACGAGGTCGATGCCGAACGCCTCGATGTTGCGGGCCGTGTCGACGAAGCTCTCGCCCTTGGAAACGCTGGAACCGCCCGCGGCGAAGTCGATGACATCGGCGCCGAGTCGGCGGGCCGCGAGGCCGAAGCTCACCCGGGTCCGCGTGGAAGCCTCGAAGAAGAGGTTCACCACGACCCTGCCGGCCAGGCCGGTCTTGCGCGCCGAGGGGTTTCGCGCGGTTTCGAGGTAGGCCTCGGCGCGGTCGAGGATGGTGACGATCTCACCGCTGGAGAGATCCTCCAGCCCAAGCAGGTTCTTGCGGGTCCATGCCGCCATGGGAAGAGGACTCCTCGACGAAATTGGGCTTACAACACCCTAGGAATCCCGGGGGGTTCTTCAACCCGCCCGCCGCGCATGCCGCGCCGCGTGCCGCCAAGCGTGAACCCCGTCCATCATTCGACTATCATGATTTGTGAAGGCACAATGTTTTGATAATCATTTTCATCGGCCTCATCAGGTGATGCCATGCCACACGCCCGTCGATCCGCTTTCACCCTCATTGAGTTGCTTGTCGTGATCGCCATCATCGCTGTCCTGATCGGCCTGTTGGTGCCGGCGGTGCAGAAAGTGCGCGAGGCAGCGAACCGAATGTCGTGCTCCAACAACCTCAAGCAGTTGGGTCTGGCGATTCACAATTACGAGTCCACCAATGGAAAGCTTCCGCCGGCCTGTTACACCCCCATCGCTGATTACAATCCACCGGACCCGGTCGCTCCTCCCGCCAACCAACCCAACCGCAGCCTGCAGGCCCTCCTGCTGCCTTATGTCGAACAGGAATCGCTCCACAAGCTTTTCGACCAAACGCAGGACTGGCGTCAATCCGGCCAGAACCGCAACGCGGTCAACACCCCCGTGAAAATGCTGACCTGTCCCTCGGCGCCGGGGGGTGTTCGTACCCGGTCTTTCCAGTCAACCGTGGGCGGGGCGGGAACCGTCACGGGAACCGTGACCGACTATGTGACTTGCATCAGGGTTCGCAGCACCGTCAACACGGCGACCCTCATGGGCACAATTCCCAGCGGATACCAGACCTTCCTGCAACCGAATGTCCAGGCTTCGATCGCCGCCATTCTCGACGGCACCAGCAACACGGTGGCCATGGTCGAATGCGCCGGCAATCCCGATCAGTACCAGATGGGCAAAATGACAGGTTCGGGCGCCAACCCAGCCGCCGCCATCTGGGCCGACCACCGGAACGCCTTCGTGTTCGACGGATGCGATCCCGCCACGCCGGCTGGATCGCAGACCACCACAGCAACACAGCCAACCCGCACGCGGGCCCTCAACTGCACCAACAATAGTGAACCTTACTCATTTCATTCCGGAGGCATGAATGTTGTGATGGGCGATGGTTCCTGCCGTTTCGTCAAGGAAAGCATCACCATCGGCCAGTTCGTGGCCCTTTTGACTCGTGACGCGGGTGAGGCTTACTCCCCCGACTGATCCGGTGCCCAGGCCGAATCCACGCCTCCGTGTCAACCACCGCCGAAACAACCCCGCAAGGTCGCCATGCGCGCGATTTCCCTACCGCAACCTTGGGCATCGCTCGCGGTTTCAGGCCGGCTGGCTTGGCTGGGAATGTCCAGGCGTACCAGCCACCGGGGGCCCTTGGCCATCCATGCGAGGAAGGCGCCGGGAAATCCGCCGGCGGACATCCGCTGGCACCTCGGCGGCCCCCTGCCCGCCGGAGCCGTGGTGGGACTGGTCATGCTCGATGACTGCCTGTCCACGGATCTTGTTCCAGGCGGCATGCTGCCAGAAAGTCCCTACCCGGTCGAACCGGGAGGCTGGGCCTGGATGATCAGCGGGGCCAAGGAATTGGATCCCATCCCTTGCAGGGGTGGCCGGGGAATGTTCGAAGTATCCATTCGAAATTGACCGACCAGGGGAACGAAAGATGCACCGCGGATTGCTGATGCTCGCCGGCTTGCTGATCACCATGGCCGGCGGGGTCGCCATGGGTCAGGTTCCGCCGATCGACCCGGCGTTGCTGATGGTGCGTCCGGGCGACTCACCCATCATCATCTCGGCGCCGCATGGAGGAACCTTGCCTGTTCCGGGGGTTGCACCCCGCGAGGGCGTCGGGGTGAAGAAGTTCGCCACGGTTCGCGACGACGGCACCGAGGTGCTGGCACCCATGCTTGCAGAACGGCTGGAAAAACTGACCGGAAAGAAACCGCACCTGGTGGTGGCGCTATTCCAGCGCAAGTGCGTCGATGTGAACCGCCCCGCGGGCGACGCCTTCGAGTCGGACAAGGCCAAGCCTTATTACGAGGCTTATCACGCGGCGCTGGCCAAGGCGCGGGAAACCGTTACCGCCAAACATGGGCGGGGCCTTCTCATCGACATCCACGGGCAAGGCGCCGACAAGGATGCCATTTTCCGGGGAACCAACGGTTTCAAGACCGTGAACCACCTGTTCGAGAGGTCTGGAAAAGGGGCGCTTTTGGGAAAAGGCGGACTACTGGGAGAACTGGCCAAGCGTGAACGCAAGATCATTCCCGCGAATGATTCTGATGACAAGGAAGATCCGCGCTATGGGGGCGGTTTCATTGTCCAGACCTATGGAAGCAAGAGTGGTGGCACCGTCGACGCCGTTCAGCTGGAACTGGGTTCCAAGCTGAGGCGCAACCCGGGCCGGGAACAGTTCACGACCGACCTGGCGGAGTCGCTCGCCACATTCGCAGGAAACCATCTTCCGAAATCATTACCCGTGAAAGATTGACCCACCGGCATTTCCGCCTGCGCGGCCCTCGGGCGTATAATTCGTATCACCCTTGGAGCGCGCCATGCCCGATGATGCCGCGGGCCGCCTGTTGGCGGCCCTCACCCAATTGTTGCCCCCCCAGACGATTTTCCATCCCCGGGAACGGCACCCGATGAATCCGCCGCTGGTGTACACCCTCACACCGGATCATGGCGCCTTCGTTTTCATTCCCGACAACCTTCCCATCGATCAAATCCAGGGTTCGGTGATCGCCTACCTGCGGGAAATCTTCGACCCCGTTGGGGTCAGCCTCGATCATCTTTCCAACGGCCGGACCATCAAGGCGAATCCTGACCGGGCACTCCATGACACCGTCGCGACAATCAAGAATTTCAAAAGCCATCCAAGGCAGGTTGAATTCGGCATCCTGAGCGCGATCAGCGATTACCGGAACACCTTGGGGCCAATGGACGCGGACGCCGACCTATCAGACGACCCGATCAACCAACGGGTTTCGCGCATGGTGTTCAAGGACGCGCGCAACCGCCTGACAGGGGAGCAGCAGGCCGCGTTTTTCGAGATGATGGGGAAAAGCCAGCGTGTCGCGGTGCTTGGCATTGCCGGTAGCGGCAAAACCGTGCTGGCGCGGGCCCTGGCCCGGGAGTTCGCGGAGCAGGGCAAGCGGGCGCTGCTGCTGTGCCACCACGACGAGTTATCGGTGCGGAACAACGAGGAGTTGGCCCACCTCGGAGTCGACTGCTACACGCCGCACGCCCTCAGGCGCGTGTTGGGCAGCAAGATGGTGATGCCGGAAAGAAGGTCGCTGCCGGCGGCGGAATGGGCCGAATACCTAGTCAAGGTGATCGACCGGGCCGATTCCTGGGGAATGCCGATCCGTTATGACGCCATGATCGTCGACGAGGGACAGGATTTCCATTCCTGGGGCGTGCTGCAAAGGCTGATCACGCCGAAGCAGGATGGAACCCGTCCGCTTTATGTTTTTTACGATCCCCGCCAGCGTGAAGGCCCGTCATTGGAAATTCCGCATGACCTCAGGCGCCTCGACCTGCAGATCAACTGCAGGAACACCCTGAAGCTGGCAAGCCACAACTCGGCGATCATCGGAATGGAAATCCGATCAAGGCGGGGGACGCCGGAAGGCTATGAGGCGGAACGCCGGGTGGTGCCGAACTTCAACGACCTGATGAGCGAGGGATTGAGAACCATTGAGGAGTGGGTGAACAATCACCAGGCGGAACTCAAGCAAATTGCCGTGCTGGTGCACGACCCCCGATCCCTGCCATGGATCGAACTGCCCCAGGCTTTTCAAATTGGTTCGAGGCTGGTCTACCTGGTGACGGATGGAGCGGCATGGCGCGCCGGGAAGGGAATTTTCGTGGGGAAGATCAACGACTTTCGGGGGTTGGAAGCCGATTTCGTGATCCTTGTCCTGCCGAAATCACCCCGTACCGCCCGCCATTATGTCGGCGCCAGTCGGGCGCGGATCAGGCTCAAGGAACTCCAGTTGAAGGTATGAGGCCGCGCCGGGGCTTGGCCTCGCACATCAGTCGCCCATCAGCGGCCCTTGGCACCCGGGGGCGGTGGCAACGCCCCGATCACCTGATTGATTCCCGCCAATGTGCCAGGCTGCGCCGAGGGCGCCGGAGGCTTGGGCGCCGGAGCGGGCGGCTTGGGAGGTTGACCCTGCGGCGGCGGCGGCGGCGGCTGAATGGGCGCGGCCTGGGCCGGCAACGCGATGTGCGCCTGGCGCGCTTGGTCGCCTCTGGTGAGCGAGACCTCCGGACCATTGACCACGGCACCTGAATCCAAGACGGCTCTGACCTGGTAAACCCCCAGCCTCAATCCCTCGTTGACACCGAAGCGGTATTCCCCCTTGCCGTTGCTGGTGGTGGTGGCGACCACCTGCCCGGAAGCGGAGTCAACCAGTTGGATGGTTTGGCGGGCCACGCCCGATTCGCCTTTGCCAAGCTTCCCGTCCCCGTTGCGATCCCCAAACGCCACTCCGCCGATTTCAGGCCGGAAGAAAAAGACTTGGCGCTGGAGGTTCGTGGTGGTCGTGTTGGCCGCGATGATGTCGGCTAGCGAGGTCTTCTCGAGGTCTTGGAGATCCTTGCCCTTGAACGAGTTTTGGTACCAGAACCTGTCGGCATCCCGAACCCGGGTGAACTGGTCGGCAATGATCGCCCGGGCGGTGGCGCCAACGCTGCCCCCCGCGACATGCCTCTCGGCCAGAACGCCCACCCAGAGGTCGATTTTGTCCACGGATCCATAGAGTTGCCGCAGCTTCGACTGAAGCGCGGCGTCCGGAGTGACCTGGCTGAAATCCGTCAGACGGGACAGGCTATAAGCGACCCGGGTGGCGTTGTAGTCGGCCAACCCATGGTCGCGCCCGCGCTGGATATTCAGGCTGGCGAGGTCGAGTCCGCCCTGCCCCGGCGCGCCGAACAGGAAGTTCCGCAACTGATCGAACACCTTCAGGTCCACCTCCTGCGAGGGATCGGATGCCAGGTACTTGAGCACCGGGTCGATACCCAGGTTCTTGACTATCGACGGGTTGAAGAACGCCTGGGCCAGCGAGACCGGGTCGGCGATCTCGTTCCCGTTGTTGTCGAGGAACTCGATGTCGGGCCCGACAATGCTGTGGCCAAAGCGGAATCCCGCCGTCGCGAATTCATTGCTGATGGAGGGATTCACGCCGGGCTTGTATCCGGCATAGGGCTTGAGCGGATTCTGGCCCAACAGCGCCGGCAGCCACTCCTTGTAGGTGATCACCTGCACCTCGGCGATCACCCGGGCCCGCGCCCCCTGGTAAAGCTGCTCGTCGGTGAAGCCAGGGTTGGCGGTGGCCAGGCGGGTGGCCCACCGGTTGTGCTCACGCACGAACAGGGTCTGCAGGCTGGTAAGTTCGGGATTCTCCCCGACGCGCACATCCCCCGCGAGGAAGTTGCCTTGGGAATCGGTCGGCAGCAGGTTCCCGGCGCTGGTCTTGAGGAGGCCCCCTTGCATGGTCCGCAGGGATGCCGCCGTCGCGGCGTCCGACCCGTAGATCATCGACCCGTCGAGCCAGGAGGTGATGGAATTCACCTGCTGCCGCGGCAAGCTGGCGCCCGTGGCCGGGTCGAAGGTGGACCTCTTCATTGGAATCACTTGGGTGCCCGTGGCGGCGGGGTCAAACGACGGGTCGCCCGAGGGAACCGGGATGGGAAGCGACTCGGTGGTTCCGGTCTGGGTGAGGTCGAGGTCGTGGTCGATGAACTGGCCCCAGGCATACACCATCGCGCTCATGAAGCGGTCGCTGACGGTGGATTGGCCCTGCTGGTCGGCCACGGCGTTGCTGATCTCGCGGGCTCCCGGCCTGTCGGCGCCCGCCGGGGCTGAAATCCCGTCCGACTAGGCCGCCGGGGCGACACGGATGTAATCGGTACCCACCTGCCCCCACGACGGGTTGGCCAGGTTGTTGCCACTTCCGTCAATCGACCTCCACTCGGGCCCGACAATGGCGGGCACGGCCCGTTCCTCGAGCGTGTCGAGCGCCAGGCAAACCCGCCTGCGGCCGATTGCGGGCCTTTCAGCTTGAAACCATTGCGCCGGAAGGGAAAAGAACCGACGCATGGCCGTTCCCCGGATGAAGAAGTGAGGGGACGGAAAGCCCGCCCATTCGCGACCCTAGGTCAATTGGGAAATCTGTCAAACGCTCAAATGATTTGTCCGGAAACGGGTTCGGGTTTCGCTTTGAGCCTCCCGTTGAGCAAAAGACCGAGCCAGGAATCGCAAAGCGGGTACCGGTACGACGCCAGAAGCGGCAAGACGGTGAGCAGGCAGACGAGCAGGAACTTCAACGCCACGGGAACAGGCCAGTCGCAGAACAGCGCCTGCAGGGCCAGCACGATTGGCAGATGGGCGAGGTAAAGCCAGTAGGAGGCATCCGAGAGGAAACGAATGGCCGGGCTTTCGAAGTTCAGCCGGGCATGAAACAGGCCCATGAGGCCGAAGATCGTGAGCCAGGTGAAGCCGACCTGAACGGGAACATTCACGGCATGGTTGCCCAAGGTGGAAAACGCGATGGGAAGCAGGACGAAAAGCGCCAATGGCAGCGTGAGCCACCACAACCGTTCCGGCCACCATCCCTTGTTGGCCCTGAGGAAATACCGTGTTCCCAGCCAGAAGAAGGCACCATAATAGGCCAGCATGTGGGGACGGGGCAACCAGCCCATCGAGCTGTCCGGGCCGACGATGGTTTCCCAGCGGCCGGCCAGCAACTGGTAGCCCATGCACCACTGGGCGGCCGAGGAAACCGCGACCGCCATCACGAGCGAAAGCGCCAACGGCATTTTCCGGAAACCGAGCAAGTTCGTCATCGGATCAACCATCGCATAGGCCGCCAACATCCAGACAAGGAACCAGAGGAACCACAGGTGGCCGAAGGTCGCGTCGTCGAACAATCGGACCTTTCCATAAAGGGTCTCGACATGAAACTGGTCGGATGACATCCAGCGGTAATAGGAAGCCAGCCATTCGGGAACCGGATTGGCGGCTTGGCCGGCATCGGGCTTGGCCGCCTGCTCGGGTTTCCTCGCGAACATGGAACGAATGCCATCCCCCAGCAGGCGCGCGCCCAGGAAGGTCCGCACATCCTGCCTGCCTTTCTGGATGGCGGCCCAGTCGATCTCGGTCTTGCCCATGGAAAAGCGGTAGACCAGCCTCGTGATGTTCTCGTCGGCGAAGGTGGCGGCCAGGGGATTGATTCCCATGGTGTTGGCGCGGGCTGAATCGGCACCCTTGGAGACCAAGAGTTTCGCCATTTCGGATCGGCCGGCCAGCGCCGCGGCGTGAAGCGGCGTGTTGCCGTCGGGCGTGGCACCGTTGGGATCCGCGCCCCGTTCCAGCAGCAGGCGGGCCGCCTCGTCGTTGCCCGTCATCACGGCCCAGGCCAGCGGGCGCATCTTGAGCCGGGTCTCGGGTTGTTCGATGTCGGCACCGGCATCCAGAAGCGGTGCGATGCGTTCGTTCTCCTTGCGAACCACGGCGCCGGTGAGGGGCGTGCCGGGGTGTCGCATGTTCCAACCCATGGCCCAATCGCCCACCTTGACATTGAGCTGGACGATCGTGGCCAGGCCCAGCAGGCAAGGCACAAGGATACGCGAGGCCCGGTTCCTGAGCATCGCCCAAAGGCCCCTGCGCGAGACCAGCAGCGCGGTGAAATACCCGCTCACGAGGAAGAACAACGGCATGCGGAAGCCATGCGCGGCGGAGAAAAACCAGTAAAAGAAATCGGCCTGGCGCGAATCGACCACCAGCCATGGCTTTCCCGAATAGGCCAGCGCGGCATGAAGCCCGATTCCCAGGAGCATGGCGAAGGCGCGGAGCGCGTCGATGTCGTGCCGCCTGTCGGCCTTGAGGCGCGGCAGCAGGACGGTGGGTTCCATGACCTGATCCCTGAGGGTCTTCCAATCCAGTACCCGGAAGGCGCGGGCGGGGTTTCACTACCCGGCCTTCAGCGGATGATGGCCGAGATGTCGGCGAGATAAACCTGACGGCCGCCCTCATGCGGCGAATCAAACACCACCTTGGCGCCGTCGCGGCTGGCGCAGGGATGGTTGTCGCAGCGCCATTCACCCCGATAGGCGGGCGGCGAGCGGAAATGGCCGATGGCAACCTTGCGCGCCGAGGGAATGTGGTACAGGTACGGGTGCTGGAGGGCATCCTTGTCGGGATAGGTGTCGTTGAGCACCCACTGGTTGCCAGTGCCTGGGACATAGGTGTTGTGGCCGTTCTGCGTCATCACATCCTTGCCAACCGCCTCGACGGAGTCGGAACGATCCTTGTAAAGATAAAACCGGTCGCCATGGGAGGGATGCCAGGCCCAGGCGAACACATGGTTGTCGTCGCGCCAGACAAAATGCGAGGTTCCGCCGTGGGGATCCATCACATGGAGGCCCGTGCCATCGGTGTTCATGGTGAGGGCGCGGGTGCGGAAGGCGGCCTTGTCGCCGGGAGTGCGCCAGCGATGCAGGAAAAAGAGCCTTGTGCCCGAGGGATTGCACAAGAGGTGGTTGAACCAGTGCTTCGAGTTGACGCGGAAGGCGGAATCGGGACGGCCGGTGAACTCGATTTTGGCGGCCTGGGCGAAGGAAAAGATGAGCCGGTTTTGGCCGGTGGCCATGTCAAGGCGCCAGATGCCGGCATCGTCGGGAGCCAGGACATCCTTGGCGGGGTCGGGCACGCCGGCGTAGCCGTAGCCGGGACGGGTGTCGTTGAGCCGGCGGAAATCGGGGGCGAAACCGGTCTTTCCGTCGGGCGAAAGGCAGTAAAAGGGATGGGGGAGGGTCCGTTTCCGTCCCGATTTCACATCGAGGATATGGCAGACAAAGCGGCCGTCCTTCCTGTCGTTCCAAGCGACCTCGGAAGCCGACCCGGGAACCCACTGGAGCATGCAACCCTGCTGCCAGTTCCAGGCGTGGGAGCCGCCGAGGTCGGTCCACCTGTCGTTGTCGGAAGTGTCGACCATGCCAACCCGGATGGAGTCTTCAGCCGTCGGAGAGCGTCCTTCAAAGGCGACCTCGTTGGCCAACACGAGACGGTTGCCCGGATCAAACAGCAGTTTGTCGTAGTAGCCGCGCCAGTGGAACTTCGGGCCGCGGGTGATGGCGCGGACGGGCGGCAGCGGCGCATCGGCGGCGGAAGCGAGGCCGGCGCACCCGGCGGCCAAGGACCAATGGAAGGCGCGACGGTTCAT
>Ga0172372_10010757_pt1 | contig 11692 bp, 7 predicted proteins | sample LakKiv5m_2_FD_114544 | JGI IMG/M metagenome (GOLD analysis project Ga0172372, IMG submission 114544) | Freshwater microbial communities from Kabuno Bay, South-Kivu, Congo - kab_092012_9.5m | ecosystem: Environmental > Aquatic > Freshwater > Lake | place: Democratic Republic of the Congo... | reverse complement strand
CCGGCTTCGGTCACGAACGGCACCTACACCGGCGCGTTCAACACGCTCGGCTTCACGACCGGCGCTGTGACGACCTCGGGCGGCGTTAGCACCGTCACGCTGACGGGCGCTGCGAACGGCAACCTGGCGCTCGCCACGGTCGCTGGCGGCGCGAGCGTCGCGGCTGGCACCGACGGTGTCGCCACGACGGTTGGCCAAGCTGGTATCGCTACGATCGTTGGCGGCGATGTCGACGTGAACGGCGCCATCACCGGCGCTGACGTCCTCGCCAAGGTCACGCTCAATGGCTACGGCGCTGGTTCGTCCGTCACCTCGGACGCTCTGACGGCCCTGAACCTGGCTAACAGCGACTCGGACGTCTCGGTGACCAACACCGCCGCGACGACCCTGGCCCTGGGCCTCGACAACGTTGGCGCCAACGCTGCGGCGACTGTCGGCCTCGGCGCTACCTACACCACCCTGAACATCACGGCGACCTCGGCCTCGGCGGCGAACATCACCGCTGGCGGCGTGACCGCTCTGACTGTTGGTGGCTCGGCTGTCGCCAACCTGACTGGTTCGACGCTCGGCGCTCTGAAGACGCTGACGACCACCGGTTCGGCTGGCGTGACGCTGAATACGGCTGCCGCCACCCTGACTTCGGTGGACACCACGGCTTCGACCGGCAAGAGCACCGTGTCGATCGACGGCACCAAGGCTACCTACACCGGCGGCGCTGGCGTGGATGTTGTGACCCTGACGACCGTTGCTCCGACGAAGGCGATCTCGCTCGGCGGCGGTGACGACACCCTGAACCTGGCCGCTGGCACCACGTCCAGCACCGGTGTTCTGGATGGCGGCGCCGGCACCGACATTCTGGGTATGGCCGCTGCTGACGCCGCGACCGCTTCCCTCGCCGCGACCTTCGCTACGAAGTTCACCGGCTTCGAAAAGCTGAGCCTCGGTTCGGCTGCTGCGGCTCAGTCGATCGACCTGTCGAACTTGAACAACATCAACTACGTGATCAGCGCCGGCACCGCCGCGGGCATCACGGAGACGCTGACCAAGTTCGTCAACGGCGGCACGCTGGAAGTGACCGGTGGTACGGCCACGAGCGTCATCGACGTTCAACTGGCCGACGCTACGGGTACCACTGACAGCCTGAACGTCGTGACCAAGGCGAGCGCTGCTCTGAACGTTGGCTCCATCAAGGCCGCCGGCGTCGAGACCATCAGCCTGACGGCGACCGACTCGGCTGCGTCCACGATCGACACGCACACCGTTTCGATCGACGACTCGGCCCTGAAGGCCCTGACCATCGGCGGCAACGCCAAGGTCGCGCTGACCTACAACAGCACCGCCCTGACCTCGGTGGACGCTTCGGCGAACACCGGCGGCGTGACGATCTCGACCCTGGCCGGCGCGGCTGCCAAGGCCACCATCACCGGTGGTTCGGGCGCCGACACCCTGACGGCTAACCACGCCAGCGACACCCTGATCGGTGGCGCCGGTGATGATAGCCTGACGGTGAACGCCAACCTGGTCACCCTGACGGGCGGCGCTGGCGCTGACACGTTCAACGTCTCCTTCGCTGTCTCGAACTCGAGCGGTTATGCGACCATCACCGACGCTTCGGCGACGGATACCCTGGTGTTCGCGAACACTGCTTCGGCCGAGACCTTCACCTCGGCGAAGATCGTTCTGGGCGACACGGCCGTCTTCCAAGACTACGCCAACGAAGCCATCCAAACGACGAACGAAGGCGCCATCACCTGGTTCCAGTTCGGTGGTAACACCTATATCGTCGAAAACATGGCTGACGGTTCGTCCTTCACGAACGGCACCGACATCATCGTGAAGCTGGCTGGCAACATCGACCTGTCGACCGCTTCGTTCAACGCTTCGAGCCAGACGCTGGTCCTGCACTAAACCTCTCAGGAGGGGGCTGGTTCTTCGGAGCCAGCTTCGACTATCGACCCCCGCGCGGTCCGCCGCGCGGGGGTTTTTTATGGGGCAGGGCGCCGGCAGTTACGCTTGGCGCGCTCGGCGCCGTGATCTAGAGCAGCTCTAGGCACACCTTTCCGCCACAATTTCGTGGTCGAGACGCGACCTAAGTTGTTACTGTAGTTCAGCCGCGTCATGCGTCGCGGCGTCCTGAAGGCTAGAGATGCTGTTCAATCGCACCGGCGAGAAGCCCACCATCCTCGATAAAGCGGTCGAGGTCATGAAGCCGGCGGTGATCACCGCCATGGTCTTCAGCTTCTTCATCAACATCCTGGCCCTGGTTAGCCCGCTGTACATGCTGCAGGTCTATGACCGCGTCCTGTCCAGCCGCAGCGTCTCCACCCTGGTGGTGCTGACCGTGCTGTGCATCTTCCTGTTCCTGATCTACGGGTTGCTCGAAGCCTTGCGCACCCAGGTTCTGGTGCGCGGCGGTCTGAAGTTCGACGGCGTGGCGCGTGACCCGATCTTCCGATCGGTGCTCGATTCGACGCTGACGCGACGCGGTCCGGGCGGACAGGCCTTCCGCGACATGGACCAGGTGCGCGAGTTCGCGACCGGCGGCCTGATCGCCTTCTGCGACGCGCCCTGGACGCCGGTGTTCATCATCGTCTCCTGGATGCTGCACCCCTATTTCGGGATCCTGGCGATCATCAGCTGCTTCGTGATCTTCGGCCTGGCCGTGCTGAACGACCGGGCGACCAAGAACCCGCTGCAGATGGCGACCATGGCCTCGATCGCCGCGCAGAACGACGCCGGCTCGACCCTGCGCAACGCCGAGGTCATGAAGGCGATGGGCATGTGGGGCGGCCTGCAGGAGCGCTGGCGCGGACGCCGCGACGAGCAGATCGCCTGGCAGGCGGCGGCCAGCGATTCCGGCGGCGCGGTGATGTCGGGCATCAAGGTGTTCCGCCAGATCGTCCAGACCCTGATCCTGGGCGGCGGCGCCTATCTGGCCATCGAGGGCAAGATCTCGCCCGGCGCGATGATCGCCGGCTCGATCCTGGTGGGCCGCGCCTTGGCGCCGATCGAGGGCGCCGTGGGCCAATGGAAGGGCTTCCTCGGCGCCCGCAGCGCCTGGGATCGCCTGCAGGAGATGCTCCGCCAAGAGAAGGACACCTCCGACCACATGCCGCTGCCCGAGCCGCGCGGCGTGCTGTCGGCCGAGGCCGCCTCGATCCTCCCGCCCGGCGCCCAGCAGCCGACCATGCGCCAGGCCAGCTTCCGCATCGACGCCGGCACGGCCGTGGCGCTGGTCGGGCCCAGCGCGGCGGGCAAGTCCTCGCTGCTGCGCGGCATCGTCGGGGTGTGGCCCTGCGCGGCCGGGGTGATCCGTCTCGACGGCTACGACATCAAGCAGTGGGACCCCGAGAAGCTGGGCCGCCATATCGGCTACCTGCCGCAGGACATCGAGTTGTTCTCCGGGACCGTGGCCCAGAACATCGCCCGTTTCACCGAGTTCGAGGCTCAGGAAGTCATCGACGCGGCCACGCTGGCCGGCGTTCACGAGATGATCCAGGCCCTGCCGATGGGCTACGACACGCCGATCGGGGAGGGCGGCGCCTCGCTCTCCGGCGGCCAGCGCCAGCGTCTGGCCCTGGCCCGCTCGGTGTTCCGCTTGCCCGCCCTGGTGGTGCTGGACGAGCCGAACGCCAGCCTCGACCAGGTCGGCGAAGTGGCGCTGATGGAGGCCATGAACCGGCTGAAGGCCGCCAAGCGCACGGTGGTGTTCGCCACGCACAAGGTGAACCTGCTGGCCCAGGCCGACTACATCATGGTGATCAATCAGGGAGTCATCGCCGACTTCGGCGAACGCGACGTGATGCTGGCCAAGCTGACGGGCGCCGCCCCGCAGCCTCAGCCGCCGAAACCCGCGCCGATCCAGAGCGCGCACTGACGCCGCGCTCCCTCGGCTCTCAATACTGTTCTCACGGCCGCCGCCAGGCGCGCCCATCAGGCTGAAACCGCATGAAGCCCCCGAAGCTGCAACGTCCGACGGACAACTATAAAACCGTGGCCCGGGTGGGCTACGCGATCATTGGCGTGATGCTGCTGGGTTTGGTCGTGGCGGCCTTCATGCCGATCGCCGCCTCGGTGATCGCCAACGGCGTGGTGTCGGCCGAGGGCAACCGCAAGACGGTCCAGCACCTGGAAGGCGGCATGCTGCGCAAGATCCTGGTGCGCGAGGGCCAGAGGGTGAAGGCGGGCGAGGTGCTGTTCGAGCTCGACCCCACCCAGGCCAACGCCGCCGCGGGGATCACCAAGACCCAGTACGTTGCGCTGAAAGCCCTTGAAGCCCGCCTGCTGGCCGAGCGCGACCAGCGCTCGTCGATCAGCTTCCCGGCCGAACTGCTAAGCCAACGCTCCGATCCCATGGTCGCGCGCGCCATCGCCGACGAGGAGCTTCAGTTCCAGGAACGGCGCCAGACGATTCAGGGCCAGATCGACCTGATGAACGGCCAGCGCGAGCAGTATCAGAGCGAAATCGAAGGCATCGACCGCCAGACGCAGGGCCTTAAGGACCAGTTGGGCTTCATTCAGGACGAACTCAACGATCTGCGGAAAATCTACGACAAGGGCCTGGTGCCGCGGCCGCGCCTCCTGGCGCTGGAGCGCGAGCAGGCTTCGCTGTCGGGCTCGATCGGCCGTCTGACCGCCGACCGCGCCAAGGCGGTCCAGGGCATCTCCGACACCCAGCTGAAGGTCCGCCAGATCAAGCAGGAGTTCTTTGAGCAGGTCAGCCAGAACATCACCGAGACCCGGGTGAAGCTGGCCGAAGTGACCGAGAAGGAAGTCGTGGCCTCCGACGCCCTGCGGCGCGTCAAGATCGTCTCGCCGGTCAATGGCGTGGCGCAGAACCTGCGCTTCTTCACCGAGGGCGCCGTTGTTCGCCCCGCCGAGCCGCTGGTCGATATCGCGCCGGACGACGAGGCTTTCGTCGTTCAGGCCCACTTCCAGCCGACCGACGTGGACAATGTCTATCCGGGCATGGTCACCGAGGTGCGCCTGCCGGCCTTCCACTCGCGCGAGATTCCGATCCTGAACGGCAAGATCGAATCCATTTCTCGCGACCGTCTGTCCGACCCGGAAGGCAAGACCTCGTACTTCCTCGGCATCGTGACCGTGGACATCAAGCAGCTGCCCAAGCCGCTGCGCGCCAAGGTCTCGGCGGGCATGCCGGCCCAGGTCATCGTGCCGACGCGGAACCGCACCGTGCTCGACTACCTGATCTCGCCGCTGCGCGACACGCTGCGCACCACCATGCGCGAGGAGTAGGGGCGGGGATTTCAATCGGCTGAATTCCCAGGCTTTTCGGCAAGGCGGCGTCTCGAGCGCAATTCTCGACGGCGCCGCTTTCCAACCGCCTCCAATGGTGTAGTCAGACACTTTCGTACTTACTGGAGTCGGCGCAGCCCGCATGGCCAAGACGGCATCGATCACCGGCCTCATCGGTCGCCTCTCCAGGGGGCGGGTGGCGGGCGCGCGAGGCGTCGGGTCCTGATGGCCGCGGGTGTCGTCATCATCGGCGGCGGCGGCCACGCCAAGGTGGTCATCGAAAGCCTCCGGGCGGCGGGCGAAACCGTCTCGGCGATCGTCGACGCCGATCCGACCCCGCGCGAGGTGTTGGGCGTTCCGGTGGTGGGCGATGATCTCGCCCTTCAAGGCCTCCGCGCCCAGGGTTTCTCCAAGCTTTTCGTGGCCGTTGGAGACAATCGCTTGCGGCAGACGCTGGGGCGCAAGGCGCGCGAGCTTGGCTTTGGCTTGGTCAATGCGATCCACCCCTCGGCGGTGATTTCAGCCAGCGCGCGGCTGGGCGAAGGCGTGGCCGCGATGGCCGGCGCCGTCGTGAACGCCGAGAGCCAAGTCGGCGACTTGGCCATCATCAACACCGGCGCGGTCGTGGACCATGACTGCCGCCTCGGTGTCGCTTGCCATGTCGCGCCGGCTTCAGCGCTGGCCGGCGGCGTCAATGTCGGCGATCGAGCGTTCCTGGGCGTGGGCGTGCGCGTTATCCCCGGCGTCACGATCGGCGCCGACACGGTCGTGGGCGCCGGCGGCGTCGTTGTCCGGGATCTTCCGGACGCGGTGCTGGCGATCGGCGCGCCCGCCAAGATCAAAGGAGACCGGTCATGACCAGCCCGGCCAACAGCTTGCCCCGCATCTCCGTCGCCGCGCCGCGCCTTGACGGCCGTGAGCGCGAATATGTTCTGGAGTGCATGGACACGACGTGGATTTCGTCGGTCGGCCGCTTCATCTCGGAGTTCGAGAAGGGCTTCGCGGCCTATTGCGGGGTCAAGCACGCGATCGCCTGCAACAACGGCACGACCGCCTTGCACCTGGCCCTGGTGGCGTTGGGGATCGGTCCGGGCGACGAAGTCATCGTCCCCAGCCTGACCTATATCGCCTCGGTCAACGCCGTCACCTATTGCGGCGCGACGCCCGTGCTGATCGACAACGATCCGCGGACCTTCAATCTGGACCCGGCCAAGCTGGAGGCCCTGGTCACGCCCCGCACCAAGGCGATCATGCCGGTGCACCTGTACGGCCAGATCTGCGACATGGAGCCGATCCTGGAGGTCGCTCGAAAGCACGGTCTGAAGGTCGTCGAGGACGCCGCCGAGGCCGTCGGCGCGACCTACCATGGCAAGATGTCGGGGTCGCTGGGCGACTGCGCGACGTTCAGCTTCTTCGGCAACAAGATCATCACCACCGGCGAGGGCGGGATGATCACCACGAACGACGATGAGCTGGCCGCCCGCATGCGGCTGCTGCGCGGGCAGGGCATGGACCTTTCGCGCCGCTACTGGTTCCCGGTCGTCGGCTTCAACTACCGCATGACCAACATCGAGGCCGCGATCGGTCTGGCCCAGCTCGAGCGCGTCGACGAGCACCTCGCGGCGCGCCAACAGGTCGTGGCCTGGTACGACGAAAAGCTCTCGCGCCTGGGCAATCGCGTCATCAAGCCGTACGTGGCGCCGACTGGCCGCCACGTATTCTGGATGTACACCGTGCGCCTGGGCGAGGGGCTGTCGACCTCGCGCGATCAGGTGATCAAGGATCTGGACGCTTTGGGCATCGAGAGCCGTCCGGTGTTCTACCCCATGCACGTGATGCCGCCTTACGCACATCTGGCCACGGATGACCTGAAGCAGGCCGAGGCGTGCGGGGCCGACGGCCTGAACCTGCCCACGCATGCCGGCCTCACCGAAGCCGACATCGACCGCGTCGTCGCGGCCCTCGACCAGGTGCTGGTCTAGTCGATGCGCATTGTCCTCCTGTCCTCGATCGTGCCGTTCATCAACGGCGGCGCGCGCTTCATCGTCGAGTGGCTGGAGGAGAAGCTGATCGAGGCGGGGCACCAGGTCGAGCGCTTCTACCTGCCGTTCACCGACGACCCGAACGAGATCCTGCACCAGATCGCCGCCTGGCGGCTGATGGACCTGACGCAGTGGTGCGATCGGGTGATCTGCTTCCGGCCGCCGGCCTATGTGGTGGATCATCCGAACAAGGTGCTGTGGTTCATCCACCATATCCGGACGTTCTATGACCTGTGGGACACCCCCTATCGCGGCATGCCGGACGATGCGGAGCATCGCGCCATCCGCGACAACCTGCGGGCCCTCGACACCCGCGCCATCGCCGAGAGCCGCGCGGTGTTCACCAATTCTAAGGTCGTGGCCGACCGCCTGAAGGCGTTCAACGGCCTCGACGCCACGCCGCTCTATCCGCCGATCTACCAGCCCGAACGCTTCACGCACGAGGGCTATGGCGACGAGATCGTCGCGATCTCGCGCCTGGAGCCGCACAAGCGCCAGGCCCTGATGATCGAGGCCATGCAGTACGTGAAGACGCCGGTGAAGCTGCGTCTGGCCGGCACGGCGTCCAGCCCGGAATACGGCCGCCAGCTGATCAAGATGACCCACGACCTGGGCCTCCAGGATCGCGTCATCCTCGAGGATCGCTGGATCAGCGAGGATGAGAAGGCGCAGATGCTGAAGACGGCTCTGGCCGTCGCCTATCTGCCCAAGGACGAGGACAGCTATGGCTACCCGTCGCTGGAAGGCGCCCACGCCCGCAAGGCCATCGTGACCACCACCGATTCCGGCGGAGTCCTCGAGCTGGTGGAGCACGGCCGCAACGGCCTGATCAGCGAGCCGGATCCGCGCGATCTGGCCCAGCAGTTCGATCGCCTGCACGCCGACCGTCAGGCGGTCGCGGCGATGGGGCAGGCCTCGATGGACCGCCTGACCGAAATGAAGATCGACTGGGGCACGGTCGTGGAGCGCCTGACCTCATGAGGAAGCCCGCATGAAGGTTCTGGTCGTCAACAACGCCGCGCCGTTCCAGCGTGGCGGCGCGGAAGAGCTGGCCGACCATCTGGTCCGCCGCCTGAACGCCACGCCCGGCGTCCAGTCCGAACTGGTGCGCGTGCCGTTCACCTGGGAGCCCGCCGAGCGTCTGATCGAGGAGATGCTGATCGCGCGAGGGCTGCGCCTGCCCAATGTCGATCGGGTCATCGGCCTGAAGTTCCCCGCCTATCTGATCCCGCACCACGACAAGGTGCTGTGGCTGCTGCACCAGTTCCGCCAGGCGTACGACCTCTCGGAAGCCGGCCAGAGCCACCTGGATTTCGACGAGACGGGCCGATCGGTGAAGGCGGCGATCCGAGCGGCGGACAACGCCTGTTTCGCCGACTGCCGCAGGATCTACTGCAACTCTCCGGTCACTCAGAACCGGCTGATGAAGTTCAACGGCGTTGCGTCGGAAGTGCTGTATCCGCCGCTGAACGACGGCGAGCTGTTCACCGGCGGCGACTATGGCGATTACGTCTTCGCCGGCGGCCGTGTGGCCGCGGGCAAGCGCCAGCACCTGCTGATCGAGGCCCTGGCCCTGCTGCCGAACGGTCCGCGCCTGATCATCGCCGGACCGCCGGAAAACGAGGCCTATGCCGATCGCCTGCGCCGTCTGGTCGAGGATCTGGGCCTGAAGGATCGGGTTGATCTGCGCTTTGGTTTCCATCCGCGCGAGGACATCGCCCGCTGGGCCAACAACGCCCTGGCCTGCGCCTATCTGCCGTTCGATGAGGACAGCGTCGGCTACGTGACCATGGAGGCCTTCGCGGCCGGCAAGCCGGTCCTGACGGTGACAGACTCCGGCGGCTTGCTGGAGATCGTCAGCGAGGACACTGGCGCGGTCGCTGACCCCACGCCAGCGGCCTTGGCCGAGGCGCTGGATCGCCTAACATCCGACAGGGGGCGCGCCCTCTCGCGGGGCGAGACCGCGCGCGACCTCTGGCGCAACAAGAATGTCACATGGGAGGCGACAGTGCGTCGTCTTCTTGATTAAGCCACAAATATTGGCTTGAACCGCCGCATTCCGGCGGGGGCCGTGAAAGTCTGGAAAATGCGAGTGCTGTCGAAAGTCCTGTCCGTTCGAACCTCGGTCATCGCCGTGGCTGTCGCCATGGTCGTGGCCGGCGGCGCCGAACGCGCTCACGCCGAAACCCTGGCTGACGCAATCACCGCCGCTTACCAGAGCAATCCCAACATCCAGGCTCAGCGCGCCGCGATGCGCGCCCTGGACGAGAACTACACCCAGGCCCGCGCGGCCTACGGACTGCAGGCTACCGCTCAGTTTTCGGAAGGCTATGGCTATGCCAAAGGGCCTCAGACGCGGACCCAGTTCGGGCAGACCACGCCCTATGAGGACGCTATTGGCCCCTCCAGCGATCTCTCGATCAGTCAGGCGCTCTACACGAACGGCCGTTACGCGGCTCGTCTTAAGGGCGTCGAAGCCCAAATCCACGCCGCGCGTGAGAACCTTCGTCGCATCGAGATGGATCTTCTGGTCCGTGTGACCAACGCCTACGTATCGGTGCGTCGCGATCGCGAGGTGCTTCGGATCGCCCAGGGCGGCGAGGCCTTCCTTCGCAAGCAGCTGCAGGACACCGAGGACCGTTACAGCGTTCGTCAGGTCACCCTGACCGACGTGCAGCAGGCCAAGGCGCGCCTGGCCTCGGCCCAGACGCAGTTGGCCAACGCGCAGGCGCAGCTCAATGTGACCATCGCCAACTACGCGTCGCTGGTCGGCCATCTGCCGGACAACCTTGAGCCCGAGCCCGACATCGACGGCCTGCCCGCCACGCTGGACGAGGCTTTCAATCAAGCCGAAGAGTCCAACCCGAGCCTGAATGCGGCCCTCTTCACCGAGAAGGCCTCCCGCCTAGGCGTCGCCGAAGCGCGCGCTCAGCGTCTGTTTTCTGTTTCAGCGCGCGCCGACTACCGCAACGGTCCTTACCAGCCTTACAGCGCTAAGCACCAGAACCGCACCGACACGATCAACGCCGGCATCACCCTGACCCAGCCCCTGTTCTCGGCGGGCCAGTTGAATTCCCAGGTCCGCCAGTCGATCGAGGAGAACAACCGCGACAAGCTGCTGATCGACGACGCGCGCCGCAACATGGTGCTGAGCGTCTCGCAATACTGGGACCAGTTGGTGGCCGCGCGGAAGTCACTGGTCAGCCAGGAAGAGGAAATGAAGGCGAACACGGTCGCCTTCTACGGCGTGCGGGAGGAAGAACGCTTCGCTCTGCGCAGCACTATCGAGGTTCTGAACGCCCAGGCCGAGCTCCAGAACGCCCAGATCGGCTTCGTTCGTGGCCGGGCCAACGAGTATGTCGGCCGCGTTCAGCTGCTGGCGCAGGTCGGCACGTTGGAGGTTGGCAATCTGGCGCCGGGCGTCGCGCCCTACGACCCGACCCGCCATTTCAAGAAGGTCCGCTACAAGGGCGTGCTGCCGACCGACCTGATCGTCCAGACCCTGGACAAGATCGCGCTGCCGCTGGAGCCGAAGAAGCCCAAGGCCGGCGACACGACGCCGCTCCGGCCGCCGTCTTCCGAATTGCCGGCCAAGCCGGTCGCCGCGGACAAGGTCGCGCCGCCGCCGTCGATCAATGACCTGCCGGCGCTGAGCGACAGCGACGCGCCGGTGACCACCGCGCCGAAGTGACCTAGCGCACGGGAAGCAGGCGGCGAAGGGCGTCCAGCCAAGCCGCGCGATCGAACGACACATGGCCGTTGCGGGACGTGGCGGCGGCCAGTTGCGCGCGCCATCCGTCGTCGTCGATCATCCGCGCCAGCTTGCGCGCCGCATCGTCCTCGTCGGCCGCCGCCCAGCGTCCGGTCTGATAGATCGCCCCGTCGCCTTCCACCGGGATCAGGGCGTAATCGACCAACTGGCTGGAGGCGCGATCCATGAACTCGACGTTCGAGGACCAGCCCGTCGCCAGGGTGGGTTTGCCCAGCCAGATCGCCTCGGCCAGCAGCAGGCCGTAGCCTTCGGAGCGGTGCAGGGACAGGATGATGTCGCTGCTGGCCGTCAGCAGGGCCATGTCCTCGGCCGACAAGCTTTCGCGCATGAGCCGGATGCTCGGGTCTGCGGCGACGTCGGCGGCGAGGGCCGCGTAGGTGTCCGGATAGAGGTCCGCCCCGACCACCTTGCAGACGAGCAGCGTCGGGCGAGAAGTCTGGCGCCGGGCCGCCTGGAACGCGCGGAGCGCCGCGTATGGGTTCTTGCGCTGGGCGGTCGAGCGCAGGTCAAAAGCCATCAGCACGACCACCGCGTCGGCCGGAAGGTCAAAGCGGGCGCGGTCGGCGGCGGGCCGGGGATTGAGATAGAGCGGATAGGGCAGGGGCGTGACCTTGACCCTCGG
>Ga0172372_10010756_pt1 | contig 11692 bp, 10 predicted proteins | sample LakKiv5m_2_FD_114544 | JGI IMG/M metagenome (GOLD analysis project Ga0172372, IMG submission 114544) | Freshwater microbial communities from Kabuno Bay, South-Kivu, Congo - kab_092012_9.5m | ecosystem: Environmental > Aquatic > Freshwater > Lake | place: Democratic Republic of the Congo... | reverse complement strand
TTCAGTCGTTCGCTCATACCAACTGAGCTACTCAGCCGCGACCCAGACGGGACTTGAACCCGCGACCTCCGCCGTGACAGGGCGGCGCGCTAACCAACTGCGCTACTGGGCCTTACCTTCAAACCCGAGTATTTAACCCAGTTTTGATGCGTCCCCAACGGGATTTGAACCCGTGTTAACGCCGTGAAAGGGCGACGTCCTAGGCCACTAGACGATGGGGACCTAGAGGGAAGGATATCGGTCATCTACTGCTAATCAAAACTAATTAAATGGGATGATTTATTCATGGAAATTATCTTTAACTGCACGGAAGATGATGTAAAAAAAGCGGCAACAGCTTTGAAAAATGGCCATCTTGTGGCATTTCCTACAGAGACTGTGTATGGATTAGGGGCCGATGCAACTAATGAGAAAGCGGTGGCCAGAATCTACAGCGTTAAAGGCAGGCCAACAGATCACCCACTCATAGTCCATATTTCATCAATTCATCAACTAGCTAAATGGGCAATTGAAATTCCAGAATTTGCAATGAAACTTGCAACCGAGTTTTGGCCAGGGCCACTTACTTTAGTACTGAGAAGAAGTGAGTTGGCCAAAAATTTTGTTACAGGTTATCAAGACACCGTCGGATTACGAGTTCCAGATCAGCCCGTGGCTACAGCTCTTTTAAGAGAATTTGAAAAAATCGGTGGAATCGGAATTTCTGCCCCAAGCGCAAATCAATTCAGAGCGGTTTCTCCAACTTCAGTTAGTGAGGTAGTTGAAGAAATAGGTAATTCTCTATCAGCCAATGATCTAATTCTTGATGGTGGCAGATCAGTTATCGGAATTGAGTCAACAATCATGGACTGTACGAAAAATACTCCCACTATATTAAGGCCCGGCTTTATCTCAATTGAAATGATTGAGGAAGTTACTGGGATCAAATCCAGTATAAACATGAAATCTTCTGAAGTTAGATCGTCAGGGCAATTTTCCTCGCATTATTCTCCCCTAGCTAAAGTGGTTTTAGATGATACTCCTGGAGAAGGAGAAGGCTTTTTTGCTATGGCAAATATTGAAACTCCTTCTGGTGCAATTAGGTTAGGCTCTCCATCATCGATTCCAGAGTTTGCAAGTATGATGTATTCGATTTTAAGGCTGGCGGACCGAAAGGGATTAAAAAAAATCTATGTTATTCAACCCCGTGGATCTGGGTTAGCTCTAGCCATAAGGGATCGCCTAAAAAAGGCAGCGTTTGGGTAAATGTCCCAGAGTTCTTGGACTGTTATTAACCCAATCAAAGTTTAAGCAAAAATTACAAGTGGGGCCTATTCTCCTTGGGAGGTAATTTGACCCTTCTGGCTAATTCAACCCGTTCGATTCTTAGGATTCAAAAGTGTTATTCCTTGATACTGAATTAGCCAATTAGAGTAAAAATCTTCACAATACTTGAGGCAATTAGGTAAATACATTACAGTTTATCCACTATGAAAGAAGAGACCTCAGAAGATTTAGTTGCTAAGTATTACGATGCATCCGCCGAGAATTACCATCTTCAGTATGAACGTAACCTCATTTCGGATATAAGTCGAGACTATCCTGCGAACTACTTCCGACTTCATCAATTGATAAATTCTTTCGCACAGAATAATGTCAGGAAAGTAATTGAGGTTGGTGTTGGTGAAGGTACGCCGCTGGTTACGTTGTCAAAAGCCGGAATGGATGTTAGCGGCTTCGACATCAGCCATAAGATGGTTGAAAAAGCCAGAACAAACTTCGCCGAAAATGGTCTATCCCCTGAAAACATTATTTTTGGAGATATACAGGATCCAATCACGTACAGTCCGCTCCTCAAGGCAGGGCAATTTGATGCATTACTTGCGATGGGGGTTTTGCCACATGTACGAAATGAAGAGTTTGTCCTTAAAAATATGAAAAATCTAGTCAAACCAAATGGCCGTGTTTTTATTGAGTTTCGCAACAAGCTGTTTTCACTCTTTACTTTCAACAGGTATACGTATGAATTTATTATGGAAGATTTGTTAGAAGGCGTGAGTCCACAATTGAAAAGTATTGTCAGTAAGAATTTAAGGGACCGACTGCAAATGAATCTCCCAACCCCGCGGAAGACGGGTGAAAGCGCGAACCTAATTGATTCCTCGGCGGATGGTGAAGTTCTTGGATACGATGCCATCTTATCTAAATTTCATAATCCGTTTGAAATGGTTGATCTATTTGAAAAAATTGGTTTTAAAGAATCTAAACTACATTGGTATCACTACCATCCAGCAATGCCAAATCTATCCAAGGAAAATCCACATCTTTTTCGGGATGAAGCCCTAAAACTGGAGCATAACAACTCAAACTGGAAGGGTATGTTCTTGTGTTCAGCCTTTGTTATTGAAGCCGTCAGTCCTTCTTTGAATTAGTGGAGGGGCAAGTGTTAAATGGTTTTACCTGCGATATTACAGAGGTGAACTTAACTACTGGCTATGAAATGTACAATTGGGCAAAGGAGTTATTCCCACTAAACAGAAGTCTCACTGGTGATGGGGTACGGGATACACTAGCTTTTATAAAGTCCCACATCCCTGAACTTCAGATTCATAATGTGCCAAGCGGAACCAGGGCCTTCGATTGGGAAGTTCCAATGGAATGGAATATTCGAGATGCGTACATTGAGGATTCGGAAGGTCACAAGATTATTGATTTTAAGGAAAATAATCTGCACGTAGTCGGTTACTCATTACCCATAAACAAAACTGTTTCAAGAAATGAATTGGATTCATATCTAACATCATTACCAGATCAACCCACAGCGATTCCGTATGTGACTTCTTATTACAAACCAATTTCAGGCTTCTGTATATCGGACAAAAAGCGCGAACAACTTGGTCCCGGCCCATTTAAGTTGTACATAGACTCAGAATTAAGTAACGGTCACATGACATATGGCGAAGTCTTTATTGGAGGCGAGACGTCAGAGGAAGTTTTGTTGAGCACCTATATTTGCCATCCGTCAATGGCGAATAATGAATTGTCTGGACCTGTGGTCGCAATCGCGCTCATTAAGCATTTAAAATCTCTCCCAAAACGTAAATATAGTTATCGAGTACTTTTCACAGTAGAGACAATTGGTTCGATCTACTTTATTTCAAGAAATTTGGAATCCTTGAAGCGAAATATTGTTGCAGGTTGGGTCTTAACGTGCATAGGCGACAATCGTGCGTACTCATATGTGCCATCGCGACAGAGTGATAGTTACACAAATATGATCTCAAAGCGAGTTCTAGAGGATTTGAGAGAACCATACCTTGAATATTCTTGGCTCGATCGAGGGTCTGACGAACGCCAGTATTGTTCTCCCGGAGTAGATCTACCTATCGGTTCACTTATGCGCTCGAAGTATGGTGAGTATCCCGAGTACCACACCTCCCTCGATGATATGTCTGTCATTTCGCCGGAAGGACTATTTGGGGGATTCAAACTGCTAGTCAGTGCGATTGAGATTCTTGAAACTAATGCGTTTTATGAAAATACGCTATGTTGCGAACCTCAACTGGGAAAGAGGGGGCTCTATCCAAATACATCAACCAAGTCATCCGGTCTTGAGGTCAGAGATCAGATGAATGTAATTAGTTACTTAGATGGCAAGAATAGCTTACTAGGTATCGCAAATATCTGTGGCGTAAGTTATGCATATATCCGTACTTTGGCTAACAAATTGTTAGCTGCTGAATTGATTCGCGAAGTGGTCAAGTAATAACTCGAAACATGGCATAGGATGACCTAACTAAACAGAACTCAGATGCTTAACTAATTTAACAAATTAGCCTGTTTCTCAGTAGGGCCTTTAGCTCAGTCGGTAGAGCAACGGACTTTTAATCCGTGGGTCGTCGGTTCGATCCCGACAGGGCCCACTACCCTGCAAGAGACTTTAATTCAGCTGCCAATAACTGTTCAAAAAATCAAAAAATATTTTTCACAAATATTCTTATTTTTCTAGTAGAAACCAATTAGTATCTCCAAAAGAAAAATAATTGTCGCGGTGGTAAAAGAAACCATAATCTATGATCTTTAAATCAAATCTATCAATCAATTCACCAGCAAAGTCTCTCTTGAAATACTTACCTACATTTCCACGATAATTAACCATTATAGGAATTGGGTTATAAGATTCACTAATTAAAATATACTTTTTCGATAAGTTGTATAAATTATCATAAGCAATTCCAAGCTCATTTGGATCGATGTGAATTAGTAAACCACAAGTAAAACTTAAATCATATTTAACAGGTGAAATAACTTGCGTTATCACACTTTGCTCGAAAATTTTTCCAACCTTCAGTTTTTTTGCTTTACTAATTGCTTTCTTATTAATTTCGTATCCAGCGAGTGAAAAGTTACTGTTGATCATTTCTAAAGCCTTTAAATTGAGGCCAATATTACATCCGAGCTCCACCACCGATTCAATTTTCGGTGCCCTTTGAATCATCCGACTAAACATAATCTGCTTTGCAATCAAGTCACTTTTATCTTCATTCCTTTCAATGTAAGAGTTACCAAATTCTCCGGCCCAAAACTTTTCTTGCTCAGTCTTATATTCCAATGTTATCTCCAAACCCTAGGCATTTACCTGTCGATTTATAATAAGATTTCTCACCTAAAGTGTACTGTGGGCCAACCGTACTTTCTTAAGAGCCACGTGGGGGAGGCTACAAATAGAAACACAATTGTAGATTACGATATTAGATCTTCCTATGGTAATCGAACATCAACTTGCCCATGAAACATTTGTCACTTGGCCATCGAATACAAATTAACTTAAAATTGATTGGTTTACAGGATGGTTCCACATACTTACTAGGAAGTCTAAGATTGATTCATGGTTTTTAAACGCATATTATCGGTGCCGAGTAGAGTTAAAAAGAGAAATGTATTCAGAAGTTTCGTAAAACAATTTGTGCAGAATCTGGCGCACGAAAGTGGAATAACTTATCAAGGAATATTCAAAAATTTTGCAGAATTGCGTTTGAGTGGAGAAACTGTAACGAGATATGTAAATCAGAATTGGCTTAAGACAGAGGAGTTAAAGCTTGAAAATACATTGAAAAATTTTAACTTAAATCTAGACATAGAAGGAAATTACAGAGATCGAGACCTTTTACTTGTTCTTGCAGGCATGAACTTAGATAACGTGAAAATTTTGGATGTGGGACCTGGTTTCGCTGGCACATTCTTCTACCTAAAAAAGAATTATAAGAAGTGCTTTAACTATACCGCTGTTGATCTAGAAGAGATTGTGTTTATTTTGAATAATCAAACCACTAACTATCATGACTTTAAAGCTTGCGATGCTAGTTCAATACCACATATGAGCTTTAACCTAATTTACTTTGGCAGTTCACTACAGTACATAGAAGACTATGAAATATTCTTAGATCAAATTTGCCAACTTCGAGCAAGGACTCTATATATTTCGGATACTCCCATGGGAGATGTAAAAACCTTTGTTACGATTCAAGTCAATATGGAAGATCGGCGTTTACCTAGATGGGTTTTAACAGAAAAGAATTAATAGACTTGCTCCAAATATATGGTTACTTTCTAGTATCAGAATCTTTGGTAGATTGGCACCAAGAAATTCACAATTTCAGTAATTTTCCCCCTGAGTACCAAAAAATAAAACATCGTAATTTGGTTTTTGAATTAAAAGATTAAATAACTTGTGTATGCGTGTACAGATATTCAATCGATCACTGAAATCGATTGATTTCTCTAGAGAGTTTTCACTCTAAAATTAAGAATTGCAGCGCATAGTTGCCTAAAATACATGGTTCTGGCAGCAATCGTTCTGGTCGGAACTGTTAATCTAGTCAGAGGAAATTGATCTTTCACTAACACCTTCATGAATTAAATCAATTGTTTCGAATTTGGGTTTTAATTTACGCCAGCTGGGAGGTAGTAGGCCTAATGGATTTGCTAACCCTGAAAACCAAGGCTCAGGAGCGTAGATATTTTTGTGCTCAGCTTTTGAAAGATAAGCAGCCCACCATGAGTAACTGGAGTTAGCAATGAGAAAAGCATGACCCAGCTTCATAATTTCAAGTGATTCTAGGTCGGATATATTGTCAAAATTCATCACTTTTGTTATTATCTTGAATTGCTCGGGTATGAATGAAAGCGGAAAATTAACTTCGTTTGCGAATACCCAAATAGATCTCGCCTGGCTCTCCGTGAGAACTCGTTCAATATTCTCTAAGTAAAAACTCTGTGCTAGCACTCCTAATTTAGGATTAAGTAAGTAATCACCTCTTCGGATATGCACTATTAGTGGTAACTCTCTCTTAGCTAATTCAACTGGAGAAAACCCAATACGTTCACTTACACTGGAATTAACTCGAAAAGATTCTCGTAAAACATCTATAGAAGAGTGGTACTTATAACTTTGGCAATATCCCAAAATTACCAGAGATTTGCGATCATCAGGAATTGCTATTTTTTCGTAACCTACTTCTGAAAGAACTAGAAGTGAGACCTTCAGTCCATAACGTCTCGAAAGGATAAACTGTGTGAAAACTTTTAAGAAAGTATGCATCGCTCGGTGGCTGGAACTCATATTTTGCCAGACCGAGTATCGAAGCAGCAAGCCCATCAGTTTCCGCGACAATCGATGAGCTGTGTAGTACTCTTCAATATGTAGAACCCGTTCAAAATGAAGTTCACTTAATGTAAGTTTGTTAAAATTTGATGAATCTGAAAATAAGTTAGAGTCGACCGCAAGTTCGTAATCTGAAGGCAAATTTACTAGAGCGGATAATTGGAATAACTGGTTTCCAATTCCACCTAAAACAGGAAGGATTACTTTCCTCAACCTCTAAGACCCATCATTAGGATTTACGTAACAGATCTAGGATTAGGCGAGCGTTCTCTAAGTCTTCGTATGTATCAATATCTTGTACATATTTACGAGGTATCTCTATGCCAAGTGAGCCGTTAAATGCCGAGTCTTGAGTTTCCCAACTAATTCTACGGGCAAAATAAAACTGTGCAGCATCATGATATGCGGTCTCTAAGTCTTGAGATCGGGCTGAAGCATTTTCTGGCAGGAAGAAAGTGAGCTCCCCACCACTACTCTTTCGGAGTGCTCTTTGAATAGGATACGCAAATGTTGTATAGCTAACAATGAAATTATGGTTTGATAATTGTGAGCTAAGAGCGATTGCATTTGCTATTATTTGATTAGTCAAGAAAATTGAGGTTGGGTAAATGCAACAAACAATGTCTTCTGGACCAATTTGTGAGAGCCTCTTAAGTGCATCCCTGATTACCGGAATAGTTGGTGTGTAATCATCAGACAAGTACGCATCTCTTATAAATGGTGTAGATGCTCCGTACTGTCTAGCAATTCGAGCGATCTCATAACTATCTGTTGAAACAAAAACTTCCTCAAAGAAGCCAGAGCTAATTGCAGTTGATATTGGAAAGGCAATCAGTGGCGTTCCATTGATTAATTGAATGTTTTTTTTAGGAATTCTTTTAGAACCGCCTCGAGCGGGAATCACTGCATACATCTTTGTCATAAATAATACCTAACCTTCTCTTTATTATCCAAGTATTCAAAATTCAATTTATACGACTTTTCTTTGTTTCAGCATACTATTTAGCATTGGTCGTTATTTCTTGCTTTTAGCTAAGAAATTTTTAATTGTATTTGTCAATCTTTCAAAATATTCATTATTAAAAAGCATAGAATCAACAAACATCGGTAATGATATTTCCTCAGAGTAATACTTTTCTGATTTCGGAAAATCACCGAAGGAGTACTGAGGTGAAAAAATTGGGTGAAGATGAGCCGGGAAGTAGTTAACTTGCACAAGAAAGCCCGCTGCTCTCAAATGCATGTATAATTCGCGTCGAATTTTGCTGGGCACTCTTAAGGGAAATAAGTGCCACATTGGGTCTACATATTCCCTTTTTGTGGGCATTTTTAATTCTGGAATTGTTTTAAGATGTTCGACATATCTATCAAATAGTTGCTTTCTTTGTAGTTTGAATTCACTCAGCCTTTCCAACTGCGAAATTCCGAGGGCACATAAAACATCGGACAAACGATAATTTAGCCCAAATTCATGGACCTCTTGGTGCCAAGGTCCATCCGGGCTAAGCATGAAATCCTCTGCATCCCTAACCAATCCTTGTCGGCTAAACCTTCGAGCCTTATTAAGCAGCTTGCTATTTTTAGAGAGCACCGCACCACCTTCACCAGTCGTGATATTTTTCGTTGCGAAAAAAGAAAATGTTGTTAAATCTGCGAGACTACCAACAGGTTTACTCTTGTAAATAGATCCAATACTGTGGGATGCATCCTCAATTAAAATGAGACCATGTTTTTGTGCAATTGATTTGATTTCATCCATTTCACAAGGATGGCCAGCGTAATCAACGACTGCAATGGCCCTTGTTTTATTGGTGATTTTTGATTCAATCTGGTCTGGATCGATGTTTCCTGTATCTAGTTGTATATCTGCAAAAATTATCTTTGCCCCTAGAAGCGCTGCGGTCGCCTGGGTGGCTATAAATGTCAGAGGAGTTGTAATTACCTCATCTCCTGGTTTAATCCCGATACTAGCATATGCGCAGTGCAATGCTGCAGTGCCTGAAGATACAGCAACCGCATCGGCTTTTGCTACAGTTTTTAACTTGGACTCAAATTCTTCAACGGCAGGACCAGTAGTGAGCCAATCCCCTTGTAAAACCTCAACAACTGCCACAATGTCTTTTTCAGATACGTTGTGGCGCCCATAAGGAATTTGATTATCGACTGTCATAAATCATTTTCGAAATATCTTGGACTGACAACCAAAGTTCATTTGTGTCGGATCGATAGCAGAATCCGGCTTGCACAGCCTTAGCATCACTAGGGATCTGAAAGCCCCATTGAGCAACTACCGGTGTAACAATGTAGCGTTCACCTAATAAATAGGTTCTTCTTGCGTCGTCTAGAGAAATCATTTCTTCATGCAACTTTTCGCCTGGGCGCATTCCAACCTCCTTTATTTTTGCGGTTGGCGCAATAGCGTAAGCAAGATCTACTAGTTTCATGCTTGGAATGCGAGGAACATAGAGTTCCCCGCCCTTCATCAACTCAAAGGAGTCCATCACAAACCTCACAGCTTGATCAAGAGATATCCAGAATCGAGTCATGCGCAAATCCGTTAAAGGTAAAGACTTTCCTTCTTCAGCTAATTTTTTAAAATATGGGATAACAGACCCTCGGCTCCCCATTACATTGCCATATCGCACTACTGAGAACGTTGTTCCATAAGAATAACTGTAGTTGTTAGCTGCAATAAATAGTTTATCTGCAGTCAATTTTGTCGCACCATACAAATTTATGGGGGAAGAAGCCTTATCGGTTGATAATGCTATGACTTGCTTGACTCCAGCTTCAATACAGCCTTCAATTACATTCTGGCTCCCCAAGACATTTGTGCTAATGAATTCCATAGGGTTGTATTCACCAGCGTCTACCTGTTTTAGGGCTGCCGTGTGTACTACGTAATCGACGTTATGCAAGGCTCTCTTCAATCGTTGCAAATCTCTAATGTCACCTAAGAACCACCGAAGTCGTGGATCATCAGCGAAAATCTCCCTAACCTCCATTTGCTTTAGTTCATCGCGCGAATAAATGGCAACTCTTCCAACCTTAGTGTGATTTAATAGATGTTTAATCAATGCTTTTCCCATTGAGCCGGTGCCTCCAGTAATTAATACTGAGCTGTGATCTAATTTAGCCAAGGAATTGCCTCCAAATAGTTGAGTTTTCTTGGTTTAAACATCATAACAGTCAAATCTTACTGGAATCTGAGGCCCGATGTATTTTTCGGGTAGACGCTTCACTGCCCGTAGGAGATAGGAACACCGTACCATTTCCGATATTATCTCGTATCTATGTACCTCAAGTGTTTCGTTCGCAAATTGGGTGTAGAGGAATATGTCGCCCCTTATCTTTAGGAATGAATGCGATAATCTACTTTTTATGAAAATCCTAATTATAGGCCTAGGTTCAATCGGTGCTGGTTTTAATGGACCTTATGAAGGGGAGAATCATGCATGGTTAGCCACACAAGCTGGACTCGATTTAGTAGGTGGAGTCGATCCCGATACCAGCAAACGCTTGGAATTTTCTAGGCGCTACAGAGTGAAAGCTTTCAGTTCACTAGAATTGGCAGTAACTTTATCCCCCAATGTAGTTGTGATAGCAACTGATGCAGTTAATCATAAGAAACTTGTTGAGTCTGCGTTTGAATTTTTTCCTTCAGCCATTTTGATTTGCGAGAAACCCTTTGGATCTAATTATACCGAATCATTAGAGATGGTTGAAATCGCTCTCAGCAAGGATCTTAAACTCTTTGTCAACTACTCTCGTCAGTTTTCAATTGGATTTCAATACCTACTAACAAAAATTCATGGGAAAATTCAAGGTGGAACAGTGGTTTATAACTACGGAATTTCCCGTAGCTGTTCCCATTTTATAAGACTTTGTATTGGGCTTTTTGGTGAGCCACTCGATGTAAGAGTTCCTAAACAGCATGTCGGTACATATGAAAACCCAAGTTTTAGCCTGGAATATAGTGGTGAAGTCTTTATCGAATTTCTTGGTGTACAAAATTTGAGCACACGTATTGGTGACTTCAATCTAATCACAGAGACTGAAGTGATTCAAATAAATCAAGGAATAAACTGGGAATTAAAGAGGAGGGCGCTCGACCGAAACCCTAACTGGGTTGGTGACTTAGAAGAAATTGCAAGAGGAAATTTCTCGGGAGGATTGGCAAATCTCTACTTAAATTTGTATTCGAATAGAACTTCACTATTAAGGGCTAATATTAAGCACGACACACTACCTAATAAAATTATTGAAAAAGTACTTAATAATGAGACATAACTTAGACCACACTGTTATTATTTTTGGTGCCGAGATATGGTCGCTGCAAAAAAATGGTGGGATATCAAGATATTGCTTCGAACTAATTAAAAATTTAGATCAAAACGGCGTGAACGTACGAGTTTTGATTGGGCCTAATAAAAATGATTACGTCAACCAACTTGAATCTAGGTTAAAGATTTCATTGAGATCGGGATCGGTGCGAGAGATTAGTAGGGGCATATCAGAGGTTCAGCCTAGGTATCAGTCAGCCATTTATCATGCAACATATTATGACTCAAATGCTCTAAGAATGGCTCATGACAAAGGCCTTAAGACCCTAGTCACCGTTCATGATTTAATTGGAGAATTCTTTCCGACAAAAATTGGTTGGCTCCGCAGGAGAAATAATGAACAAAAAAAGGCAGTCAAACAGTCTGATTTTATAATATCTGTATCAAATAATACAAAATCAGATCTAATCAATTCAAATAAGATAAAACCAAGTAAAATTAAAGTTGTATATTTGGGAGCCAGTGAATTTAGCGGCAAAAGTGAATCAAATACTTTTCTTAATAAACCATATGTCCTGCATGTTGGAAAAAGGAAAGGATACAAAAATTTCATGTTTATTGTGGAATCTATCGCACACAGTTTCGAGCTTAAGTCCCTAAATATCATTGCATTTGGCGGCGAAGAATTTTCAGAATCGGAACAAAAAAAAATTAGAGATTTACAAATGGAGGCAAGAGTGATGTATTGCAGTGGGGACGACGCATT
>Ga0172372_10010755_pt1 | contig 11693 bp, 6 predicted proteins | sample LakKiv5m_2_FD_114544 | JGI IMG/M metagenome (GOLD analysis project Ga0172372, IMG submission 114544) | Freshwater microbial communities from Kabuno Bay, South-Kivu, Congo - kab_092012_9.5m | ecosystem: Environmental > Aquatic > Freshwater > Lake | place: Democratic Republic of the Congo... | reverse complement strand
GATGTGGACATTGATTTTAAAGTCCTGAAATTCTTTACCGTATCCCATCCAACGGGCCATATCCACATGATACTCAAACTCCTCTATACTTCTATTTACAATGTCAGGATCCGCACTGGCAAGTACAGTAAACTGACCAGGATGGAAACTGAGGCGTATACCACGGTCCCTAGCAATGCGCCCAACGTCTCCAAACGCCCGTTCAGCATATGCACGAACGTCCGCTTGACGCCAAAACCAATTCCAGTTAGGCTCAGTGTAAACAGGAAGAATGTCACTGCTAAGTCGTACCATTCGAAGAGTTTCATCTAATTCACCAACACGTTTAACAAGTTGTCTAGTAGCTTCAATGTTTTGTTTTGTTAAGTCCCAAAGTTTTTCTACAGCACGATCCTTAGTTTGGCGATTGAGCCAGGCTACAGTGGTAGTGCCGGTATTGTACTTTTTACAGTCGTCTTTAGGTTTTATACCGTCCACCTGATCTGGGTAGTCGATCCATTTACAAGCAAAGCCGATACGTTTAGTCATAGTAGTATTATACATTAAGTTATTGCCAGTTGTCAACAATGATTGGGTCTTTTACTTCTTCGGGTTTTGGATCACCATGAAAAACAAGTATAGCAGTGTCATTTTTTATTTTAGGATTAACAATATCTTTAAACTTTCTTTTATTATTTTCAATAATAATATCTGTTCTAGAGCGTACTTCCCATTTATAACTTTGTATCCATTCCTCAGGCCAAAATTTGTAATTAGATTTAACCTGCCTAAATATCCAATCTTGGTCTCCGTGCATAGTAGTAGATTGTCGCCAATTGATAGCTAAGTTATCCCAAACATGAGGTAAACTTCCTTTTTCTAGCCTAAAAACGCTGCTGTTAAATCTGTTAAACCCAGTAATGTTAACTCTATTAAAATCTCTTATTATACAAAATTCTCCAGGATAATAAGACCAAAGTTGATCTATGTTTTTAACTATAACTATGTCTAAGTCAAAGAACAGTAAAGTACCAGATAAGGGAATATCTTTGCTAAACAGCCAAGGCTTATACCACCAGCCACTGACTTTGGCCTTTGGAGTAGGAATAATTTGTATGTTAGGGTTAATGCCTATATTATTTTCAGTTATGCAAGCAAATTTAAATGGTATATTGCAATGACGCTGAGTCATATTGTATAGCTTGTTTACATAGTCAGAACTATACTTGTCTCCGTGTTTAAGACATACAATCCATTTATCCATTTACTAGTTCGTGTATATTTTTAAGTTGTTTAAGTAATTTAGCTAGCTGATCTACTTCTATCATATTAGGTCCATCACTTGGAGCATAGTCTGGATTTTCATGACACTCTATAAACACACAGCTTACTTCTCCGGTGGCAACTGCTGCTCGGGCAAGATAGGGTACCATCCCGCGATCCCCGCCAGAACTCGTGCCCATTCCTCCAGGTTGTTGGACTGAATGAGTACAATCGAACACAACAGGGTAACCAGTACGGGCCATAATAGGCAAACTGCGCATATCAACAACAAGGTTGTTATATCCATGAGTAGCACCCCTTTCGCATAATAATATATTTTCATTGCCGGTGCTGGCAATTTTAGCAGCAACATTGGCCATATCTTGAGGAGCAAGGAATTGACCTTTTTTAATGTTGATCGCCTTGCCAGTTTGACCTGCTGCTAATAGCAAGTCTGTTTGGCGGCAGAGGAAAGCTGGTATTTGTAGCACATCTATACCTGCTTGAGCTACTAGGTCCGCCTGATAACTTTCGTGTATATCTGTTAGTACAGGCATATCATATTCTTGCCTAATATAGTTTAGGATCCGCAGACCTTCTTCTATTCCAATTCCTCGTTTAGTGCGGACACTGCTGCGATTGGCTTTGTCAAAACTGCTTTTATAGATTACTGGCAAACCGAGATTATCACAGGTACGCTTAATGATACCTGCTAATAACTCAGCGTGGGCTTTATTTTCAATTTGGCAAGGACCAGCTATAACACATAAAGGTCGACCCTTGCCGATTTCTATATCGCGGACTTTAGTTATCAAATTCGCCGTCTTCACGATGCCCGACCCTCATAGCCATATTGCTGTCAGTTTCTCTTACTTCTACTTTACTACACCAAATACGATCTGATTCACCCTTGCCAAAACTTGGAAGGTAAATGGTATTTACATATTCGTATAAAAAGTCTGCTATACCTTCGCAGCCTGTCTTTTCTACTTCGGTTATCTTGGCTAAGCCTATTTTTCCTAGGCGTAAGAGTTCTTCACGCATAGGATCATCTTGTGCCACTAGTAGTGTATGGTCGAACCATTCTTCTAGGTTGTGTTTAAGGTCTTTTAATCCACCAAAATCCATACACCAATTACGAGCATCTAAGGTATCACATTCAAATTCAAAATGAAAACTTAGTGCGTAACCGTGTATAAGATTACAATGACTGTCAGCTCTCCACTGACGATATGCTACGGGACCGATTTGTCTATATGTTTTTGTACTGAGATATTTTGCCATCTCTTGACTCCTTGAGTAAGTTTGATGACACGCAGAATATTTAAAGAGGGGTGAGCGTCTAAGACCTCTAAATGTAATTATACAGGAAAGTATTTAATTGTCAAGTTATTAAATTTAATCCATTCAGGTGGAGTTTGCCAATTATTTTCTTGATGTTGGCAGAACTCAATATGGGGAAAAATTTCAAATAATTTAGCCAATTGGTGAATCCAAAATGAAGGTTTAATTTCTTTTTGTTCTCTAGGAGCATAGTTTTCTGTGTCTTTGTACAGGTTATTCTGGAGACCATTTACTCCATAGAGATCAAATCCTAACAGATTTATTAGTTTAGGTTTTCTTAAACAGGCTAGTAATACAGCATAAGGTCCACTATTCCAGTGAAAGCCTAGGTCTTGTTTATGATCTCCTTTATAAGGAATGTCAGGTAGACACACGATTTGCTTAGAATTAAATTCTTTATACCATTCCGGTCTAGTGTAGATTAATTTTTTGCTACAGGCAGGATTATTCATAATTTCTCTCACCATTTTGCGATCTACAGCTACAAATATATCGCATACATAGTTGCGATGAATAGCATTGCAACCTATAGTGTATCCTTTTATTTGATTTAGATTAAAATTTCGTCTACTTTCGCCGTTTCCAATAGCCCAAATATCCATTTTATCCTCGGTCATAAATATTTATTAGCCAAAATAAATACATAAAAATAAGGATAGTTTATGCCTCTACAGCCTGTAGCACTAGCTGATACATACCGAAACATAAGTTTAAAGCAGAATTCTAATGATCCTAGCTTTGCTACATTGACTGCTAATGCAGTTACTGATACTTTGACTTTAATAGCAGGTCCTGGGATTACATTTAGCTCAGACAATGACACTTTAACAATATTAAATGATTTTGGAGATGAAAATGCTGTAGTTAGTATTAAAGGAATACAAATTGATGGTATTCTTATTGATACTAATGTTATTCAGATGACTGATAGTAATGCAAATTTAGAACTTAGAGCTAATGGTGCAGGTGCAGTTTACATAAACGATAATTTTATAGTTGAGAATAACACTACAATAAAAGATAATCTAACTGTTGAAGATCAAACACAGACAAGAACTTTAATTGTTACTGAAAATTCAACGTTCCAAGGGCCAATAGTTGCTCAAAATAATGTCACTGTATGGGGAAGTTTAAGTCTTACTGGAGATATTAACGGCGGACCGTTAAGAACTGATGATATACAAATAGTCGGAAATAGAATAGAAACTACTGTAAGTAATAGTAACCTTGAATTAAACACTGTCGGGTCTGGTAGCATTGACCTATTTGCTAACACTAACATTACAGGCAACTTAGTAATCAACAATCAATTAACCCTTACATCTGATACCATAAGCACAGTTTCCGGAAATGCGAATCTTACATTATCTGCACACGGTACTGGTAGAATAATAGCAGAAACTTTTGCTTTTTCTGGCAATAATTTAGACACTACTGATAGTTCAGGAATAACTATTACTCCTCCAGTAACCTTTGAGTCTGATATTGTTGCACAGAATGGTATTCATACTCAGGGTCATATTGTTCCTGATACTGATTTGTTTTATAAATTAGGAGATGTTAACAAACGTTTTAAAACAGCCTATATTGATAGATTAGTAACAGTAACAGATGTAGAGGTGCAGTTTGGTGGAACTGGAGTAAGCACATTTACAACAAATGGTGTTTTATTTGGGAATAGCACTAGTCCGGTTCAAGTAACAGCAGCAAGTAACCCAGGAAGTAATGCAACAACAAGTTATGGAATTTTAACAACTGATGGCAGCAATGTACCACTTTGGACAGATGTGATTGACGGCGGCAGTTATTAAGGGCGCTTCGGCCTGACCCTAGGGCGACGAAAGTCTTGACCCACCCTTTTTAGGAATAACACAATGGCAACAAAAATTAAACATAAACGCAGTAGTGTATCTGGAAATATACCTACCGCAGGACAGCTTGAAGCAGGTGAATTAGCTCTTAATACTGCTGATGGTAAAATTTATCTTAAAAAAGATGATGCTAGTATTTTAGATGTAACCAGCACAATCTTTAAAGGTAACACAGATGTAACTGTCACTGATACAGGAAGTAATGGTGCAGTTGCTACAACAGTTGATGGAGATTTGGTCAGCACTGCTACATCATCGGGAGTTACTTTTAGCAAAGACGTCCTGATTGACGAAGCAATTAAGCTAAAAGAAGATACTGCTAATGGTTCAAACTACATAGAGCTTAAGGCTCCGTCGAGTCTAGCTAGCAATTATACTTTTACATTTCCAAGTGTAGCAGCCGCAGTAGGGCAAACTCTGGTCAGTGATGGGCAAGGTGGGTTTACTTTTGAGGATGTTGATACATTTGGTGGTAATAGAGTATATGTTAGTGCTGATAAAGGTGATGATACAAATGACGGCATCACTGCACCAGTTCAAACAGTAAAAAAGGCCTTACAAATTGCTTCTGGATTAGTCTATGATCAAACCTTTGTCTACAATGAAGAGACCTGTAAACGTGATATAGGCTTAATACTAGCAGCAGTTGGTTATGATTTAACCTACGGCGGCAATTGGCAAAGCTTAAAAGCCGGTCTAACCTACTACAATGCCACCGCTAATGCTGTAACCACTACACAAAAGACTGTGACACTTGCTGCTTTGAACCAACTAAAGACTCTAGTGCAGAATTTAAGTGGAGTTTCGGGTTCTAATGAAACATTTTTAAATGCACGATTTGATGAAATTATTAATATATTTGATAACGGTGTAGGATATTATAACATACAATCCACATTAACTATGCCTAATCCTACCGGCAGTACTTCTAATGTTCAAAACGCCAAGGCCTTATTGTTATCAAATGTAGCTTTTATTAGAGAAGAAGTCACAGGATGGATAGCAGCACAGGTGGCAGGTAATATTGCTCCATTTACTAGCGCATTTACCTATGATGTTGCCAAATGCGAGCGTGACATAGAATTTGTAGTTCGTAGTGTAGCCTATGACTTGATCTATGGTGGCAATAGCCAAACAGTAGATTCTGCTAAAAAGTATTATGCCTATGGTGTTGGTTCACTTGTCAATCCTGGAGAATCTGAAGAATCGGCAGCAGCATTTGTTTACTCCAAGTATCTAGCTCAGAGAGTAGTACAAAATTTAGCACCTGCTACAACTTATAGTTCTGAACCTAGAGTAACCGGAACAGCAGCAACATCGACTGAGGCTACAACAGTTGGATCACTTTTTGATATTGTTATAGATGCCTTAGACACTGGCCTAAGCAGTATTCCTAGTGTCGTTTTACCCACAGCCACAGAAGCACAAAATGCTACAAGATTAATTTTAGTTGACACAAATAATCAAAACTTGATCAAATATAAGGTAATTGCTACTGCAAGTAATTACAAACCAAACGGAGTTAAAATTAATGTATCAGTTGCTGCTGGTGACTACGAAGAAGATAATCCTTTAGTAATTCCAGACAACGTTACAGTAACGGGAGATAGTCTACGTAGTGTTATTATGCGTCCAGCTAATCCCGGACAAGATATGCTACGTGTTCGCAATGGTTGTTACTTTGGAGAGTTTACTTTCAGAGATAAAATTGTAGCTAATGTTCCTACAGCGACCTGGGATTACGCAGTATCTTTCGATGATGTCAGTGATGATACTGTAGACCGTTACGCTTATGCTAAATTACCAATTAATAAGACGGTGATAACTCAAAGTCCCTACATTCAAAATGTATCTATAGTTAGCTTCTTAGGTGGTAATGGTGTATTAGTAGATGGAAATCAAGTTTATACACCTAACATTACTCCAGGCATTCCAGAGGAGCAAGAGTCTCCAGCTACAGGAAGTATTCCTGAGCAAGGCAAGTCAATGGTAGCCAACGCCTTTACTATGTTGAGCTTTGGAGGTACTGGTTGGAGATTAGTAAACGATGCTTATGCTCAGCTGGTAAGTTGCTTTCAAATTTTTATGTTAAATGGAAGTTATTGCCAAAGTGGAGGATATTTAAGCATAACTAACAGTGCAACAAACTTTGGTATATATGCATTAAGAGCTAGTGGATATAGCCCTAATGCCTTTACTTTTGATAGAGGTATATTTGCTGCAACAGGAACCATAGGTAATAATGCTCAACAGACCCTGACAGTGATTGGTGCTGGGCACGAGCTTGTGAACCATTATGTGATTAGAGCTAGAAATAATACCTGCAAATTTACAGCTAGCATTAGTGGAACCACAATGACTGTTACTTCAGTTAGCTCTGGAACTTTAGCAGTCGGCAGTATCATTATGAGTGATAATAGCACCGCAGGAACCTACATTACTGCTCTAGGATCAGGTTCAGGATCGACAGGAACTTACACTGTAAGTATCTCTCAAACAGTTACATCAAGGACCTTTTATGCTACTCATTCAAGCACAGCTGATGTAACAGGTAGTTATAAAGATGCTCCAACTGAGATTTCATTTAATGCTGCTACAGGAATTAGTTCGCTAAACAATGTTAATGGCGCTATCTTTACTACTGCAACCAGTCATGGTTTAGCTACAGGAGACAGTGTTGAGTATGAAAATAATGGAAACACTAGTGTATTCGGCCTAGATGATGGACAAACTTATTATGTACAAATAGTAACTTCTACACAGTTCAGGATATACTTTGATGAAAGTTTTAGAAAGCCTGTAGTACTTACAGTAGTAGGTAGTGGAACTCATAAGTTTTTAAGTAACATCGAAGAATTATTCATCGATGACATTGTTGATAGCCATAATGTTTATCAAAAAGTTGTGTTGTCTGCTGGTACCTACGATTTCGTAAGAGGTCGTGCAATCGATGCTACTTCTTCAGGAAGCCCAGTTAAGGGTATAGTTCAATATTGGGACGCAGTTAGTCGTAGTTTGATATTGAGTATAGAAAAAGTAACAGTGGGTGGTAGCTCAATTCGTAACCAGTTTAATGATATTAGTAGTAGCGTAATCTTAGCTGATCACAGTGCTACTCCTGTGACTAATATTACAGTAAATGCTGGAGGTGTGACCAGCATTACAAGCCTTTGGACCACAAGGTTCACTGTTAAATCTACTAAAACTGGCGGAGAATTTACTAACCCTGTAGGATTATTAGAGTTAAATGCTTATCTCCATAGACCAAGTATTGTAAACAGTTCAGGACACACTTGGGAATTTGCAGGGAGTGGTACAGACTATAACGCCTTACCACAAAACGGAGGGCAAGGCGATACAGACTTTGAGCAGGTCAGTGATCTACCAGGGCGTGTTTATAGCTCAGGAACTAATGAATTAGGTGACTTCAAGGTTGGAGACTTTATTACTGCTTTTAATAGAACTGGCAATATCACATTTAAAAATCAGGTAACTGTTAGTGAATTGAATGTGCTTAAACTCAGCCTAAGTGATATAACAATTGAAGCTATAAGTGACGATACTGATCTAGGTGACAATGAAACTGGCGGTGCTAGTCATAGTAGATTGAGTACACAAAAAGCTATTAGAGATTTTATGACTAATAGGCTAGGTGTATTTTTAGATAAGAAAGTTAGTACCAATGCTGTTCCCGGTGCTCTTGTGCAGCTTAACGCAGGTGGACAAATTAACAGTGATTTGTTACCATTGACCAATGCTTTTCAAAGTATCTTAGGTGAAGGATATGAATCAAGGTTGGTAGCCTATAATGATATCCCTGCTGTAGATCTTAGTGCAGGCGACCTAGCTACTGAAGAATATCAACAACAAACATTGACATTGTCTTCACCATTCACTGGATCAGACGGAGATGTGATCTATCAACCAGGTAGTGGTGCCTACGGTATATTAAAAGATAACTTTGCAAGTGCAACAACAATTGTAGTGGCCAGTGGCCCCGATCAAGGATCAACTTTTCCAAAACGATTTTATCGTAGTAATTATACACAACCAGATTCTACAGATGCAGGACAAATTTTAAATCTTACAGTAAGCGATAGTACCTATTTCACAGTATCAGAAGCTACTTCTCCACTTGATGCTAGTACCAATTACTTTTTAAAACAAGCAGTAACAAGTCAATTTTTATCACTTGACACTAGCGATACTTATAGCTTTACAGTAGGTAATACCATAACTAGTGTAAACACTAATTCATCAGGCACTATAACAGAATATCGTTCAGGAGTAGTTTCTAGCTTAGACGGAACGGGGTTACCTTTAGGTTCTGGATACACTAATCCAGGAATTTATAAAAATGTTAGCCTTACCGGAGGGTCTGGAACTGGAGCAAAAGCTGATATTATTGTCAGTGCTGGCAAGGTCAGCAGTGTTGATGTAAGAAGAGGCGGAACAGGCTATCTGACCACAGATGTTTTATCAGCAGCTGATGCAGATATTGGCGGAAGAACAGGGGGCAGTGCATTTTCTATACCAGTAAATGGTATTGAGAAACGGGTATATATCAATTTAACAGCAGGATCTGCACTGTTTACAGCTACAGTAGGCGGCCCAGACTTTGTGGCAGATAATAATGCTTCTGTAAAAACAATCACTTTAACCAGTACTACAGCAAAAACTTTTGATGCTGCCAGTGATGTGAATTATTCGACTTTTAGAATAACTATTACTGGTCATAATTTAACAGACGGAGACCCAATGACCTATACCTGCGGTGTAAACACTGCTATAGGAGGTCTGACTAATGATAATGTCTACTATGTAAAGGTAATTAATTCTAACACAATCGAATTGCATGTTAATTATTATCTAAATGATCTTGTTGAATTTACTTCTAGTAGTACAGGAACACATACCTTAACTATCAAAGCAGCTAATCCTGCTAGTGAGACTTTTTATGTTGCAGCGCACGGTTTCGTATCTGGAGATGCTGTAAAAATTTCAGGAGCTAGTTTACCAGCAGCAGCATCTGGCGACACTCTTAATACTAATACCTTTAAGTTTGTAGGAAGTGTTACAACAAATTCGTTTACATTACACGATTATAGGTCAGAAGCATTGGCCAGTGTAAATGGTTTAACGAGTAATGTAGTTGGGTTTACTACAACAGGATCTGGAACCTGCACCTTTACACTGCAAAATGTTACAATTATAGGTACCATTAACACAAGCAGTAGAATAAAGTCAAATTGGAATAGTTTAAGCATTAATAATATTGATGCTAGTAACATTATCAGTGGTGTAATAACCAGTTCAAGGTTAGCCAGTCAAGGTGTAGCCAACACTGAAACTTTCTTAAGGGGTGATAGCAGTTGGGTGCCTGTTGTTCAAAGTATAAACGAAATTGGCGATAGCCCAATTGTCATTACAGGTAGCGGTGATAGTTCTGGTTACTATGCTGATGTTGCTATTGATGTAGACAGAGTGGAAGGAAATAGAGGAGATAGTCTATATACTAATTTAGGTGTTGCGAAGTTTCTTAAAACTCAGTTTAATGTGTCTGTTGACGGACTAGGTGCAGTTTATATTAAAGACGGAGTAGTCGATGCGCTCAAGCTTAATGGAGAAGTCGCAAGTTATTATAGAGATCCGGTTAACTTAAGTAGTCCTGTACCACCCAACAAGGGAGGAACAGGAACAGCTAATAGTTATGCCATAGCAGTTGGCGGTGAAATAAGCACAGTGGGTAGGCTGTATACTGAAAGTAATGTAGTTAATACTGCAAGAAATGTTACACTTACATTAACAGCTGATACAAATGTTACATTACCTACAACAGGCACATTGGCGACTTTGGCAGGCAGTGAAACACTAACTAATAAAAAGCTTCAAGCTCATACATTGGTTACTAGTGGTGGAACTGATATTGCTCAAAGAAGCGTTGTTCAAATTAACGTAGCAACTACTAATGCAACTGCTGTTGATACCTGGGCGATCGCTACTTATAGGAGTGTAAAATATGTAATTCAAATTACGCAGAGTACAAACTATCAAGTATCAGAAATACTGGTTATCCATAACGGTACAAGTACATTTATGAATGAATACGGTATTATACAAACAAACACATCACTAGCAACATTTTCATCGGATATAAGCTCAGGTAATGTTAGGCTTCTTGTAACCATGAATGTTGCTACAGCAGCAACAATAAATATTACAAAAGAAGTTATTGTAATATAATTTTTTAAATCCGTGGAAAGGGAAACGGTATGGCAAATGAATTTAAAGTAAAAAATGGGCTTATCAGTCCAAATGTAATATTTCAAGGTTCGACTAGTGGAACAGCTACAGTAGCCGCACCCGCAGTGGCAGGAACAGCATCAATTACACTACCAGGTGCTAGTGGCACATTAGCAACTTTAGCTGGAACAGAAACACTAACAAATAAAACTTTAACTAGTCCTACTGTTAGTGGGTTATATTTGAGTGATAGCAGTATTATATTTGAAGGATCAAGTGCAGACGACAGTGAAACAACTTTAACTGTTACAAATCCTACAGCAGATCGAACTATAACTATTCCTGATGCTACAGGAACTATTACATTATCAAGTTCTGCTCTAACATCAGGTAGAGTTCCTTATGCTACTACAGGAGGTGCATTAACAGACAGTAGTTACCTATTATTTAATAGTGGCACTGGTGCTCTTACAGCTCAGCACCTTGTTGCCAATAGCACTATATCTGGAGGTTCTGCCACAATAACAGAACTTGATACTTTAGAAACTACCTTTAATCTTGTAAACGATACCGCAGAAACAATCAATTTTGGCGGCGCTGCCACTACTTTAACATTAGGCTACACTGGTACAGCGGCAAGCACAACAAACATCAGTACCGGTGCAGTTGCTAACGGAACAACCAGGACAATCAATATAGGAACCGGAGGAGCTGTCGGTAATATTACAAATATAAACTTAGGTAGTAGCAATGGGTTTGATGGTGTTATTCAGACATATAGACAGCTGAATGTAAATTCATCATACGGCTCATTACAGATGTTCGGCGCTAATAGTTTCAACATATCTGGTACATCTGAGCTACGGCTTGTATCATCTGGCACTAATGGTTTTGTTATAGGTTCAGTAGGAAATGCTGCACCTGTTGTATTGGCAGTTAATAGTACAGAAGTCTTAAGGGTGAGTAGTAATAATGTTAAGGTTAAACAAATTT
>Ga0172372_10010752_pt1 | contig 11694 bp, 7 predicted proteins | sample LakKiv5m_2_FD_114544 | JGI IMG/M metagenome (GOLD analysis project Ga0172372, IMG submission 114544) | Freshwater microbial communities from Kabuno Bay, South-Kivu, Congo - kab_092012_9.5m | ecosystem: Environmental > Aquatic > Freshwater > Lake | place: Democratic Republic of the Congo... | reverse complement strand
GCCTGAAACGCGGTCATCGGCGCGTTGCCTTTCACGCGCTGCAATTGGCCGTCCACCACCAGCGTGTTGTGGCTGAAATTGTTCAGGCGGAACACGCTCCAGCGTTCGCTTTCCTGCGTGCGGTTCCACAGGTCGACGCCGCGCGATTCGAGGCTGAGGTAATCCTGCAGGCCCAGGTCCACCGCCCAGCGCACGCCTTTCTGTTCCAGCACGAACGAGCCGGAATCCATATGCGCGTGGTTGGCGCCGGGCGAACCGCCCTTGATGGCGGCGAAGGTGGCGTTGCCGTTCCACCCGCTGCGCATCAGCGCCACCGGCGTGCTGCCGCCGCCGTACCAGGCCGTTGCAGCCGGGGCGGGAACTTCGCCCGGAAGCGGCGGCCACAGCAGCAGGAACGGCAGCATGCGATCCATTTTTAGTTCGGCGTGCTCCAGCAGGGGCCGCTCGTTCCACAGCAGCGACGGGTCCTGCAGCCGACGCGCGAACCAATGCATGGCGGGCGACAACTCCGCTCCTTCACGGCAATCCGCGAAGTTGTAAAAGCGCCCCGTGGGACCGGCGGAATGCAGGTAGAAGTGCGGCGACTTCATGAAGCCCGCCCTATCGGCCAGCCCGAAGGCGCTGCCCAGCGCCGATTCCAGCGCGGCGATCAGCAGCACGTTGTAGCTGGTGCCGTAAACCCAGTAGGTCGGCCCTTCCGGATACACGCCGTCCGGCTCGTATTCCTTCATGGCGACCGGCACGTTCGCCACCGCGCGCGCGATCACGCGCTTCGCCAGCTCCGGCGCATCCTCATATACCGCCAGCGCCCCAAGCGTCAGCCCGCCGTGGCAGACCTGATTCCAGTTGTTCTCCGTCGTCACCCAGTCGTGATCGGGAAAAGAAATCTCCAGTCCCTTTTCCACGATGGCCGCGCGGACCGTCGCGCGCGCCTCAGGCGAGAGCGCGCCGTGCAGCCAGTCGTAGCCCAGCGCGAGCGCGGCCGTCATCTCGGCGGTATCGAGAAAGTGGCTCGGGTTCCAGTCCGAGAACGCCGCGGCGGCCAGCATCTCCTGTTCCGCCCGCTGGGCGTAGCGCGCGTCGCCCGTGACGCCGTGAGCCATCGCCAGCGTGCCCACCCGCTGCAGGCACTCGCGCGAAACGCCCAGCAGCCGTTTGCCCGCCATCTCGCGCTTTACCGGTTCCGTATCCAGCAGGGCGTCCGCTTCGGCGTGGAGGAAGGCCCATACCCGCTGCATCGCGGGGTCGCTGTCGATGGTCTTCCGCACCGCGTCGAATCCCTCGGACCCCAGCAGCAGGCGCGGGTGCGCGGGCAGCGGCTGCACCAGCCGCGCTTCCAGAGTTTCCAAGCTGCTGGCCGCTGGCGCGCAAGCGGCCAACAGCATGACGGCGAAACTGGCGAGCGGTACGGGATAGCGGATGAGCATCGGTGTATCTCCCCAAGGCCAATCGTGGTGACGATTCGTTCTGGACCCGCAGTGAAAGATGATCAAGCGCGATCGCTGCTCCGGCTTGTCGGGGGCCTGCCTCGCAAGCTACTTTCGGAAACTGCGTCAAGATTCGGCCGAGTCCCTCCGGAGCCCCAAGGGGGCGTCAGAGCCATAGCCCGGGGCAAGCAACGCGCCGCCCCGGGGTTGCAGAGGCCTCTTTAGATCCAAGTCCTGTAAGGACGGCATAGGCGGATAAGTGGCCCCTCTGCCACCCTTACAGGGCTCGATGGTTATAATCGCCCGATTGACCCAGGGTTTCGCTTCGCTTCACCCCGGGCTATGGCTCTGTCGCGCTTTCAGCGCTGCAATGCGAATTGCGGTAGTGGGCTCTATCGACTGTCCGTAGAAACAGATAATGAAGGTGCACCTGGCGGCTGCTCGCCGGAGAAATGCAGACGGAAAAACTCCTTCTCCGGCGCCTTGCCGCGGAATCTCCACTCCAGAAACTGCAGCGCGGCGTCCCACGAATCGCCGCCTTCGGGGCCATTCGGATCGTGGTGGTCGTAGTTTCCGAAGTAAATGCCCGAGGCTTCCTCCGCGCCGAGCCAGCGGTAGACTTCGCGGCCTGCCTGCCACGCCGCCTGTTCGCCCGGCGGATTGCCCCAGGCGTCGTCGATTCCCGTATGGACCATCAATGCGCGCGGCGCCACCAGCGCGTGCACAAAATGCTGGTCGAAGGGCAGCTTGTCTTCGCGGCCGATGTAGGCGTAGATCGCGGGGTGCAGCCAAAAGCGCTCGAGCAACTGCTCCAGCCGTTGCGCGCCCTTGCCCTGCACGCGGTACGCCGCGCTGCCGCCCATGCCCGACATGTGCGGAATCACCACGGCAAAGCGCGGGTCCGTCGCGCCTGCCCAGAGGCAGGCCTTGCCGCGACGCGAATGCCCCCAGATGCCCACCTGCTCGCGGTTCACGGCAGGAAGCGTTTCCAGCCAATTCATCGTCACGCGGTAGGCCCAGGCTCCCGCCGCGACCACGCCCCAGTCGTAGCCGGGGTAGGCGTCCATCGCGGGGCGGTGCTTCTCGTCCTCGTAGCTGGCGAAGTCGTTGATCTGAAATCCGGCGAAGATCATGCCGCGCGCGAGCACGCGCTCCGCAATGCCGTGCGCAACGAAGGGACCGTCCCACCACACCGGCTCGCAGGCCAGAAGCACGGGCAGCGGCCCGCCGGCATCGCGCGGTTTCCAATAGCCCGCCTGCACCTCGACGCCGTCAAAGGCCAGCGTGACGGTGATCTTCTCCGCCCAGAGATCGGACTTCTCGAAGTAGACTTCCTCGCGCACCTCGTCGCGTGCTTCGACTTGCGGCAGCGGCGGTGCGTGGCCGTATTGCACGTCTTCCAGCACGGCGATCATTTCCGCGCGGCGCTGTTCCCAGTCCGCGGGCGTGGCCACGCGCCGTCCGTCGTACATGAGAAACGGATCCGGCAGATCCCCGCCGAAAGCCGACATCGCGGCGAGGCAGCACATCAACGCGATCCGCATGGCGGGTTCTCCCTCTTTCCGGTGTGCGCCGCCGTGGCGCGGGTGTTATAGTGGCGCGATGCTCCACTCCTCCACAAGCGCCCCGCGTGCGCTGCGCTGCCTGCTGCTGCTCGCGGCGCTGTGCTGCGTGACGTTGGGCGCGGCCGCGAACACCGCGGAGAACGGCCTGTCTTGGGAGAGCTTCCCTCCCTTTCCCGAGCAGCTATCCGGCCAGTTCGCGGGCACGCACGGCGGCGTGCTGTTTGTCGCCGGCGGCACGAGCTTTCCCAAGCCCCCCTGGGAAGGCGGCCCCAAGTACTGGCACAACAAGGTCTACGCGCTCTACGAAAACGAGCCGCGCGTGTGGGGCTATGTAGGCAAGCTGCCGCAGGCGCGCGCCTATGGCGTGAGTGTCAGCGACGATTCCGGCTTTTACCTCATTGGCGGTTCCTACGGCGACGGCCACCACCGGGACTCCGTGCGCATCAAGCTCACGGCGACCGGTATCGAGCAAATGCTCTTCGGGGGCCTGCTGCCCGAGCCGCTGGCGTACCATGGCGGTGCGCTGATCGGCGGCACCATTTACATCGTCGGCGGGCAGCACGGACCGGACAATGTTCCCGCGTCGAATCGGCTGTACGCGCTCGACATCGGCGCGGCGAGCGCGGGCTGGCGCGAGCTGGAGCCGCTGCCCGCCGAGGGCCGCATCCTGCCCGCCGTTGCCGCGTTGGGCGGCAACCTGCATGTCGTGTCCGGCGCGGCCCTGCGCGCGGGCGAAGACGGCAAGCCGCTACGCGAATACCTGCGCGACCACTGGGTCTATACACCCGGCACAGGCTGGAGCGAAGCGCCGCCGCTGATCCGTCCTGCCGTCGGCGCGGTGGCGTATTCCGAGGGACTCAACGCGCTGGTGGTATTCGGCGGGGACGACGGCGCCCTCGCGGCGCAGGGCTCGACCCTGGGCGACGCGCACCCCGGTTTCTCGCGCGAGGTGCGCGCGTTCCATCCCGCGCTGAACGCGTGGTCGGTCGAAGGCGAAATGCGCGAGGCGCTGGTGACCAGCACGGCGGTGGCCTACGATGGCGGCATCGTGATTCCCGGCGGCGAAAACCGGCCGGGCCGCCGCTCGGACGGCGTGTACAGCGCATCGGCCCCGCATGTGGAGCACCGGCTGAACTGGCTGGACTACGCGGCCATCGCGTTGTACCTCGCCGCGCTGGTCGCGGTGGGCTGGTATTTCGCCCGCGTGGAGACGGACACCGAGCGCTATTTCCTGGGCGGCCGCAACATACCCTGGTGGGCCGTGGGCCTGAGCATCTATGGCACCTCGCTCAGCGCGATCACCTACCTGTCGATTCCCGCGCGCGCCTTTGCCACCGATTGGACCATGGTCTTCGCCAACCTCGGCGTGTTTGTCGTTGCGCCGCTGGCCGTGTGGTTCTACATTCCCAAATACCGCGCCGCGCCGATATCCACCGCCTACGAATACCTGGAGACGCGCTTCCATCCCGCCATCCGCGTTTACGGCAGCCTGTGCTTCCTGCTGTTTCAGGCGGGGCGCGTGAGCATCGTGCTGCTGCTGCCGTCCATCGCGCTCAACACCGCCACCGGCATGGACGTGTGGCTGTGCATCGTCATCATGGGCGCGCTCGCCACGCTTTACACGGCGCTCGGCGGCATCGAGGCCGTCATCTGGACCGATGTGCTTCAGTCCTTCGTGCTGGTGTTCGGCGCGGTCCTCGCGCTGTACCTCGTGCTGACCAACGTAGACGCCGGCATCGGCGGCCTGACCGCCGCCGCGCTCGAGGCCGACAAGCTGCGCCTGGCCAAACCCGGCTGGAGCTACGCGACCGACAGCCTGTGGGTCATCTTCCTCGGCAACGCGTTCGCGATGTTCTACCCCACCACGGCGGACCAGACGGTGGTGCAGCGCTACCTGAGCACGGCCGACGCCAAATCTGCCGGGCGTGCCGCGCTTACCAACATGTGGCTCACGCTGCCGACCACCTTCCTCTTCTTCGCGCTGGGCACGGCGCTCTGGGGCTACTTCCGCGAGAACCCGCTGCTGATTCCGCCCGGCATGAAGAACGACGCCATCCTGCCGCTCTTCGTCATGGCGGAATTCCCCGCCGGCCTGCGCGGCATCCTCATTGCGGGCGTATTCGCCGCCGCCATGTCGTCGCTCGACAGCAGCATCAACAGCGTCTCAAGCGTTATCGTCAACGATTACTACAAGCGCTACCTGCGCCCCGGTGCCGACGACCGCGCCACGCTGCGCCTCGCGCGTATTGTCACCATCTTCATGGGCGTGGTGGGCACGGCCTGCGCGTGGCTGATGGCCGAAATGAACGCGGTATCCCTGTGGGATCCCTTCCTGCACCTGCTCGGCCTCGCGGGAGGCGGGCTGGCCGGGCTCTTCGCGCTGGGCGTGTTCACCCAGCGCGGCAACGGCCAGGGCGCCATCATCGGCGCGCTCGCCAGCGGCGCGGTGCTGGCGCTCGTCATCTATGCCACCGACACCCACCCCATGCTCTACGGCATGATCGGCTTCCTCACCGCGCTAATCGCAGGTTACGTCGCGAGCCGGGCGCTGCCCGTCACGACGGAGCGCGTGTCCGGCTAGCCATTTCTTCCTTGCCGGAAACCCCGGCCGGTGGTACCATACTGCTGTGAGCGACCTTTCCCAAGAGCCGAAGCCCGTAAAAACCGGATGGATGTACTTCCGGGATGGGCTGCGCCGTGCCCGCGCGCGGCGGCCGATGAGCTTCTACCTGCTGCTCGCCATCCCCGTGGCCTTGCTTGCGGCGGCCGGGCTGCTGGAGAACCGCGACGCCCCGGTGCAGTTCGCGACCACGGTCGGACTGCTCATCGGGTTTTTCGGGCTGCTGATGCTGCGGGCCGTGGCGGATGTTTTCGACATCACCCGGGACCACCTGCGCGGCCGGCGCGAGGTCGCGCGGGGCACGCTGTTTCAGCCGGAGTTCGCCAAGTCGCTCGGCGAAAAGGTGCGCGGCGCGCACGACGAGTAGGCCGCTTCTCGCGCCCGGCGTCCCCATCCTGCTATACCTTCGCGCATGATTCACCTCTTTTCCGGAAAACTCCCCGGCGATTTCGGCAGCATCCTCGTGCATGCGCCGAACTGGCTGGGCGACGCCGCCATGGCCACGCCCGCCCTGCGCGCGCTGCGGCAGCGGTTTCCCCGGGCGCGCGTCACCGTCTGCGGCAACCCCGGCGTCTGCGCGTTGCTCGAAGGGCTGCCGCACATCGACACGTTCATCCCCCTGCCCGGCAAGCCGGGCCTCGGAGAAATACGCGCGCTGTTCCGCCGCGCCCTGCCCGAACGCGCCGAGCTGGGCATCGCCTTCCCGCATTCCTTCCGCGCTGCATTGGTGCTCGCGGCAGCGGGTTGCCGGCGGCGCTTGGGCTACGGTCGCAATGGACGCGAACTCCTGCTCACCCACGCCGCGCCGCCGCACACGGAAAACGGCGTGGTGACCCCCATCTACATGGCCTACGAATATCTGTGCCTGCTGAAAGACCTGAACTGCGACGACGATGATCGCGGGCTCGAACTGCACGCGGACGACGCGCTGGTGACAGAACTGCGGGCCAAGCTCGATCCCGCGCGGCCGGTCGTCGGCATCGCCCCAGGCGCGGCCTTCGGCCCCAGCAAGCAATGGCTGCCCGACCGCTACGCCGCCGTGGCCGACCGGCTGGCTCAGGAACACGGCGCGCAGGTGCTGCTCTTTACCGGCCCCGGCGAAGAAGACACCCGCGAAGCCGTGCTCGATGCCGCAAAGACGACGCTGATCGATCCCCAGGGAAGCACCCCCTCGATCGCGCGGCTCAAAGCCGGCATCCGCGCCTGCGATATCCTCATCGGCAACGACAGCGCCCCGCGCCACATCGCCATCGCCTTCGGCAAACCCGTCATCTGCATCATGGGCCCCACCTCCCCCCGCTACACCCAAAGCCCTTGGGAACGCGGCCAAATCCTCCGCCGCGACGTCGACTGCGGCCCCTGCCAAAAACCCACCTGCACCACCGACCACCGCTGCATGACCCTCATCACCGCAGAGGAGGTGGCCAATGCCGCCGCGGAGTGGCTCGACCGTAGGGTGGGGCTCGCCCCACGATCCTGACGCGATCCCCCTATTTCGCGTTTTTCTCCCAAAAGTTTCCATTGACACTAGCCAAGACATATGTTATTTTTAACGTACGACAAATTTATCGTACGTCTAAAGCGACATAAGGAAGACCCGAGTGAGTGATCAATTCAGGCCCATGCTCGTCAAGATCGGCTCCGTAAATGCGAAAAGTGCCCAAGCATTAGTAGTCGGGCGCGATGCGCTGGTTGATCAATTCTGGCGAGAACTCTCCCGGACGAGCCTGCAAGTGCTGTCCGAGCGCCGTATGGGCAAGACCTGGGTGCTTCATCTTGCGCAAGCCCGGCAGCCCGCCGAGTTCTACGCGGTGTTCCTGAACGTCGAGGATCTGAAGAGCACCAAAGAATTTACTCAGCACTTACTACACGCCGTATATGCAAATACACCCGAACGAAATCCGCTCTACAAAGGCGCAGGCCTAATCATGGAGCATCTGCCACGCGTGCTCGGTAAGGACATCGGCCGGTTCAAGATTCCCGAAATCAAGAATTGGAAGGAAGATATCGAGGGCGCTTTGAAGACCTTCCAGTACCGTATCGGCGAACGCGCGCCGGTGCTCATCCTCGACGAGCTCCCCCATCTGCTCGACAGCATCATTCAAGCAGGTCGGCCTGAGGAAGCAGCGGAACTCTTGGACACCCTGCGCGCGCTGCGCCAGTCCATGCCCAAGCTACGCATGGTCTATTGCGGCTCGCTCGGATTTCATATCGTCTTCGAGAAGCTTCGCAAGGCCGGCTACAACGGCCGGCCTGTGAACGACATGGGAACCTTCGACGTGCCGCCGCTCGACGAGGATGCCGCGACGACGCTTGCGGGCGGCCTGCTTCAAGGCAATGGCGTCCCCTGCGGAGATATCGCTTCCGTCGCCCGCGCAGTGGCCCAGGCAAGCTCCGGCGTGCCGTTTTATATCCAGCACTTAGTTCAGTGGATGAGCCGGTTTGACGACATTCCTTGGACCCCCGAAGCCATGACAGCGGCGCTAACCGGTATCTTCGACGATACGGCGGATCCCCTCCAGTTCCAGTACTACAATCATCGGCTCGACCAGTACTATCTGCCGGAACAGGTTGAACTCGCACGCGTGGTGCTGGATATCCTGTCGCATCACGACGAAGGTTACGAGGCCAAAGGATTGCTCAACCGGGTCATGCACCATCCGAAGCACCTGGGGCTGGCGCATGATGAATTGCTGGAGCTGCTCGACATCCTGCGGAACGATCATTATTTGATCACGCGCGGCGACGTCTACCGCTTCAAGCTCGATATCGTGCGGAAGTGGTGGTACACCTCGCGCGGAAAGCTGCGGTCATGAGCGGCGGCTACGATCAGGTATTGCTCTTCAGTCCGCAGAACTGCACGCGGGAAGTGCTCGATGCCAACCTGACTCCGAAGCGCCGCAAGCTGGCGGACGGACTGGTGGCGGGCATCCGGCAAGCCGCCGAGTCGCACAGCAGCCGCTACGATCTGCTCATCGGCCCGCGCGGCGCAGGCAAGACGCACGTGCTCGCTTACATCGAAAAGACCCTCCGCGAGGAATTTACCGAAGATTCGCTCAGAGTGATCCGACTGTCGGAAGAAGAACTCGGCGTGACCTGCCACGCGGATATCCTGCTCGCCGCACTGGAGGCGATGGGCGCGGACGTAGATAAGCTCTACGACGAGTTGCGAGAGCCGAACGGCTGGCAAGCCGCGGAAACGCGCCTGCTGGATGCCCTCGATGGCGTGCCCACCCTTCTCCTCATCGAGAACCTCGCCATCATCCTCGAATCCATGGAGCACGACGAGCACAGCCGCTTCCGCAGCTTCCTCCAGCGCAATGCCCACATCAGCGTGCTCGCAGCGTCCCCCCGGCTCTACGAGGGCAGCGGCAAGGCCGACCATCCCCTCTACAACTTCTTTCTCCTCCAGCACCTCGACCCCTTAAACCGGGACGATGCGCACGCATTCCTCATCGCACTGGCGGTATGGAAGGAGGAGAACGAACTCGTCGAGGAACTCCGCAAAGCATCCGCCAAGGCGCGCGTCAGCGCCATATTCGACATGACCGGCGGCAACCACCGCCTGCTCGGCATGCTGTCGGATTGCCTACAGGCCGACGACTTGAAAACCCTGGTCGAACCCTTCGTCCGCATGGTGGACCGCGAACTGACGCCGTATTTCCAACAGCGGCTTGGAGCGCTACCGGCCCAGCAGGCCAAGATTCTGAAGGTCATCGCGCGGCACCACGTGCCGATTCAGGTGAAGGAAATCGCGCGCCGTATACCCCCGACGACAGAGCAGACGGTATCCAGCCAGCTTCGCGCGTTGAAAGAAACGGGACTCGTCCGCAGCCAACAGCAGGGACGCGAATCCTACTACGAACTACAAGAACCGATGATGCGGCTCGTGCTGGATATCAAGGAAGGACGCGAGACGGTCCTGCCGTCAATCGTGGCCTTACTACGTGAGTGGTATGAGGCCGAAGAACTCCAAGCGCTCGCCGTCAAATGTGATGACTACTCGCGCGAATACTATCAGGCCGCGCTTGAGGAGAAATTGAAACTGACCGCCAGCATAAATCGAAGCGCGGCGATAGACATGGAATCCGGTGTGTCGGACAGCAACAGTCCAGTTTTCTCCAGGAGTTCGGCGAATACCGCGGATTGGCTACTCGAACTGAATCGACTCGTTGTCCGGGGAACCGGACTGCTCGAGGATGACGCTTTTCAGGACGCCATACTGACGTTTGATGAAATTGTCACCCGATTCGGAGGTCGCGATGACCTGGAGTCGCACAAAGGATTGGGAGATGCCTTGGGCCGTAAGGGTATCGCGTTGGGTAGACTCGGGCGGCACGAAGAGGCGGTGGCGGCATTCGAGGAGATCGTAAAGCGGTTCGCGGGGCGTGAAGAAACGGCGCTGCTCGAGCTTGTGGCAAAGGCGCTTGGCAACAAAGGTATCGCGCTGGGTAGACTCGGGCGGCACGACGAGGCGGTGGCGTCCTTCGAGGAGATCGTAAAGCGGTTCGCGGGGCGCGAAGAGGCTGCGCTACTCAAGCTTGTGGCAAAGGCGCTTGGTCACATGGGCTTCACGCTAGGCAGACTCGGGCGAAATGACGAAGCGTTGGCGGCCTACGAGGAGGTTTTAAAGAGGTTCGCGGAGCGCAAAGAATCGGCATTGCTTGAGTGGGTGGCAAAGGCGCTTGGTAACAAAGGTGTCGCGCTGGGCAAACTCGGGCGGCACGACGAAGCGATGGCGGCCTTCGAGGGTGTCGTAAAGCGGTTCGCGGAGCGTGAAGAAACGGTATTGCTTGAGCAAGTGGCAACGGCGCTCGTTAACAAGGGCGTCACGCTGGGCGGTCTCGGGCGATACGACGAAGCGATGGCGGCCTACGAGGAGGTCATAAAGCGGTTCGCGGCGCACGAAGAGCCCGCTTTACTCGACCAGGTGGCAAACGCAATTTTTAACAAGGGTTTGTTGCTGGGCCAACCTGGCCGGTACGAAATTGGATTGGAAAAGAACGAGGCGCTTTTGAAGCACTGCGCCCACCACGACGACATAGATTTCCGAAATATGGCGGCACATGCTGTCGGGGGCTTGATCGGGAACTCGGTGGATCGTATCCAAGACTTCCGGCGCGTTCGTGATCTTCCCGTTCCGGAGGAAGTACTCCTGCTTGGGCTGACCCAGTGGATTCAGTCGCAGCTACCAATGTCGAAGGAGAAAGCCCGCGACCTCGAACGCGCGGAGCGGAATCTGCTAGAAGTCTTCGCGGAGATCGACGGCGCGACGCGGGTGCTGGAGTTGTTCAGCGCGGCGCGGGCGCATAGCTTGGGCGACAAGAAGGCGTTGCTGCGTTTGCCGCTGGAATCGCGGCGGCTGGTAGAGCGGGCGTATGGGCTGCCGGAGTCGTAGGCTCCGGCCCTGTTCCCCTACTCCGCCGGAACCGCGACCAAGGTCTTGCGGATTTGGTCGAACTTGCGGTTGAAGCGCTCTTGCTGTTTTTCGTCCAGCACTTGCATGACTTCGGCTTTGGTTTCGTCGAGGACGGCGGCGACTTCGGGGTAGGCGCGGTCGCGGATGGCGACGAGGCGGCGCTGGCCTTCGGTCATGATGGTTTCGATTTCCTGGGCCTGCGCGTCGGTCAGGCCGTATTGCCAGGCCATGCGCGACACGAGGCGCGCAGGCACTTCTTCGGGGTGGTGGACGACGTCGAGGAAGCGCTGGAAGAGGTAGACGCCGGTGATGGAGCCGCCGATGACCGCGCCGCAGAGCAGCAGCAGTACGCCCATAAACACGCTCATCCAGCGGCGCGGGCGGGGCACGCGGAGCGGGGGGTATTCGCTGGGGGGGAGTTCGGCGGCCATTGCGCGGGGGGCTATTGCCCGAGCACCGGGGTAATGTGGAACAGCGCGCTGAGCGGGTCGGCCCAGCTGCCGTAGAGTGTGGTAGTAACGGTCATGGTGGCGACGGCCATGGCGAAGCTGGCGGCGGTAAGCCAGGCCAGCGGCCGGTCGATGCCTTCGTCGAGCGCGTTGATGCGGTAAAGCACCGCCTGGCTCACGTCTATGGCTGGCGGCGCATCGCCGCGCGCGGCGG
>Ga0172372_10010751_pt1 | contig 11694 bp, 16 predicted proteins | sample LakKiv5m_2_FD_114544 | JGI IMG/M metagenome (GOLD analysis project Ga0172372, IMG submission 114544) | Freshwater microbial communities from Kabuno Bay, South-Kivu, Congo - kab_092012_9.5m | ecosystem: Environmental > Aquatic > Freshwater > Lake | place: Democratic Republic of the Congo... | reverse complement strand
GTTAATCATGGGGTCCCTGGTTCGAGCCCAGGAGGGGGAGCAAAAAGGCTGACGATAGTCAGCCTTTAATTTAAAAAAGTTCTTTAAAACTTTGCCCCGGTGGTGGAATTGGTAGACACGCAGGACTTAAAATCCTGTGACGGCAACGTTGTACGGGTTCAAGTCCCGTCTGGGGTACCAGCAAAATAAAGCCTTTCAGAGATGAAAGGCTTTTTTGTTTTCTTTATTTTACTCGTTCATTAAACAATCATTAAATGTTTTTGGTTTGTTTATAACTTTCTCCGTTTTAATTCTTTTTTCTAAATCGGATTTCATTATAAAAAACATTAACGAAAATGTTTTTTGGAATTTATAAAATGTAAATACATCGCACACATATTTTCTAATTTTGAAAAAAAATTGATGAATAAAATAACTTTCAAAAAAACAGTAAGTACGGTTTTTCTATTTTTTTTCCTAATACAAATTGCAGAGGGTCAAACGGGTTTTTATGAAAAACTTGCTGATTCTGCAATTACTTTAACCAAACAAAAGGTTAAGTATGATCCAACTTATTTTACATTAAAATATCCAAACGGAGACGTGCCTTCTGATAAAGGTGTTTGCACCGATGTTGTTGTTAGGGTATACAGAAAACTCGGTATCGATCTTCAAAAAGAAGTGCATGAAGACATGCATAATCACTTTGATAAATATCCTCAGCGTTGGGGAATGCCCGGACCGGATAAAAATATTGATCATCGGCGCGTACCTAATTTAATGACTTTTTTTTCACGATTTGGCACAGTAAAAAAAATATCGCAAGAAGCTAAAGATTACCTCCCCGGAGATATTGTGTGTTGGAATTTGGGTGGGGGCTTAACGCATATTGGGGTTGTAGTAAAAAATAAATCTGCCGACAAAAAACGAAATTTAATTGTTCACAACATTGGCGCAGGACAAGTGCTGGAAGATTGTTTGTTCAGTTATAAAATCATTGGGCATTACCGATATCAGAAATAACTAAAGAATAAGAGCCTGTTTAAATTTTATAAAATGAATTTGTTTTAGCTTATTTTTGAGTGAGAAAAGGCGGATTTTACAGTCATAATGGAATAGTTCTGACGAAAAAATCCAACGAATTCGCAACCAAAAAGAAGCATAACAAAGAAATTAGATTAATTTTAAACAGGCTCTAAGAATCCACTAATCTTCTCAGCTTAACCATTTTTATAGTAAACTATGTTGTTCCCGTCTTTTTTTCTTCTTTTTCTCTTAATAAATCTGCAATAATAATAGCAGGAGCTTCTTGTTCAATTATTAGTCGTTGGTAAGCAGCATAAATATCTTTTGAAATATCATAATGTTTGATCAGCTGATTATACAATTCACCACTATACATTAGAGGTATCAATAAATCTTTCTTTAGGTAAAATTCAACGTCAGAATTTTTTGTATTTACAATTACAACTCCCTCGTTCAATATGTTATTAAAATGAGTAGAAAGAATAAATATTTCGGTTGTTAAATCTGGAGGATAAGATTCAAGAATTTTTACTTTGCAATGGAAAAACCCTTCATAAACAAAATAATAAAAGGTGCCATATTTTTCGCTTGCGAATTTAAAAATAGTCTCAACATATTTATCATTTTCAAATACTCCTGATTTCCATTTAGCATTTTTATGAAGTTTGATTAAATCTTTCCAAACTACATCTTGTTGTTTTTTACCACTTAGGGATAAGCGATAAACTCGCTTTAAATAAAATTTTATTTGTTCTAGTATTTTCATTGGTAGTAATCAAGCAAGTTGATATACAAATTTAATTAAAGTTCACTTAAAGATTAAATCCTTTTTTAATTAAATGTGATTTGCATTTTTTGCAAAAACCTTTTTCGTTATCTGTATTATTTTTTCCTTTTGCATCAGTCATTATACAGGTTTTTTCGGGGCAATGATCCAGACCTTGTGTATGACCAAGTTCATGTATAGCAACTTTATAAAACTGTACTTTTAAATTACTTTTTTTTAGTCTACTGGTAGAAGCTACACAGGCATTGCCCGGCTGATAACCAAGGCCCATTATACCATAATCGTAAACGCCATTGCTGTTAGAGCAAATATCTTTTGAAGTTATTCCTAAAATTACATGCTTGGGTTTTGCAGCTATTTTTTGCAGTTTAATAATGGTATCAGAACTATAACGATTTCTTGGTTTATAATATGCACTTGATGGCAGTGGAATTTTTGGAAGAATACTAACATGAGGCTGAACTTTACTTAATTCTTTAAAAATGTACTTGCTTAATTCATCATCTAACCCTTCATAAGGTTGAATGTCAATATATAACTCAGGTGCTTTTGGTTTTTGAATTAGGTTACTTTTTTTTACTTGTTTTTTTTCAATCTTAACGCGCTCATTAATTTGAGTATCATTATTACATCCCGCTAATAGTAACAACAAGAAAATTAAGATTGGCTTGCTTTTTTGATAACACTTGCTACAAAGTTCCATTTTGCAATTAGTTGTTTATTTGTAAATTTTTTCGGGAGTTTACCTTTCCATTTTAAATACATCTTAAATGTTTCGGCAAAATCTTCCATTGGAAAGACTCTTGCATATGATGTGAAATAGGCATCAACAGGCATTTTCGATTTGATTCCGGAATCATAATTGCCTCCAAAAGCTTTTTCAAAAGCTTTTATTTCTATTAAATCATAATAATGATGTGCAAATCCATGTGCGTATTCGTGCCTAACTAAATCTCTTACAGAATTATATTTATCTTTATATAGATAGTCCAATAAAGTATATTTTGATATATACATATTTCCCTCGTAATAACCCCTTATCTTAGTCCAAGAGCTTTCATAATGGTAAAACAATCCTGCAGTCCATACTCTAGGGAAGCTACACAAATAAATTTCTATTTCAGTTAAGGGCGAACCTTCATTCCACAATCCTAATCGATAAAATTCGTTTTGCACATCGTATAATGCGCTATTGAGTTTACTTAATTTTATTATAGGTGATTTTTTCATTTAATTAAATATAGATTTCATTCGATAATTAAAACATAAAATACAATTTGTAAATTTATCCAACAAATTAAATGAATAATAATTTAACCACGCAACGTGATGCAATCAAATACTTCATTGAAAAAATGGATATTGAAATGATTGATATTATCCTCAGTAACGAAAACACTTATCAAGATTTACCCAAAGATACATTCATTCAAAAACTTTCCTCAGCTTTTAATGAATTTAAAAAACATGGTGATGATTTTTTAGAATCTTATTCCGGACATTGCAACGATTGTTTTGTAGATAAAACCGGTTATATTTTTATTGGTAACAACAGCAATAATTACATGAGTATTTTGTTTGATGATGTTGAAGGTGAAATTAAAGATTTAGCCGAATGCAGTGATTTTAAAACCAACAACCCTCATCTGAAATTAAATGAAAGGGTTTATGTTGAAGGGTTAGATTAAAATTTTATCATATAAATAAAACACTTTTAAATCTTCATATGCCGTTTTATTCAAACGTTTCAAAACACAAAACTTAACATATAACAAAAGCCGTATAAACAATTTACTTTTTCTTCCCAATTACTTTATCAATTTCATTTCTGGTTTGAGGGCTTACTTTACATTGTTTGGCATAAGTTTTCCAGTTATAAATTACCTTTTGAACATTATCAATAATATTACTTGCGTTTTTTATTTTAAAGTAATTGGCTAATTCCATTAAATGGTGTTTGCTTGGATTTGCGCACTCGCCATTTATCATAGTGCTATGCATTCCATGTCCTGAACTTGAAAAAGTTAAATCGTATGCAGGGGCAACTTTCCAAATTCCATGTTCATCCATTAAAAAGGAAATGTTTTTACTATGGTCATCTCTGTTATGTGCAAATACATTAAATGCAGCTATACGGAGTATTTTTTCGTAAGCATATACATCTTTTTCAAGTCTAAATGCGCAATCCATTATGTGTCCATAATCTAAATTACTTAATCTAAAATTATCATGCATCAGGCCTGCTGCTGAGTGCATGTGTAAACTTTTATTCCCATTTCTATCAAAGCGTCTGGTGCCAAAATATACTTTGCCTGATTTGCCTTTAAAAAGCTTACACTCACTAATTTCAATACCGGCAGCTAATGCCATTTTATAATAAGCAAATTCTACATTTGCAATGTCTGTTTTATCAGAGGAGGATGGGAATTTTATAAGCCAATGTTCGTATCCATGAGGTAACTCTTTTTCATTAGTTGTTAATTGTTGTGTTTTTGGGTTATAACCAACTAAAATTTTAGGACGAGCGCCTCCCGATGAACCACCCATTAAATACAATTCATCAAGTATATCACTTGATGTTCCGGAAATAATTTGTTGTGTGGCTTGCGCAATTTTATCTAATTCTAATTCAAATTGTTTATTTATACCATCATCTATTTCGGGTTTATAAATTAATGCTCCCATGCCTTTGCTTCCAACCAATGCTAACCTGTCGAGCATAGTTATGCTGTTAATGTCGATACCTTTTGCGGTTAATGCTCTATCTAATAATAATTTTCCCCAGCCATCAGGTAATGAATCCGCAAAAACTCCATATAATCCATCAAAAGGAATAGGATCTGCTTTATGTATTCCTGTGTTTAATTTTAATTTTATGGGAGATATTTCTAATCCTTTGCTTATAAAATCGGGATAATATTTAAAATAAATTTCTCTACCATCACTTACTAATTCACCTAACTCAATAGGGTTTTTATTAAATAGAATAGAGACTATTATTTTTTTTACATGCTCCATAATTATTTTCTTGTTTTATCGCTAAAAAGCTTTTCAATTTTAGTTAAGTCATTATCTACTTTAAAAATCAAATCAAAGTCGTTAAGACGATTAAGTAGTTGGGCTAGTTTAAGCAATGATTCTAAAGAGATTTGACCTGTATTTTCAAAACGCTTAATGCTACCTAATGAAACACCTGAACGTTTTGCTAACTCACTTTGAGTTAACCTAAATTGTTTCCGTAGGGCTTTATGTTTTTGAGCTAATTCTGTTAAAATATCATAGGGTGTTTTATCAATTCCAAATTTTATCATATAGCTAATATATTGTCTAAATATAGTTATAATTTAGATTTAAAGCTAATATATTAGCTAAATAAATTCTAACATTTAAGGATAAAATTGGCAATAATTTCGGGTTTTTTGTTGAGTGTATTAAAATATAACAACTAATCAGGATTTTCTGTTAAACTAGAATTTATTTTTTTATACATTCTTTTTCTGTCTTGATACAGAAAAAGAATCAAAAAGAAATCAAGAACAAACGATTGCTCACGCTCTCTCCTTTTTTCTTTACGATCAGCCATTCCACCTGGCTGCCCTAAAAAAAGCATTCACCCGAATCGGCACCGCGTTTGTTCGTTGCCACACTCGGGTAAGATAAAAAAACTACTTAGTATTTTTAATTTCAGGTTCCACTTTTTTAAGCTTGTTTTTGGAGTAGGCTTTGGGTAAGATCTTGCAAGTTTTTTTACTTTCAAAAAAGCATAAAAAAATTATAACTATATGATTTTATTGAAATTTTAATATTGCCATAAATTATAACAACTAATTCTCTAATTTTTAGGAATCTGTTTTACTTCCATTTGTTGAATGATGTTGTTTACTTCCTGCTCGGTAGTGCGTAGTTTATTTTGGCAAAAGGTAATTAACTCCGATGCTCGTTTTACTCTTTCTGCCAACACATCTACAGATACAGATTCGTTAGCAATTTCATCGGCAATTTTTTTTAATTCAGCGTAGGCTGTTTCGTAGGTTAGTTGATCTCTCATCTTTCTCTTTTTTTGATAGAACTTTTGTTTGTATTTCAAATTTATCCATGCTTATGTTTATTTCGCTACCGGCTTCAATGCTTGAGGCATCTTTTAAAATTTTTCCTTTCTGCGAAACAATGGCAAAACCCTTTTTCAAAATATTTTCAGGTCGCATTAATTTTATTACTTCTTGGTAGTGCCCAACATATCCTTTTTTATTAGTAAAATATTTTGATGTAAATAATTTTAAATTGCTAAGTAGTGTTCCTATTTCGTTTAATCGGTTTGCAGTTGCTATTTTTGGTTGAGTAGTTAACACGTTAATCAGGTTCAGGAGATTTGTTTTTTTAGTAAAGAGAATTTGTTTTGTTTTATTTACAATAATCTGGTCAAACAATGTCAACTTATCTTTTTGCCCGTTTATTATTGATCCTGATTTATTAATGATGCTTAGGTTTGCTGTATTCACTTTTTGATTTGCAGTAGAAATTATTTGCTGAACCTTGATGATGATACCTTTTTGGGTGTTTATTAAAAGTTCATCAAACTTTCTATTGTGAGATACAATAAACTCTGCTGCCTTGGTTGGAGTTTTAGTGCTGGTATTGGTCATTAAATCACAAATACTAACATCTTTATGGTGCCCGATACCTGTAATGATGGGAATAGGAAAACGTGCAACAGCTCTTGCTAATTTATACGTATCAAAAACTACAAAATCAGTTTTAGCACCACCACCACGAATAATTACAACAGCATCGTATTTTTTATTAGAGTTAAAAATGGCAATCAATTTATCCACCAACTCGTTTTCTGCACCTGAGCCTTGCACAGCCGATTGATAAATATCTATACTGAACTTATAACCAAACTGATTGGTATTGATGGTATGCGTAAAATCAACATAACCTTCCGAATTTGGTGAACCAATTATAGCGAGGTGCTGAATGGCAAGAGGAAATTGTTTTTGTTTATTAAGCGTAATGTATTCATCACCCACTTTTTTTATGTGCAATGGATTTTCGTTTACCAGTTTTAATAAAGTTTCTCTTCTTTGTTTTTCTAAATTACCAAGTGTGTAAGAATGATCGATATCAAACAAACTAAGTTTCATGCCGTAGGAAGAATGGAACTCTACTTTTACTTTTACTAAAACCTGTACCCCATTTGTAAATTGTTGCCCTGTGGCTTCTTCAAATAACTTAATTTGTTGCGAACCACTTGTCCAGGCAACACCACTTATTTTAGCAATGGGATCTGTTTTTTCTTCTACTTTCTCAATGAAATCAAAATAATGTCGATCCTGATTAGCATAAAACTTATGCCCGGAAATTTCTGCAACAACCCAATAATAATCGTTGAATGTGTTTTTAATTACATCAACAACACGTTTGGTAAGTTCCGAAAGTTTTATGTAAGATACTTCGCTCAAGTAATTTTGCTATTGTAATAGCAAGATACCAATTTCATTTTAGTTTAGGAATTTAGATTGAAAATTAGTTGGGGTATTTTTTGAAAATAAATTGATATATTAGATTTATAAAATTTAGATTAATAAAATAGCTTTCTTAAAGTTGGAAGTTAGCTTCAACCTTAGACAACTGCACAAGTAACTATAATTTAAAATGCAAACAGTAATTTTATTCGGAGCGACCGGAAATCTAGGAAAAGAAATTGCGAAGGAATTAGTCAAGCAAGGCTATGACCTGACCGTTGTTATTAGAAATGAGGAAAAAGTTAAATCACTAGTTGGCATTACATCAAAATATATTATTGCAGACGTATGTAATAAAGCGACACTTGAACACATTTTCGACAATCAAGAAATCGTTATTTCGGCATTAGGGAAAAGTGTATCTCCTAACGACAAAAGTAAACCAACATTTAGAGAGGTTGATTACAATGCAAATTCAAACATACTTAACCAAGCGATAAAAGCAGGAATTAAAAAGTTCATTTACGTGTCTGCGTTTCATTCAGAAAAGTACTTGCATTTAGAATATTTTAAAGTGCATCACGACTTTTCGGAACTTCTTAAAAAATCAGGACTTAACTATTCAATAATTAAGCCTCCTGCAATTTTTAGTGCATTCATCGATATTATAGATATGGCTAAAAAAGGACAGCTTATTAACGTAGGGAAAGGCGACAAAAAAACAAACCCAATTTATGAAGGGGACCTTGCTAAAATAGCGGTTGATGCTATTAATAAGCAAAACAACATTATTGAAGCTGGAGGTAAGAATATTTACACAAGAAAACAATTAAATGAAATTGTTCAAAATGAAATTGATGGTCAAAAGAAGATTAGGACAGTTCCAATAGGACTCTTCAAAATTTTCCTGCCTATTATAAAATTGTTCAGCAAAAACACTTACGACAAGTTTGCATTTTTTATTGAAGTAATGCAACATGACACAATAGCACCTCAAGTTGGGACAAAGACTTTTGAAGACTATGTTAAACAAAAAGTAAATGGACAATAAAAGAAGTGCAGCAGCTAACACGCGTCTTGCGTCATTGCTGGTGTCCTTCTAAAATATAGCTTTTATGTACGGAAAATATTTTATCTTGGTAGATAGTTTAACTTACCCAATCGGCAACGGTCACAAGTCCTAGGAATGTTAGTTGCAACCATAAAGACAAACGATCAACTTAATAAAAATGAAACTTGATATAACAACATCAGTTGACATAATTGAGATAATGGAAAATTACATTTCTGAAGTTAGGCCTGAACCTGAAATTAGAAATCAACTCGACCTGAATTATGAAATCAACGAACAATCTGTTACATTAAATGAAATCCGTCCGGCTTGGAATAATCCAAAAGAGATTCTGACCATTGGCTACGCAAAAGCAACCTATATTAAAAACAAAAATGTTTGGAAAGTATTCTGGAAACGTGCAGATAATAAATGGCATTCTTATAAACCAAAACATACTGTAAAAACACTTAAAGACTTTTTAAATCTTGTTGACCAAGATGAATACGGATGCTTTATGGGTTAACAAAATTAAAGTTTATTAAATTTTACAGTTAACAACACAAAATGAACAGCGCTATAAAAAACAGCATAGAAGAAATTGCAGAGCAACTTGACTGCGGTTTTCGTACATTCATTCACAAAACAACTGAACAGTTAATTTTCGTGCCTAATATTAACAGTTATCCCGAAATCGACCTTAACTCGTGGAAAGAAGAACTTAAACAAATAGAGGATAACTTCACCAACTATTACGAAATTGATAAATGGTCTTCAAGCGAAGCGTTTGAAATAATGAATGAGTTTGCAGACCAAGTTAAAGACTCAAAACTACAAAGCCGACTGTATAAAGCTTTAAGAAAGAATAAACCGTTTAGAGAATTTAAGTTTGTTATGGATAACACTGTTGAATTTAGGCAAAAATGGTTTGAATTCAAAAAAAAGTGGCAACAAGACTATGTAGCTAATCAGATAAACCGAATAAAACCAAAAGAAGAATGAAAAGTATGGTACAACTGCTAACAGCATGCAGTTGCGCCACACCGAAAGATTATTTTTTGCTTCTGCTACAAAAAAATAAGTGCTTCGCATTTTTAGTTTAGTGTTGCCTCCGCAAAAAAATAGTTTTATATTAGTGTGGCCTGCAAAATGTTATGCAACATTATTAAAACGAGCTAAATGATAAATTCCACAAAACAATTAAATGAACTTATAAGAAGCATCTCCAAGGAGAATGCAATTACTAGTGTCAGTCGGATAGAAGCAATCATTAACTTATATTTAAAAGCTGGCGTAAGATTTTCTGTAGATGCTAATTATGCCGAAGCATTCTCATCATTCATTGCCAATAAATTTCCGGAATTGAAAAATGAAACCAAAAACCTAGAAATAGAATCACTTGCTAAACAAGGTAAGTATGAAGAGGCTGCTTCAAAAAGAGATGAATTGATAATGTTGAAAAACAAAATACATATACAGTTAAGGATCGAAAAATATGGGACTGAAGATTGGTTCATAGAAAAATCAGCAAGTGAGATATTATGTTGCCCAACAGAAATAGCAGTTATTGATAGTTTAATTCCTAATTAGATGATTGTGTCTTATGTTTTATTTCTTAATTGAAATAAAAAATTCGGGACTCATAATGTTTATTCTAGCTTTTTAATAGTCATTATTGTTTCGGGTTATTAAAAATCATCAGCAATTTTTTAGAGTAAAATTTATTTTATTCAAATACAATTTTATGATAATTAAACTTTTGATGTTATTCCATTAAAAGTATCATCAATACGGTTTAAATTTTGTAATTTTAAAATAAAAAAATGCCACCTCCTAGCGAAGCCATACAACGATACGAAATCATTGATCGTTGCCTTACCAATCCTTATAAAGGTTTTCCAACTATTGAACAACTCCAGTTTAATATTACTAGGGAATTAGGAAAAAAAGTTTCCTTCGAAACCATACAAAAAGATATTGCACAAATGAAAAAACCACGAAAAGAAGGTGGTTACGGTGCACCAATAAAATTTAAACGTTCTAACAACGGTTACTTTTATGATTTTAACGAACAACCCGATTTCACTATTCGCCAATATGGGTTAAACGAAAAAAACATTGAAGTGATGGAACTTGCTGCAGGTGTTCTGCAACGTTTTTCAGGCATTATGTCTAGCGATTCGTACAACTTGGCATTGCATAATTTATACGCCTCTTTAAATATTGAAAAAACATCAAAAGACAACAAACTTAAAAATGCAATTCTCCCTCAGGAAACAGGTCATTTAAGAGGTATGGAACATTTTGAAATTTTTGTGGATGCCGTTAAAAAAGAAATTCCGGTATCATTCATTCATTATTCCTACAAGAAAAAGAGATTTAAAACATTAATTGTTCATCCGTATTTATTAAAAGAAAGTATTGATCGTTGGTATGTGGTTGGATACTCAGAAGATCCTGAGCATGCAAATGAGGAATTCAGGTTTTTTGGTTTAGATAGAATTTATGATCCGGTATTAATTGATAGAAAATTTAAACCATGCAAAGATACCAATGAGTTAAGAAGTCTTTTTAAAAACAAAATTGGCATCAGCACCATCAATGATAAACAACATAAATCGCCTGAAGAAATTATGTTACTTGTAAGCCGTGAAATGGCAAACTATGTAAAATCATTACCCATTCATCCTTCGCAAGTGCATCAAGATCATTATTCAACCGGAGAAATAAAAATAACCTTACAGTTGATTCCAACTATTGAACTCATCACACTTATACTATCGTATGGAGAACACATGCAGGTAATTAAACCGGAATGGCTAAAAAAAGAGATTAAGTATAAACTTCAAAAAACACTTGGGAAATACCTATAATAATTAAGATGGCAAAGAAGAAAGTAACATATAAAACAAACGGATTCATTATTTCTAATCCGGATTTTGATAGTATAAGAAAGCACAAACACCTTAACTTACAATTATTGCGAGTAACAGTTACCAATGCCGAAACTAAAATCGATTTTGGTTACCAGGCTGGTGTTGAGTATGATTTCGGTGAGTGGATTAAAATAAACCCGAAAACTTTTATCCGAACATACAATTCTGATAAATCAAAATCAGAATGTATTGGCACTTTTTTCTTGAATAATTCAACCAACATTCCGTATGGCCCGGAGAAATATCATTTTAGTTCGCGCACAGAAGGTCGTTTTTTTTCATTGCATTTTGATCCGATTCCGATTGATACGGTGATGATAGATTTGATTGAGGAAATAGACGGAAAAATTACCGATTTTAATTTCTACAAAATTCATCTTGCCAAAAAAGAAAACAGAAGTGAGATTTATTAAAAAATAAAGTTATTGTTCGAGAGTCTTTAGGAGGGAG
>Ga0172372_10010749_pt1 | contig 11697 bp, 9 predicted proteins | sample LakKiv5m_2_FD_114544 | JGI IMG/M metagenome (GOLD analysis project Ga0172372, IMG submission 114544) | Freshwater microbial communities from Kabuno Bay, South-Kivu, Congo - kab_092012_9.5m | ecosystem: Environmental > Aquatic > Freshwater > Lake | place: Democratic Republic of the Congo... | reverse complement strand
CAGTCGCGTCGGGGCGATGTAGAGCGACCGAGGGACGAGGGAGTGAGCATCGCCCCGCACGCGACGGAGCGGAGCGGCGTGTGGTGGCGTGTGCGGTGACGCCGGATCTTGTGATTTGCGGTTTAATCGACACAGGTTTTCCCCTGGTGGAGTGTTTTTTCAATGAGTCCCCCGCATCCGGCGGGACGAGACTACGAGTGGTTGGGCGGAAGCCCCAATGGTGGTCACTTTGTCGCCTTTCGCTCTGCGAAAGGGGTTCCAATGCGGTTCTTTCGCGGAGCGAAAGACGACTATCGCAGTCCCCGGCTGTGTTTCGCACCGGAGGTGCGCGCGCTGGGGGGGCGTACTGGGGTGCTGCAACGGCACGAACACGGGCAAATTGGGAGATTTCAGGTCCATCTGCCAGTTGACATGCCGCGGCCGGATCGAGTCACAACAACGCAGTGTGGCGTGCGGTCGATGTCAATCGGCCGGTCAGGCCCTGGTGCGTTCCTGATGCGGTTCTGGCCACGTTGGCATGCAGCGTTACCAGTGGATTGACAACCCCCGAGCGCTTTGTCTCGGTGGAGCGGATCCAAAGAACGAAATCAGGTGTCCTTAACACCGTTTCGTCATCCCAGCCTCGCTCTCCCGGCATCAACTCCTGCCAGAAAGCCAATACTTCCGGACGTCCGTCCTGCTGGATATGCGGTGATCTTTGATTCCATAAATCGGCGCCGATTTTTCTGGACATCTGCGACTGTTGGATAAGGATGCAGTTGTCAATACCCATTCGCCCGCTGGTGCAGTTCCCGGAGAAACATCTATGGATCGCACTGAGAATCTCGAGAGTGCAACCACTGCTGATACAGCAGCTGCCTCTGATATCCGCCTTCCGGCATTTCCCGCCTATTCCGCGCGTCCACTGCGATTCCTTCAGGGGCCGCAGTCGCGCTGGCGGGAGCTGCTGATGCTGATGCGTGCTTTTCGCGAAATGCTGAATGGCTTTCGCCATCTGCATTTTGCCGGCCCCTGCATAACTGTTTTTGGATCCGCTCGTTTCCCGGAGCATCACCGTTATTACAAGCTTGCTCGCGAAATCGGTGCCGCCATCGCTCATGAAGGGTTCACGGTCATGACCGGTGGAGGTCCGGGAATCATGGAAGCGGCGAATCGCGGAGCAAAGGAAGTCGGTGGTCACAGCGTGGGCTGCAATATCAAACTTCCGATGGAACAGCGTCCGAATCCGTGGCTTGATCAGTTTGTTGACTTTCGTTTCTTCTTTGTTCGCAAACTGATGCTCGCCAAGTACTCGTATGGCTTCGTTGCTTTGCCCGGTGGCTATGGAACACTCGATGAACTCTTCGAAATCGCGACGCTCGTACAAACTCGCAAGGTCGAATCCTTTCCGATTGTGCTTGCAGGAGTTGATTACTGGAAGCCCATGCTGGACTATCTTCGCGATGTCATGATTCCTGAAGGTACGATTGCCGCGGAAGACGTCGATCGATTTTTTCTGAGCGACGACCCTGTCGAAATCGCTGCGCATGTCAGTCGGATTGCCAAAAGCGAATTCGGTGTTCGTGAGGTTCAGCCAAAACCACGCTGGTGGCTCTTCGAACGTTCACCGTGGCCCCGCTGAATGTCGGCGTACTGCGGTCACCGTCTTTCTGGAAGGCGGTCAGCGACGACCTAAAACAGGAGCGAGCGAATGGCGGTGCCCGCCGCCAGAACGGTCAGCCAGCCACCTGCTGCTGCAAACGTTCCGGCGGTCAGCAGCAGGATCAGCAGTTCAGCTGACTGCAGCTGTACGATTGTCAGCCTGCTGCAGCCCAGCCGAAACATTGTCTGCATCTCTGTTGCCCGCAGCCTGAGCGAAAGACTGAGAACCAGACCCAGCAGCAGCAGGGTCACCACAGCGGCGGCGAGCGAACAAATCCAGACCAGCTGTTCAATTCTGAACACCATCTCCAGCAGCTCTGCGATCACCTGCGGCGGCTGAATGCACTGGACTTTGCCCGACGTATCGGCATATCTCCCCAGCAACAGTACGCGGGATTTGTCACTGGCGGGCACCGCGAGCGCGGCTGTCAACGGAAATTCATCCGGATCGCCGTGAAAGTGAAAAGAATCGCGGTTCTCTTCGGTAATTTCGATGTATGGCAAGACACCGCGGTTGACGGTCACCCCCTGCCTGTCGGAGTCGTTCTCCATCAGGAGTGTCGGGTCGGTTTCCTTTGTGATTTCCTGATGTCCATGGCCGATTCCTTCAATCACCCAGGCCGTCTGAATGTCTGTAAAGACGGCAAAATCATCGGGAGAATGGGAAGCTGAGAGCACTCCGGAGACCTGCAGCTGGAGCGGATAATTGCCGGCAAGATTCAATGCGTTCTCTGGTGCGGACAGCAGCGTGTCTCCAGGTTTAAGTCCCGAGCGTTCTGCGTAGGCAGATCCCAGAATGCACTCACCCAGCAGTGCCGGGAGCTCCCCCTGAGCCGGCTGCAGCTGTCGAAACTCGAAATATTCCGGAGATGTTCCGACGATTGGCACGCCGTCCACGCCCGGTGCGGACTGTGTTCGGAAGCGGATATGCAGCGGTATGGCCGCCGCCAGCTGCGATTCATCGACCACGCGGGCATCACGCATGGTGATTACGGAAGGAGGTCTCGCTTCAAAGTACAAGGCGTGTAAAGCCAGATCCATGCGACTGCCGACTGCTCCCAGCACCAGCGGGGTGGAACCGGCCCGCTGGGAGATTTCGTCCCGGAACTGCTGGAGTGCCAGACGGACGGTGAGAGGCAGCCAGATGGTGAGTGCGAGGCTGGCAATGAGAATCAGCGACCGGCCACGGTGCCACCAGAGTGAGCGGATGGCCAGATAAAAGGCTTGAGTCATCCGCTGCTCTCCTGGTGCTCCAGGAACGATTCAAATGGGATTGTGCGATCAAATCGTGAGAGCAGTGAATGGTCGTGTGTGACCATGATCAGCGTGGCACCGGCGCGCCGCGTCTCTTCCAGCATCAGCTCCACCATGCGACCCGAATTGCGAGGGTCAAGATTGCCTGTGGGTTCGTCTGCGAGCACCAGTCGTGGTGAGAGCAGCAGAGCGCGGCACAGGGCCGCACGCTGCCGCTCTCCCTGCGAGAGCCGTACAATCGAACGCCGGGAGTGCTGGCGGATTCCAACGGCATCAAGCAGATCGTGGGCGCGCGCTCGGAGTGCATCGGTGAGTCGGACGGACGGGTGGATGCGGCAGGGCAGGAGCACATTGTCCAGCACGTCGAGGTAATCGATCAGCTGAAAATCCTGGAAAACAAGTCCGATTTGCTGGAGTCGAAAGAGTCGCCTGGCAGGATCTGCCAGCTGAGTGATGCAGGTGCTGTCGATCAGAATTCTGCCGGATTCAGCTGGGAGGATTCCGGCAATCAGATTGAGCAGCGTGGTCTTCCCCGAGCCACTGGGCCCAGCCACCACAACAGACTGACCATCCTCGATCCGCAATTGCGGTACATGCAGCCGAAATACGCTGTCTCGGTAAGAAAACCGAAGCTGTTCGATCTCGATCATGATGCCGTCCAGTGCCGAAATGCCATCCGCAGCCCCGCGTGCTTCGCAACGAAGTCTACCGATTGGGCGAAGGCAGTGCGAGCGAAGGCTGGAATGACGAAACAGCATCCACACACACTCTCGTCTGTCGAATTTTTCACGACAACACGCAGCTGGATGTCTGGTAGTTGCGGATTTTGCCTCTCGCGAAGGCGCCAGGAAAAGTATCTTTGATTTCAAAAACCCCGGAAACCCTGAACCTTCGCGCCTTGGCGCCTTTGCGTGAGACCAGGAACCCTCTCGGTACTCTGACAGTGCGTTGCCTCTCGCAAAGGCGCCAGGGCGCAAAGGAAAGCATCTTTTGATTTCAAACCCCGGAAACCCTTAACCTTTGCGTCTTTGCGTGAGATCAACAGCCCTGGCAACGACTGATCGGGGGTGACAGATGTCAACTGGCAGGCAGAGCTGAACATTCTCAGGTTGCCCATTTTTTGCCGTTTCGCCCGTCCGTTGAGTCTGGTGCCTGATTGCGGCTTGAAAACGGGGTGGCACCCATTCGCTGGTACCGCGAGGATTGATTCCCGGGGATTCGCGAGGTTAAAATCCGGGAGCTGACAAAGCGGTTCCCGTTTACCAGAGCTTCTTCCGCAGGACATCACATGTTCCTTGCTTCAATCGTTCGCTCGTTGTCTCTCTCGACTTCCACCGCGAATCTCCGACTGGTGACGGTCGCGGCGATTTTGCTGATGGGGCCTGGTTTGCTTTTTGGCGACGAGGTCAAATCAGAGCGTCAGCGTCCAGTAATCCTGCTGACCGGTTTTGAGCCTTTTGGCGAAGAGCGGCCGCCGAACCCGTCGTGGGAGGGAATCGCGAAACTGAACGGCACAGACTGGGAAGGCTTTCGTTTGGCTGCCGTTCAGCTGCCGGTTGTCTGGGGAGCCCCTCTGGAGCAGCTGGAGAACAAAGTCAGGGAACTGAAGCCAGTTGCCGTGTTTTCATTCGGGCAGGGATATCCGGGGGCATTTGCGATTGAAACAAAGGCTCTGAATCAGCGGGGCGAGATACCGGACAACGCGGGCAATCTTCCGCCGCTCCCGTTAATTGTGGGCGACGGACCTACGGAACTGGATTCCTCGTTTCCTTTTGACTCGGTGGCCCGTCAGCTCAATCGGCAGGGGTTCAGCGTTCGTGTCTCAGCGCGAGCGGGTCAGTATCTTTGTGAAGAGACCCTGTATTCTCTTGAAACGCTTCGCCGCCGTATGGCGACAAAACCGACAGTAGCCTTCTGTCATGTGCCTCCACTTGGCTCCATGTTGAATGAGAAGCCTGTCGATGCCAGTACAATTCAGGAGTTTGTGCTCGCTTTTCTGACGGCCTGGAAAACTGTTCAGAATCTTCCTGTCGAGCCCGAGACGAAAGAATCGGCTGCGGCGACGACCGCGAAGCCATCAAGTGCGGACGAGTCCGGCAAGGCCGCAGCGCCCGCGGCGCCGGTGAACCCCGAGCGTGCTGCCGTGGAAAAACTGGTCCGCAACTATTTCAAGTCGTGGTCCGAACAGCGAATGCGCGACTATGCGGACTGTTTTGCCGAGAACGCCGTGATCCAGGAAGTTGACGACGGGGATGTCAGAACACAGCTCAAGGATCCCTTCGTTGTCGAACAGACAAACTACCATCGCATCGCCGTCTTCAAGGCAGTGGAAGTGCCTGTGCAGACGTCCATCAGCTTCGAAGCCGAACTGGCGCGCGTCGTGGTCTACTGGAAACTGACCGCCGGTCCCCGTGTGCAGTACGGATACGACCACTTCACGCTTGTCAAAGTCAATCAGGACTGGAAGATCGTCAATCTGGTCTTCTACGGTGTCAAAAAACCGGGGAATTAGCCTGACGATGTGTCTGCTGATTCCACCAAAGATTGCCCCAATCGGGGTACACGACTACGATTGCAATATTCGTTGCCACCGTACCGCACTTCAAGGGAGCCTCTGCCGATGACAGTTATCGACGAAAAAAATGCCCCAAAGGCCGCTGAAGCCAAAACTCAACTCGCCACTTTCGGAGGCGGCTGCTTCTGGTGCACGGAAGCTGTTTTCCTGAAAGTGCGTGGCGTGAAAAAGATCGTCAGTGGATACACTGGCGGAGCGAAGAAGAACCCGACCTACAAGGAAGTCTGTACTGGTCTGACCGGACATGCCGAAGTCATCCAGATTGAATACGATCCAGCGAAGATCACCTACGAACAGCTGCTCGATGTGTTCTTTCACACCCACGATCCCACCACATTGAATCGACAGGGAGCGGACGTTGGCACGCAGTACCGTTCGTCGGTCTTTTTCCACAACGCTCAGCAGAAGGAACTCGCGGCAAAGACGATCGCCGAACTCAACAAGTCGGGTGATTTTGACGATCCGATCGTGACAACTCTCGAAGAGCTGAAAATCTTCTATCCGGCTGAAGAATATCACCAGGATTACTTTGCCAATAATCCAGGCAATCCATACTGCATGGCGGTCGTGGGTCCGAAAGTGGCCAAGTTTCGCAAACGTTACAAAGAGCTGCTGAAAAAGGACGGCGAGTAACCGCAGAATTCATGGTGGCGCAAGATCGGGATCCTCAGTCGGAATAACGCTTCCATGGGGATCCCGGTCGGATGCAGGCCCTTCGGCCTGGAGTTTGTCCCTGAGCGAACGCCCGGTGAAGTGCTCAAGTACCTCAGCCTGGCGATGAATCACTCCGGCATCGACACCCTCGTGAACGAGGTACGTTTCCCACAGACGATGTGAGCGGACCAGTGCGGCGGCGGCCTGCCGGCCAGCCGGTGTGAGCCGATATCCTGCCAGCTCAGCCACCACCCAGCCGCGAAAACGCTGTCGCTGCAGTGCCATCCATGTTTGCAGCGTTGAGGATAACAGCTTGCGCGACAACTGAGATGCCTGCACGGGCTCGTCCGCGCCCCGCTCATCCAGGCGATACATCAAGGCGATGGTGTCTTCCGCAAGGATCCGCAGTGAGAGTCGCTGGCGTCGCAGCCAGACTGCCATCAGGCCTCTGCCGGGAGCACAGATTGCTGTCACCAGAAATATCAGGCCAGCGCAGACGGTCATCATGGCTGCCGTACTGGTACTGCGAAAGCCAAACCAGCGAGGTACGGTGACTGCGGCTGCGTCCCCGAGGATTGCAGATGCCGCTGCCACTGCGGCACTGATCAGAATCATACGGCTCAGACGGTCTGTCAGCAGCAATGCTGTCGAAGGGGGGACAATCAGCATTGCAACCACAAGAATGTTTCCCGTTGCCTCAAAACTGGCGACCGTTGTGATGGCGACAATCACCATGAGCAGATAGTGCATCAATCGTGCGCTGCAGCCAGCCGTTGTTGCCAGCCCGGGGTCAAAGGAACTGATCAGAAGCTCTTTAAACATCAGGACAATGAACGCGATATTGATCAGCAGCACGATCGACAGCATCAGCACCACTCGAGGAATCCCGAAACCAGCGATGGTGACTGTATCGAGTGGTGAAGCCTCCAGCACGCCGTACAGCACGCAGCCTGGGTCGAGGTCAACACGCGGCGCGGCCTGAGACATCAGCAGCAGTCCGGCCGCGAAAAGAGTAGTGAAAACGACTCCGATCGACGCACCCTCGTCCACCTTTCCAACGTCTCGAATCCACTGCGTCAGCATCGCAGTGATCAGTCCGGTGGTCACGGCGCCAGCAAAGACAGGAAACCCGGAACGACTCTGAGTGATCCAGAAGGCGAGGGCAAGTCCCGGGAGGACCGCATGGCTCACCGCGTCTCCAAGAAGACTCATTCGTCGCAGCACCAGAAAATTTCCGGGGAGTGATGCTGCGACCGCACACAGCAGACCTCCCAGCATCACCCAGCCGTCATAGCTCCATGTCCAGCTCTGCAGTCCATCCATCACGACACTTCCTTTGCGTGGGGGCTTTGGGGAATGATGCGACGGCCTCGTTCCTGCTCCATGAGCTGTTCAAGTCGGGCGATTAATGCGGGTTCCAGAACATGTTCAACCGCGTCCGCCTGCCGGTCCACTCGGGACGCTGCAACGTCGGCATGTGTCATCAGGTACAGCTCCCAGAGTCGATGATTGTGTACGAGCCGTTCTGCTTCAATCAGCCCGCGTTCCGTGAGCTCAATCTCTCCGTCTGCCCGACGCCAGACCAGCCCCTCAGACTCGCAGCGACTTATCTGTCGCTGGAGTTGTCGAACGGTCCAGGTTCGCAATTCATGCAGCTCTGTCAGGCGGGCTGCTGCCGGACGCGGCTGACTTTCTCTTTCCCTGAGTTCCTGTTCGCGGAGCTCGTAGATTCCCCGCAGCAGATGTTCTCGGTCGATCGCCTGTCGCAGTACTCGCCGCCGCAAGGCTCTCACGAAAACTCCCCGGGCACCGCCAAACATCAGGCTGAAGAAAAATAAGCCTGCACAGACCAGCACAATGACGGCTCCGGATGGCAGATCCGCAAAGACACCGCTGATGGCCGATCCAATCAGACCGGAAAGGCTTCCGATGGCTGCCGAAATCAGCACCATACGATGCAGCTGGTGCGTCCAGAACCTTGCAGCTGCAGGCGGAATCACAAGCAGAGCAATCATCAGTACCAGACCGACTGCCTGCAGGCCGGCGATTGTGATGAGCATCACCACGGTCATGAGCAGAACATCAAGAAGGGCGACTGGATATCCCCTCGATGCGGCAAAACCATCGTCAAAACACAGCAGCGTGAACTGGCGGTAAAAGACAAACAGAGTTGCCGTGGCGGCTACTCCGGACCATGCGATCAGCCGAGCGTCGCTGGCGGTCATCAGCGCCGTGCGGCCATAGATGAACGATTCAAGTCCTGCGAGGTGCCCGGACTCCAGTTGCTGGGCGATACTGAGGATTGCAATACCCGCGCCGAAGAACACGCTGAGAACGATTCCGAGCGCCGCGTCTTCCTTGAGACGCGGCAGGGCACGAATTGTGAGAATCGCCATGACGCCAAGCCCGCCGCTGACCGCGGCACCAAACAGCAGCACAGGCAAAGACTTTCCATCCAGTCCTGCCACGGGTGCCAGCAGAAATGCGAGCCCCACACCCGGCAGCGTCGCGTGACTGAGCGCGTCTCCTGTCAGGGCACGACGACGCAGGAGCGTGAAGCAGCCAACAAACCCAGCCCCGGTACCCAGAAGCGTTGCTCCCAGAATGACGACTCGAGTGTTGTAGTCTCGTAACAGCAGGACCCGCAACAGTGGAGATTCTGAGCGTGTGTCGATCGGGGTGGCTCCGCAGCCGCACAGCAGAAAGCTGCACAGCAGCAGGGCTGCCATGGCCCGCAATGATTGCAATCGACGGTCTTTCACAGATTTCTCTCCCGCCGCCGCATTGCCTCTGTGGCCTCATCCAGCAAGGTCAGACGGCCACCGTAGGTTCGTTCGAGGTTTTCTCGTGTGAATATGGTCGCGGTCGGTCCCTGAGCCACCACTCGCATATTCAGCAGCACCACCGAATCGAAGTAGTCCGGGACCGTGTGCAAGTCGTGATGAATTACCAATGCCGTTTTGCCCGCTGTCCGCATGTCCCGCAATAAGCCCACAATTGCCTGCTCTGTCGCTGCATCCACTGCCGAAAATGGCTCATCCATCAAGTACAGATCCGCCTCCTGCACCAGAGCCCGTGCCAGAAACGTCCGCTGCTGCTGGCCACCAGAAAGCTGACTGATCTGGCGACCGGCATATTCACCAATGCCAACTCGCTCCAACGCGCGCATCGCAAGCTCCCTGTGGCGACGAAGTACGGGCCGAAACCAGCCGATTTTTCCGTAAAGCCCCATTGTCACCACATCAAGCACACTGACCGGAAAATCCCAGTCAACACTCTCACGCTGCGGAACATAGCCAACGCGATGGCGATTCTGTTTCCAGCTCCGGCCAAAGACCTCTACGCGTCCCGACGCTTTCGGAACCAGATCCATCACTGCCTTCAGCAACGTACTCTTTCCCGCGCCGTTCGGTCCGATAATCCCAACCAGTTGCCCGGGTGTCACATCGAATTCAACGTCCCAGATGACCGGTTTTCGAGACCATGCGACAGTCAGATCCTGAACAGACAGCGGAATCGTGTCACTTCCCATCGGATCACCCTTCGTCTTTCATGCTCAGAAGGCCACTGTAGCCACGCAGCGGTGCCGTTCCCCCAAGCGCGCGAGCGACCACGGTCAGGTTGTGGTCCAGCATTCCGGCGTAAGTGCCCTCCCATGTTCCGGACTCACCCATGGCATCGGAATACAGGCTGCCACCGATACGAACGCGATGACCCCGTGACGCGGCACCCTCAATCAGTGCCTCAATGCTCTTTCGTGGCACGCTGGTCTCCACGAAAACCGCAGACACTTTTCGGGCCACAAGAATGTCCACCAGTTCGTTGACTCGGAGCAGCCCTGCCTCAGATTCTGTGGACAAGCCCTGAACCCCAAGAACCTCGATGCCGTAGGCTCGACCGAAGTAGTGGAAAGCGTCGTGCGAGGTAATCAACACCCGTGAGGTTCTGGGAATGGAGGCAATCACTGTTCTGCCGTACTCATGCAACTGCCTCAATTCGCCCGCTGCAAGATCCGCGCGCTGGAAAAACTCAGAGCGATATTCCGGCATGGTTTGGGACAGCAGAGCGGCAATCTGGGGAAGTACAAGTGACCACAGCGCGATATCCATCCAGACATGGGGATCCGGATGCGCGGGGGCTGAGGCGTCACCGTCCTCGTCACCGTCCAGCAGTTGGTCGGGGGGCAGATGATCCCCCAGAGACTGGACTTCGTGGTTTTCACTGAGTCGCTGGAGCGTTTCCCGCAGACGCCCCTCCAGCATCAAACCGACCGCGAAGATCACGTCGGCTGACTGGAGCATTCTAAAGTCATCACGGATCGGCTTGTAGAGATGGGGGTCAACCCCGCTGCCCATCAACGTGGTGACCTGGACTTTGCTGCCCCCCACCCGCTGCACCAGATCGCCCACCATCGCCACAGTGGCAACGACATGCACGTCTGAATCCCGAGAATCCACGGTACGCGCAGACGGAGTCCTGGTACAGCCAGTCAATCCCACTCCCAGTACCGAACTGGCACTGAGACTGAGTTGGAGTAACTTTCTTCGGTTGAAACCCAAGGCTTTGCCCCTGTTGGGAGAAATCGAACAGGCCTGCCATGCGAGGAAAGTCTAGTCCGACAGCCAACGAGGACAAAACCAAACCCTCCCGCGCCGATGGGAATTGGCGGGAAAAGAAAAAGGGGCACCGACCAGTGGCCGGTGCCCCATGATTGAGACTCTGATTCGCCGCAGTAAAGCTACTCGGCAGTTGCCGGTGCCGGCTTCGTCTTCCGCTGCAGCAGAATGCCCTTCGGTGAAGGCTGATCCGGGTCCGCTGGAGCGGGAGCGGCTTTCAACGTCCGACCCACCAGAATTCCCTTCGGATCCACCACCGGAATATCGGTGACAGTCACCAATTCTCCATCAGCGATCGCTGGTTCAGCACCAGCGGCATCCGCGGGGTTAGCCCTGCGGATAATGGGGTCGCCATTTTCGTCTACCGGGAATCCAAGAATACCCATAGAGAACGGAGTTGGCAGTACGCAGAACCACACGTCATGCGGCATGAAAACTTCGGGTTCCTGAACCAACTCTGGTTTTGCGGACTCCACATCTGCTCCAACAGCTTCGCTCTCTGCGATGAACGTCACGGTCTCTTCTTCAAGCTCTTCGCCAATCGGAGCGACATCGACATCCATCACTTCAGCCCCCTCCATCAACCTTGCTTCCGGCAAAGCCTCTCCCATCGCGGGTTCGGACGGTGCTGTGCGAGGTGGCTTCACTTTGCGGCCGAGCAAGTGCTGCTTGCTGCTGCCAGCGTCGAGATCGGCAGCCTCTTCGACAGCCGGCTCTTCCACTTCAGCAGGTTCTTCTGCAGCTTCCTCTTCCACAACGGGCTCTTCTTCGACTACGGGTTCTTCTTCATGAGCTTCCTCTTCGCCACCTTCTTCAGGTGCTTCTTCGCGAGGTGGCTTAACGTTGCGGTCGATGAGGTGCTTTTTGTTCTCGGGCACATCGTCAGCGTCGGGAGTCGGCAGACTGATGGGCTCGCGATTTGAATGGTCCCCTTCTTCACCGTGAGCAGGTTCTTCT
>Ga0172372_10010747_pt1 | contig 11697 bp, 12 predicted proteins | sample LakKiv5m_2_FD_114544 | JGI IMG/M metagenome (GOLD analysis project Ga0172372, IMG submission 114544) | Freshwater microbial communities from Kabuno Bay, South-Kivu, Congo - kab_092012_9.5m | ecosystem: Environmental > Aquatic > Freshwater > Lake | place: Democratic Republic of the Congo... | reverse complement strand
TAGGTTATGATAATTTGGTTAAAAAATTTGGTTATTCACAAGAAACTTTATCTAAAATTTTAGGAAAAAGCAGAAGTCATATTGCAAATACATTAAGGCTTGCAGGACTGCCCGAAGAGATACAGAAAATGATTGCAGATGGATTATTAACATCTGGACATGCAAGATGTTTGGTGAATGTTCCAGATAATATTAAACTTGCAAAAATCATAGTTAATAAAAATCTTTCCGTTCGGCAGGCAGAGTTTTTAGTTAAAAAAGAACAAGTTTTTGGAACATTAAAAAAAATTAAATCTTTTAATAAAGATACCAATATTAAATCTTTAGAAAATGAGCTTGAACTTAGTATGGGAATAAAAGTTGATATTAAAAATAAAAAAAATAACTCAGGTGAAATTAAATTCACATATAAAAATTTGGAACAGCTAAATAAAATTATTAGTGTTCTTAAAGGATACTTTAGATAAATTTTGAGTTAAAAAATAAAAAAACTGAGTATCTTGGGCCAACTCATTTCTCTTGAAATTTGTCTCGATAATATTTAAATCAAGAAGTAATTTTTCAAGATTTTTCAAGCTCCAAATTTTCAAAACATTTTTAATTCTATCTTTATCCTTCCAAAAGATTGGGGGTTTATATCTTTCAAGCCTTTCATCCGTTGAAAGTTTTTTGTCTATTTTTTGAATATCTAAAATTTTCATAATAAATGATCTTAAGATCATTATAATTTCTATGAAATTTTTTTCATAATTAGACATGTTGGATATAAAATCATTAATATTTTTCTCATTTTTAGATAATAAAATGTCAATAATTTCGTCATTTTTTTTTAAATCATTCTCGGTGCAAATTTCCTCAATAATTTTATCAGTGATTTTCTTGGTATTTTTATAAATATTTATTTTCTCAACTGCTTCTTTAATTTTAGATCTTTTAAGAGATGAAAAATTTAAAATAGTATCAATTTGGTTTTCAGTAAGTTCTAGTTTATGCATTTGAACTTGTTGTATTAAAAATTTCTTGATATCAAATTTTGTCTCCTGGTAACAGGGTATGCAAATAGAGGCTTTATCGTATTCACCAAACAGTCTTAATTTTGAATTTTTCTGTAAAATTTCAGAATTTAAAATTATTAATGTATCTTGAATATTATTTTTAATAGAATTTATAATTTCTAAAATTTTCTCTGAGCAATTTTTTATAATGATTATATTCTTATTTTTCTCAAACAATGATCCATTTAAATAGTAATTAATAATATCATCCGGTTTTTTTAAAATATCATCTTCAAAAAGAACTTTTGAGTTTTGATTTTTATTTTGTAATTGAGACAAAATTTGAATGTTTAAATCATTTATTAAATCTTGATTTTCTCCATATAGTAAAATTATTTTATTTATGAATAAATCTTTTCTTTTTAAATTTAGCTCGGATGATTTTAATATCATCTTATTACTTTAATAAGATCTTAGATTTTAATAAAATATTTTGTACAATTGAATCTAACATGATTTTTTTTTCTTGATTCTTTATCAAGGCATTATTGACAAGATTGTCATCAACAATCACTCTTTTATCTTTTGTTACGGCATCTTGATAAACAACGACTCCATTTTTATCGATAAATTGATAACTGACAGTTAATTTTATTATTTCTTCAGTTGCGATTCCTCTCGAATCGATAAGTGAATTTGCGATGGAGTCATATATTTGTGCTTTAAATATATATGCATTTATATTTTTTTCATCTTTTGAAAAGTTAAGCTTTTGCTCTAAATTAAATGCTAAATTTTTATCACCAACAACTTCTGACTTAGAGATTAGTATTTTTTTTATATCACCAGTATATAGGGGTGAAAATCCACAATGACTTAAAAACACTAAAAGTATAATGATGTTATTTATTTTTTTAATCATTAGTTACTATATTTAGTAGTTTATTTTTTATAAAAATTTTTTTAAGTATTTTTTTATTATCTAATATAACTTTAATATTTTTAATTGCTAAGGATTTACTGAAAATATTTTCTTCATTTTCTTCATAATTAGCATTGATAATTGCTCTCTTTTTTCCATTAATTTGTATTATAATATCTACATTATCCTTTTTTATTATATTATCTTTGTAGGCTGGCCATTTTTGTAAGACTAGGTCTTTTTTTTTTGTAATTTTTTCCCAACACTCATTAGCAACATAAGGAAGAAATGAAGAAATAATTACAAGGTATTTTTTGTAAACTTCAATTATAGTATCTTTATTAATTTCTTTTTTTTCAATTTCTTCATTAAGTGTATTTAAAAAAATATAAAGTTTTGCTACAGCGACATTAATGTAAAATTTTTCTATACATTGACTAATTTCCTTTATTAACGTGTTTATTTTTATTAAGAATATATTTTCAGTTTCTATTTGTTTTTTATCTTCTTTGTAAATTTTTAATTTCTCACAAGTTCTGTATATTTTTTGAACGTACTTAAAAGCTCCCTGGATGCCGCTATCACTCCACTGAATATCTCTGTCCGGTGGACTATCAGATAAAATAAACCATCTAACGGCATCAGATCCGTAAATCTTTATAATATCATCGGGATCAATAATATTTTTTTTCGATTTAGACATTGCTTGACTATCTCCTTTAAGTACCTTTTCTTTATTTTCGAGAAAATATTCATCATCTTTTTCTATAACTTCTTTTGGGAAAACCCATTTTCCTTTTTCAGTTTTAAAGGTTGGATGACATACCATTCCTTGAGTAAAAAGATTTTTAAATGGTTCTGAAAAATTTAATTTATATTCATCCTTTAAAGCTAATGTAAAAAATCTAGAGTATAAAAGATGTAGTATGGCATGCTCTACACCACCTATATACTGATCCACAGGCATCCAGTAGTTAACATCCGTTATATTAAAAGGTTTATTTTTTTCATAAGGAGAGCAAAAACGTAGAAAATACCAAGAAGAGTCAACAAAGGTATCAAGAGTATCAGTTTCACGAATTGCTTTTAAGCCGGTGTCTGGACATTTTGTAAATTTCCACGTTGGATGATTTTCCAAAGGGTTTCCCGGCTGACTAAAATCTATATCTTTTGGAAGTTTAACTGGAAGATCTCTTTCAGGAACTAATATAATTTGTCCATCTTCTCTATACATTATTGGAATTGGACAACCCCAGTATCTTTGTCTGGATATTCCCCAGTCTTTAAGCCGGTAAATTATTTTAGCTTTACCAATTTTTAAATTTTCTAATTTTTGGATCATAGTTTTTTTTGCATTCTCTACTTTAAGTCCATCAAGAAAATCAGAATTAATTATATAACCATCATCCACATAAGCCTCGTCAGAAATACTGATTAGTTGATCTTTTTTTGGTGTTACCACAGGTACAATTTCTAAATTATATTTTTTCGCAAACTCTAAATCTCGTTGATCGTGAGCTGGACAGCCAAAAATTGCCCCGGTTCCATATTCCATTAAAATAAAATTAGCTACAAAGATGGGGATTTTTTTATTAGTGAAGGGATGTAAAGCAGAAAATTTTGTTTTAAATCCTAATTTTTCATTTTTTGATATCAAAGACTCACTATTTAAATTTGAAAGTGCTAATCTTTGAAAATTTTCAAAAGATGGATCTCCTTTTAAATTTTTTGTAAATGGATGATCGGGAGCAATACCGATAAAAGAAGCGCCAAAAATTGTATCAGGTCTTGTTGTAAAAATTTTTAATTTATTATCCGCAAGATCGGTTGTAAAATCAATTTCACAACCCTCAGATTTACCGATCCAATTTTTTTGCATGAGTTTTACTTTTTCAGGCCAACCTTTAAGATTATTTAAAGAATCTAAGAGTTCTTTTGAATATTTTGTAATATTTAAAAACCATTGACTTAATTTTTTTTTCTCAACTACAGCTCCAGATCTCCAGCCTCTACCATCGATAACCTGTTCATTTGCAAGAACGGTTTTGTCAATTGGATCCCAATTAACAAAACTTTCTTTTTTATAAGCGAGTTTATTTTTATAAAATATAGAAAAAATAATTTGTTGGTGTTTATAGTAATTATCATCACAAGTTGAAATTTCTTTATCCCAGTCAATTGAAAGTCCAAAACGTTGTAATTGTGACTTCATGTAAGAGATATTTTTTTTAGTCCAATCCAAGGGATGTAAATTATTTTGGATAGCAGCGTTTTCAGCAGGCAATCCAAATGCGTCCCAACCCATGGGATGTAAAACATTAAAATTATTTAATCTTTTGTAATTAGCAATGACGTCTCCTAAGGCATAATTTCTAACATGACCCATATGAATATTTCCTGAAGGGTAAGGAAACATCTCTAAACAATAAAATTTTTCTTTATAAAGATTTTGAGTTTTGAAAATTTTATTTTCTAAAAAATAATTTTTCCATTTTTCTTCAACTTCGAAGAAATTATAGTTCTCCATAAAAATTATTTAATTTTCTTCTTTTCGTCTTCGATCTTTATAAGGCGTGCAGTTGTAATAATTGTATCTTTTACAGATAAATTAAAATTTTCATTTAGTGCCATCGTGCTACAAAGCCCTTGTGAGTTGCAGGTCATTTTGTGACTTATAACAGCAACTGAGTCACTTCTTAGTTCGTTACTTAAAAATCTTACTGTAATTTTAATTTTTTCTTGAGGATTTGTATTTTCAGAATACCAATCAGTAACTAAGATACCCCCAGAATAATCTATGCTTGCAAGGGGCATAAAATCTAAACTTTTTAATGTTGCTCGCCATAGGACATTTGAAGTTGCGAAAGAAAAAGTCGTATCTTTTGACCCTCTTCCCAAATCTCCAAAAATTCCTCCTCCCTTTTCAACGTTTTCTCTGATTCTTTTTTTTTCATCAAGTTCATAGGTTTTTCTTTCGCCAGTGACAGGATCAACGGGGGCGCTACAGGAAAATAGGCCCAGTATTAAGAATATTGATAAAAATCTCTTATTAGCCATTAAATTATTCATAAAATTAATAATTTTTTTTAAGACTTTGAAATTTATATATAATTAATACTAAATAGTCTTTGTTTTTAGTGGTTTTTTTCATGTTGCAAATATACCACATATAATTTTAAATTTTATCAAATTATTACTTAGAAGTAATATTTTTGCTTTGTCTTTGATAATAATTGCCCATTAATTCATTAATTTGAATTAATAATACAAACTAAAATAAGGAAAATAAATGAAAAACAAACTATTAATAACTACAGCTTTAGCGAGCTCTTTAGTTGCTGGAAGCGCAATAGCGCAGACAGCAATTACTGGATCGTTAGGTGTAAGTTACAAATCAGTTCAAGGTAAAAATAATACTGCGAACGGAAATAGCTTTGGAAAAGAATCTCAGATCAACGTAGCAAACAAAGGTAAATTAAATATCGGTGGTTTGTCTTACGCTGCAGGTTTTTCTCTAGAGTTTGACGGAGCAGATGGTTTATACTCTTATACTCCAGGTGCTACAGCTTCTACAACAATTGGATCTGTTGACCTAGAAGACATTAACTTAGCCAATTCAGCAACGGTAGATTTAGTAGCTTCAAATGCGGCTGCGACTATAACTGGCACTGCAAGACAAACTGGATCTAGTGGATGGCACTTAGAAAATAATTACATAGATATCATTAGCGAAAGCACTGGTACTACGTTAACTATTTCCGGTGACCACATTCAGAATGCTCGAGGTGGTTTAGCTCATATCGTTGGTCAACACGCTGAAGACTTTACAGGCGGTGTTAACAGAACAACTACTTCTCTAGCAATGGATTATGCTGGTACATCAGTTGCTGAGTCTTTTGGTATTGGAATAGTACAAAATGTTGCAAAACTTGGAAAAGTTTCTTACCTTTATGTTCCAAATCATTCAGCTCAAGGAGCTCAAACAGGTAAAAATAGCGTGCTTCAAGCTGCTGGCGTTGTAACAGATGATGGCGATGCTGTACTAGGTAGTGATGATTTACCAAGCGCTTACGAGTTTGGTTTCATCGGAGACTTAGGTGTTAAAGGTTTAACTGTTAAAGCTTTCAGAAGCGTTGAAGACATAAAGAGAGCTGCTAACAATACAGATATAAACCTTAGCAAAAATAAAGGTCAAAACCTTGGTATCAGATACAACTATGATATTTTCACAGTTGGTGTGAACCAAATGAAACAAAAAGCTGGTAGTACATCAGCGGCTGGAAATGCCACTACGCTTAAGGACAAAACAGAAACCAAGCAAATGGAGTATGGTTTAGGTGTTGCGGTTAATAAAGATCTAAGTGTTGGTCTTTACTATAACAAAACGAAAAGAGATGCACAAACGCAACTTACAACTGCTACGAATGTAGATGAAAAAACTAAGTCTATTGCAGTTGGATATAGCTTAGGACCAGTGGCTTTATCGGCTCAATACGGTAAAGTTAATAATATGGGCGGAGTAGATACTAAAGATGCTAACGTTCTATTTATGGCACTTACAACAGCGTTTTAATTATTTAATTATAATTTAAATAATTTACTAAAAACCCCACTTGTTTAAATACAAGTGGGGTTTTTTTTTTTAAGTTAATTTGAGCATCGATCTGTGAGCAATATTACTAATTCTTAAAAGCTTAATCTTATTAAAATTAGATTTATTGATTCCTCCTAAGGGGCAAAGATCAATTTTACAATTTCTTGATATTAATCTAAATCTATTGCTACCTAAAATTTTATTCCTAGAATATTTTTTATTATAGAATAGCGGTGATAACATCACTAGAGTGCAATTTTGGATAATTTTAAAATAACAATCAAAATTATTGTGAACAGATCCTATAATTTTTAATTTATAATATTTATTTAATATTATCCTCCTATTATCTGCTGTAATATAAATGCCTGCTGCTTTATATTTTACCGCTATTTTTAAAGAATTCACTATGTAAAAAGGTGCGTTAATTTTTTTACAAAAATCTCTTATCAGTCTACAGTTATTTTCATTAAAAGTTTCTAAATTATCAGTATAATAAATAATAGAAACTTTTTTAATTTTTTTAATCTTTAACGTAAGCTCGCTATTAATTTTATCCAAAAAAATATAATTATGATATTGGTTCATTGTTAATGAATATAATCAATAATCTAAAAAGCATTAAGGAAAATTTAATATCCTTAAAATCAAAAGCTACAACTATTGTCGTTTGCAAAAATCAGCCAATTATAAAAATTAAGGATCTTCTAAATCATGGACATTTAGATTTTGGAGAAAATAAGGTTCAAGAGGCTCAGCAAAAATGGCAAGAAACTTTAAATTTGCACAAAAATATAAACTTACATTTTATTGGTAAATTGCAATCTAACAAAGCTAAACAAGCATTTCATATTTTCAATTATATTCACTCCTTAGATAATGAGAAATTGGCAAAGTCTTTTAGCGATTTAGAAAATTTTTACAAAAGAAATATTAAATATTTTGTCCAAGTTAATATTGGAGATGAACCACAAAAAAATGGAATTTCTTTAGAAAAGTTAAAACCATTTATCAAATATTGTGTTTATGATTTAAAATTAAACGTTATTGGTTTAATGTGCATTCCTCCTGTAAAAGGTGATTCCTCAGTGCATTTTGAAAAATTAGCAGAACTTGCAAGAGAAAATAATTTAATTGAGCTTAGTATGGGAATGAGTAATGATTATGAAAGTGCAATTAACAATGGTGCTACTTTTATAAGAATAGGAAGTAAAATCTTTAATTAAAACTCTTTATTAAAACTTTAGTATTCTTTTTGATTTTTTTTACAAGCATAATTAAATCAGATTTTTTTAAGGCAACACATCCTGCTGTACTTTTATAATTTTTTCTAGCAACGTGTATAAAAATTGCGCTACCTTTATTCTTGACTACGGGTTTCATATTGTAGTTAAGCACTAAAATTAAATCATAGATGTTATCTCTTCTAAACAATTTTTCATGACCATATTTAGTTGGCAGTTTTATTAATTGATTATATTTTTCACTCATTGGATCATCACACCATGCAAAATTTTTATTAATTTTATGGAGTTTTATTTTTGAATTTATTTTTTTTAGTCTATCTTTTCTGTAATAAATCTTAAATATTTTATAAGTTCCTATTGGAGTTATTTTATCTCCCTCCCTTTTCTTTTTACCGATACCTCTTTTGCCTAAAGCATATTTAAACTTGAAGTTTTTATATTTAAGGTACCCAGATTTATTTATAATAATCATATATTGTGTATTATATATATTTTTATGAATAACATTCACCTTACTATTTTAGGATCTGATAAATTTGCAAATTTGCTTAGTGAGCTTGAAATTAATAAATTTATTATCAGCAACAGGCTACTGTCTAATTATGATAAAAAAATATTAGTCAAAATACTATTTCCTGAAAATTTAAAGATAAACGAAGTAAGAAATCATTTATTAAAAAACAATCCAATGGTTTTACTTTTAAATAATAAAGATTATATTAAGAAAAATAATTTAAATTTACTCGACTTCCATCTAATTTTAGAACTTCCAATTGATATTCTATCTTTTAAAGAGATATTAAATATTTTACTTACCAAATATAATTTTTTTAAAAAATCAAAGATTATTATTAAAGATTATGAAATTGATTCTAATGAAAGGTCTATTTCTAAAAAAAAAATTAAAATTAAACTTACAGAAAAAGAATTAGAGTTGATTTTGACTCTTAATAATAACAATGGTTTAAATAAATCTTATCTACTTAAAAGTATTTGGAAGCACACTTTAGATTTAGATACACATGCTTTTGAAACACATCTTCATCGTTTAAGAAAAAAAATTAACAAATATTTTAGAGATGACAATTTTATTATAGAAAAAAATTCACACTATTATCTAGTTAATTAAGTCTTGCTCCAATTTTTTGAATAATTTTAGCTGCAAGCTCTGAACCTGTTTCAAGACATTTTTTTATATTAGAATTTTCTAAATATTCTTTAAAAAATCCTGATGCAAACAAGTCCCCCGCTCCTGTTAAATCTACAATTTTTTTAACTTTAATACTTTCACAATTTATAATCTCATTATTTAATATAGCCATACTACCAGCTTCGCTTCTTGTAATAATGATTAGTTTATTAATTTTTTTTATTTCCTTAATACTATTTAATAAGTTAATGCTCTGCATTAATTCATTAATTTCGCTTTCATTTCCAATTAAAATATTTAGATCATTGATGAGTAGTTTAAAGAAATTCTCTCTATGTCTTGTTACGCAAAAAATATCAGATAAACTCATAGCAATCTTAACATTATTTTTTTTTGCTAAATAGATTACATGTTTAAACATTTCTTCGCTTAGCCCTTTATCCCAAAGGTAACCTTCTAGGAAAATAAGCTCATAATTCTTAATATGATCCTCACTAATATCATTTTTTGAGAGTTGAGATGAAATACCAAGATAAGTACACATGGTTCTTTCAGAGTCTGGCGTTATAAAAATAATAGATGCACCTGTTGGAAGATTTTCATCTTTTTCAAGATATGGAAAATTAACATTAATTTTTTCAAGACTTTTCTTATAAATATTTCCAAATTCATCAGCGTTAATTTTTCCAATAAATGATGGATTACCACCCAAATAGGATATTCCTGCCATGGTATTTGCAACTGAACCTCCTGCCTCAATTTTTTCAACTTTAATAGTTTTTTTTAAATTTTCAAATTCTTGTTTATCTATTAGTTTCATAGAACCTTTGGTGAGATTATTTTCTGATAAAAAATTATCATTTACTTTTACAAATACATCTACAATAGCATTTCCAATACCAAGAATTTTTTTAGACATTTTTATCTTCATAGAGACATATTTTATTTATTACACATTTTTCACAAAGTGGATTTCTAGATTTGCATGTATATCTACCATGTAAAAGAATCAAGTGATGTGCTTTTTTTAAAAATTGATTTGGTATTATTTTAAGAAGCTGTTCCTCTACTTGGTCAGGATTATTCCCTTTTGTTAGACCAGTTCTATTACTCACTCTGAATACATGTGTATCCACTGCAATGGTTGGTTTGTTGAAAGCAGCATTCAAGATAACATTTGCGGTTTTTCTACCAACACCTGGAAGATTTATTAAATCCTCGAAATTATTTGGAATTTTACTATTATGTTTTTCAATTAAAATTTTTGAAAGATTATATAAGCTTTTAGCTTTTGTATTAAAAAGTCCAATACTCTTAATCATTTTTTTTATTTTGGTAATTCCAAGATTTACAAAATGTTTGGGAGAATAATATTTTTTATAAATATTTCTTGTGACGTTATTAACATTTGTATCAGTACATTGGGCAGAGAGAACGACGGAAGCTAAAAATGTAAATTGGTTTCTATATTTAAGTGATGTTTTCGGTTTTTTAATAGTTTTATTTAATAGTTGAATAAGTTTTAAGGCCTGTGATTTATTTAGTGCCATTAAAAATTATAAAAAAATTAACTTACTTTAGATTAAACATGTCCTGCATATCAAATAAGCCTTTATTTTTTTTACTCAGCCATATTGTAGCATTTAATGCTCCATCGGCAAATAATTCTCTAGAAAATGCGGCATGTTTTAACTCAATATTTTCAATTTTATTATTATAGATAACAGAGTGCTCACCAATCGTTTTTCCTTTTCTTGTAATAAAAAAATTAATCTTATTGTTTTGAAGATTTCCTTTTTTATTTAAAAAGTACTTACCTTTTAATTTATCTAAATTTTTACCTTTACCTTTTGCAACAGCTTTTGCCAGCATAAGGGCTGTCCCAGATGGATAATCTATTTTTGCGCTATGATGATTATCTAAGATTCCAATTTGATAATTATTTGGGATTTTTTTTGATAAAATTTTTGAAATATATTCAAGTAAATTTATTCCTAAACTCATATTACCAGACTTAAATATTGCAATTTTTTTTGAGTATTTTTTTATTATATTCTCTTCTTTTTTTGTAAACCCAGTTGTTCCAATGATAACTCTTTTCTTTAATTTTTTTGCAAAATTTAAAATTTTAATTGTGGATTTAGGTCTTGAAAAATCGATTATAACGTCAGTTTTTTTAAATGCTTCTAAACTATTATTTTGGATTATAATTCCTTTAATTTTTTTTCCAATTTTAAGATCAGTTAAGCTATAAAGTTTAAAATTTTTATTTTTTGATATTTGGTTAATTAATATTTTTCCCATACGACCAAGGGCCCCAGCAATAGTGATATTAATTTTTTTCATTAACCTCCGCTCCAAAACTTTTTAGCTTTATTAATAAAATTTTTTACTTCAGAGTTATTATCTGAATCTTCTAGAGATTTAAATTTTATGAGCAAGTCTTTTTGTTCTTTGCTTAAAGATTCTGGAATTATTACATTGGTTTCAAGGTAAAGATCACCAAAATCATTTTCTCTCAAAATTGGCATTCCTTTACCCTTAAGCCTAAACTGTTTTCCAGATTGTGTCCCTTCTGGAATTTTAACCTTTGATTTTCCACCATCAATGGTTGGAACTTCAATTTCAGTACCTAGTGCAGCATCAGTCATAGAAATGGGTAATTTATAGTATAAATTTTCCTCAGATCTTTGGAAAATTTTATGTTTTTGAACATTAATTAAAACGTAAAGATCACCATTGGATCCTCCTCTGTGGCCAGCATCTCCTTTGCCAGATAATCTCATTTG
>Ga0172372_10010741_pt1 | contig 11699 bp, 10 predicted proteins | sample LakKiv5m_2_FD_114544 | JGI IMG/M metagenome (GOLD analysis project Ga0172372, IMG submission 114544) | Freshwater microbial communities from Kabuno Bay, South-Kivu, Congo - kab_092012_9.5m | ecosystem: Environmental > Aquatic > Freshwater > Lake | place: Democratic Republic of the Congo... | reverse complement strand
TGGCATCCAGCGATCAGCTGGCATCTTCCTGAAAGCTTCTTGGGAGTATTTATGAGCTGATAGCCACTGAAAAGCGCAGACATCTTCAAGGGGTTTATCGAGGTACTCTTCCCAGCCTGGAGGATTAGTGAATTTCCAGACTTTACCGTTATAACCTTTTATATTTATTTTTTTGTTGTAGTCATAAAATTTCCGAAACGAGAAACTAAATCTTTTTTGAGATGTCCATCCTTCAATTAAAGAGCTTATATTAGCGGCTCCGTCACGAGTGAGGTATATAAACTTAGCATCAGGGAAGGCTTTAGCAAGATAGTCGACTCTGTAAGTGTTTGGAGGAGTTTTGTCGATAATTCTATATTCCTTATTAGAAAATGATTTCAAACTAGCAAGAAATTGTCTCCAGATTTTAAAGAGAGGAGAAATTTTATTTTTAAAACGGTTCAAAAAAACATGTTTCGTAAATTTCCTCATAAGGGGATTTTTTTGGGTATACTCAGCATATTTATTCTCTATATAAAGTTGGTCTCCCTCCCTATAATTATCAGAGTCCAGATAGACAGAAAACATTGGATCTCTTTTATCCGGTAAAAATTTTTCCCAAATATAATGGGATTCAACAGCAGAAGACCAAAGTTCTTTTGAAGATCTTAAAATTGTAAATAAAAGTGTAGTTCCTGAACGAGGACAACCAATGATATAAACAGGGTCTTTGACTTTCATTAAGATTTTCTTTTTGTTAAGATTGACATATTATTATATAGAGTAACTATTATACAATAGCAATAAGGTATTCATGTCTGTTTCATTTCAAAAACTTGATAATCCTATCTTTATTGTTGGTTGCCCGAGATCGGGAACTACAAAACTATCAACGATTTTAAATAGACATTCTTGTATCGCATCAGCAACGGAAACTCATTTTTTCAATTTTGTTTCTAAGCAAAAGTTTGATTGGAAAAATTTCTCGACCCAAAACTTTAGAGAGCTTCTCAATGAGCCTCGAATACAAGATTTTATAAACCTAGCAGAACTTAATCCTGAAATTCTTTATCAACAATTTCTCGAATCAGAATCTAGATCGAACGATAGTGAGTTATCAGTCGAAGACTTGAACAAAAAAAAAGTTTTTGATTTACTAGTAAAAAACTATTTAATCAAAAAAAACAAAATTCGTTTTTGTGAAAAAACTCCTCAGCATATTCAAAACATCGAAGAAATCTTGAGACTTTATCCACAGGCTCGGATCATTCTAATGGTGCGTGATGGAAGAGATACGGTAAATTCTCTACTCAAGATGCCATGGAGACCAAAAGGTCTTCTTAATAACGCTCGTTTTTGGTCTAATTATATAAAATTAGGAAAACAACAGAGTTTGAGATCAGAAGTTTTAACCATTAAGTATGAAAATCTTTTAGAGCGCCCAAAAGATGTCCTTATGAGTATTTGTAATTTTATAGGAGAGCAGTTCGAGGATTCACTTCTCGATGATTCTAAGGATTCGGATAACTTGTTTTCAGCATGGGAATCAAGCTGGAAGCATAAATCTAGACAAGGGTTAGATACTACTCGGATAAATGCTTGGTCTAGAGAATTAAGTACTGATGACCAGGTGATTTTAGATTGGTTGTTGCATAAAGAATTGATCGAACATGGATACCAAAGCGAGCCCCCCAAACTTAATCATAGACAATGGTTCAAGATTTTGAATCAATATCTACAGCTTCTGTGGAAAAAAACATTTAGAGTTATTGCTCATATTACTAACTAATGAACATAAAAAATATATTCCAAAAAATAAAAAAAAATCTTCGTAATAAGCTTCATGAAGCAAGTTTTAATTCTGAAAATAAAATAGATCGGATTGATTTACTTCAGACACACGAAGAAATGAATATTCTGTTTGTTACTTTTGATTCTTGTAGATTTGATTCTATGTGCCGAGCTGTTACTCCGAACCTTGATAAGTATGGAGAGATATTTAGCGCCTGGACTCCAGCTACTTACACCCTTCCAGCTCATATCTCTTTTTTTACAGGAATTTTTCCGTTGGTTAATGAAAACATTCCTTATCTAAATCGTTTTAATAAGCAATTAATAACAATAAAAAAAGCTGGACAAGCTCTTGATAATGCAAAAAGCCGCAGAACAATTTCTTTGCCAGCAAGCTCCCAAGATATGATTTACGCTCTTAAGAAAGCTGGCTATTATACAGTGGGAGCAGGCTCTGCGACTTGGTTCGCGAAAAATATTCTAACCCAAAATTTTAATGATTTTAAATTCAAGCACGCGATGTCAGCTGTTGAACAATGTAATTTTCTGCTAAAAAAAATTAAAAACAAATCAGAAAAAAAACCTTTTTTTGCTTTTATGAATTTTATTGAGACTCATACACCTTATATGCACTACGGTAGTGATAGAGATGAGTTTGCGATGCAAGCTAGAGATTTTATGAGCTTTCCGCCTCGAGAGGACACGTATATGAAAGAATCTACAGGACATAAGCTACATCAAGCTCAGATATCTGCTGTAGAGCATTTGGATAAGATTATGGGTGAGTTCTTGACCTTGCTACCTAAAAAAACTTTTGTAATTATTACAGCTGATCACGGCGAAGCGTTTGGGGAAGATGGTTTTTGGGGGCATGGAGTTTACCACCCCACTGTTATGAATGTGCCCATGATGTGTTTTATGCTGAATGGCGAAAAACCACTGGAAGACAAATAAATTTAAAGCTCATAACCCAATTGATAGGCAAGTCTTTGTGTGAATATTTTGATTATAAATTTTTCAAAAAGACTAAGCTCAGTTTCCCATCTTGATAGAGGTTCCAGGCTAAAGCCTAAAAACCCTTTTAGATTCTTATTGTTGACCACCTCTACTTTTAACAGTTCTTCAGAGTAAGGTTCTTCGATATAGCAACAAATTTTTTTTATTATATCTTCCGGTCTAGTTATGAGATCTTCATATTTGATTGATAGTTTTTTTGTTTTTTGATTCATGATCGCTTTATTCGCTTTGATCCAATTTAATATAGAAAAAATTATATTTTTGTTTTTCTTTTTCCATGAAGCATAAACAGCATAAGGATTTCGAGTAATTGCGATATATTTTGCTGATGGATATATTCTGTTGATTTTTTCAAAATTGAAAATATTGGAAGGTGTTTTTTCAACCCATCGCGAGCAATTATTTTCTTGGCATAAGCAATCAATCACATAATCAAAAATCTCAAAAATATTATTACTATGTATATGTGGCTGAATTTTTTGAAATAAGGAAATTATTTTTTGGTCATGGTTTTGTTTACTATTTATGATATTTTCACTCCAAATTTTTTGTAATTCATGAAAATTATTTTTTAGCACACAAAATTTTTTAATTGCTATGTTTTTGCGATAGAAGATAGATAACAAAACAAAAATCAATAATGCTTTTCTTTGTTCTTTTTGTTCACGAATTGAATTGATTGCTCTTAAGACTTTGTTGTTTGTATTTGATAATTCAGTAAATATGTACGTTTCTCTAGGGATTTCAAAAACATCAGGAATCTTTCCGATGACTGATCTAAGTAGTCTTGTTCCGGATCTACCAGCTCCACCGATAAATATTGGAGATTTAATATTCATAAATCCATTTAATTATAATAATAATTCCTTAAAAAAAGTTTAGAATATAAATTATGAGGTTTTGTCTCTTAATTAGTTTTGTATTATTTTGGAGTTTACCAAGTTTGGCACTTCAAAATAAAGTTTCACGTGGTCCTTATTTACAATTACCAAAACAAAATTCAATTTTAATTAAGTATAGAACCAAAAAATCTTGCCCAACTTTGGTTAAATATTGGAAGCAAGCTGATCCTGAAAGAATTTTTAGGTATCAAGATATGGTGAGTTCCCAGTATCATCAAATTTTATTGACTGGTTTAGACTCTAATACTTTTTATGAATATCATATTGAATCTCAATTTAAAAATCAATTTGAAAATATATCTAATTCAAGTCTTGAATATCAATTTAAGACATTGAGTAGTTCTAGTGAAGCTTTGATTTGGCTGATTGGTGATCCTGGAATATCAGGTTTTAAAGACTTTAGAAAAAAATTTAAAAATAATCAAAGAAACGTTTTAGTAAACTTTCTTGCTTATCAGAAAGTCAAAAACCTCAGAGATCCAGATGCAATTCTATCTCTTGGGGACAATACTTATTTTTATGGTTTTGATGATGAGTATCAAAAAGGTTTTTTTGATCAATATGATTTTTTATTATCTAAGATCCCTCTTTATACTGTTTTTGGAAATCATGATGCTGGAATTGATAAAAATTATTTGACTTATAATTCTCGTTCTTATCCTTATTCTCATGGCACTTACTTTGATACTTTTGATTCTCCCAACAAACAAGCCTATTATTCATTTAATTTAGGTAGTGCGCATTTTGTGGTTCTTGACTCTTTTGATTCACTTTGGGAAGAATTAAAATCAGATAGATCTAATTATGAAAAAGTATGGAATCCATCAAGCGCAAGTTCAAATCTCATGCTTGACTGGCTTAAACATGATTTAGCGATTAATAAATCTCGCTGGACTATTGTTGCTTTTCATCATCCTCCTTATGGCACTGACGAAGAAGGGTCCCACCAAAACAATTTATTTAGAGCTTGGATGAATTCTAATGTAGTTCCTATCATAGAAAAATATCAAGTTGATTTGGTACTTTGTGGTCATATCCATAATTACCAAAGAAGTTTTCCTGTAAAAAGTATAATTGATGTTTCAGCAAGCAAAATAAATCAATCGGAAGATTCTAAGTCCGAGAAAAATTCTTATAAAAATAAAATATCTAAAATTTTAAAGCAAACAGACCTTACTTCTTATAAGGCTGTTCCTCAGTTGAATTCTCTGAATAAATACACTAAACTTTCTGGTACGATCTATACCATCATTGGTTCATCTGGAGCGGCTTTTAATACGATCGATTCTAATCCCAATAAAATGTTTGCTGTGCAAAAACAAATCGAGGGTTCTGCCTTACTTGCAATTACAGAGTCTAATTTAAGTCTTAAATTCATTACTATCAACGGTGAAATTGGAGATGAGTTTGTAATAGAGTCCTTCTAAATGAAACCAGCAAAATTAATTAGATCAGTTACTTATACCTTTTTTAGTTCTGGGTTTGTGCTAATGATTTCGATTGGTATCACTTTGGTTTTGGCTAAGTTACTCAGCCCCAAAGATCTTGGTATCTTAATGTCTGCAGAAGCTTTTGTGGAATTGTTTATCTTTTTTTATAATATGGGTTTCCGGAATTCTATACTTAAAATTTCTGCAAATCATCCAGAGGGATATGAGAATGGTCTCAATACGGCTGTAGGTAATGCGCTCGTTATTAGAGCAATAGTCTTGGTTCCTTTTAGCTTAGTTCTTTATTACTTGGCACCGTTTTTTATTAAAGATCCTACAGAGCTCTTTGTTAGCCAGATTTATGTTTTTATTTATGCTCTTGAAAGCGTTGCTAGTGTGTTTGGTATCACAAGAAGAGCTTTGGGGCAATTTAAATTAATGTCTGTTCTGGATGCTGTTGATAAGCTTACGCGATTATTAGGAATTTATTTTATATTGAGTTTTTTTGGTGGAATAATTCTTCTTGTGAAAATTTTTTTACTGGATAAATTTTTGAGGTTAGTATTGTCTGCAACAATGACATTAAAATTTGTAAAACCAAGAGTAGAGTGGAATCTGATCCCTAGTATGTTTAAAGAATCAATCAGCTACGGAATTATGGATTCGTTTGATACCGTGCTTGATAAAATTGATAGAGTCATGCTTAATCGTATGATAGGTCCTGTCGCTGTTGCTTTTTATTCTATACCAGCAAAACTCAACCGAGCGACGAAGCTTGTACCAATGACCATTACCCAAGTTTTTTTGCCTAAATTACATGATGCGATAGTCAATGATCATGTTAGCTTCAAAAAAAGCACTAAGCATCTTTCAAGATTTCTTGCTTTAGCAGGATCATTTGTGTTTATTTTTATTTATTATTTCGCTGAATTTATACTCTATAAATTGTTTAGTGATAAATATGCCGAGTCGATTTATATAGTAAGATTTTTTGCTTATATAAATTTAATTTGGTTTTTGCAAAAAGTCCCGGAGCTAGTCTTGATGAGCCAAAGCGCGCATATCAAAAGAGCTATAACGGTGTTTATGAGTATCGCTCTTAATATTGGCCTCAATTATATTTTTATCAGTAAGTATGGCTTGGTGGGAGCTGTTTATGGCACTATAGTTTCGTCTCTAGTTAAACTAAGTTTTTTGGTTTATTTTACTCATAATTATTTAGAGCTTTTAAAAATCATAGGAATCATATCTGCTCCATTATTATTAGTTTATTTATTTCCGGTTTATTACTTCATTCCTTTTTATATAATTTATTTATTGATCGCAAGATTAATCTCAAAAGAAGATCTCAAGAAAATCCTAAATGCCTACAAAAAACGTTAAACCTATTATTATCATTGGCTGTCCCAGATCAGGAACCACGCTTCTCTATTCGATTTTGAGTTCTAGTAAAGAATTAGTTTCTTTGCATAATGAATCAAGATTTTTATTTAGAAAATTTTATAAAAAAAATCTTGATAAAGGAATTAGTTTTGCAAGTGATGTTTTGCGCCCAAATGATCTTGATGAGGAAGATATAAAATATTTTAGAGATGAATTTTTAAAATACAGTTTTTCTTCTAGGCTCATTGGTAAACTAATCCATAAAGTTTTAAGACGTTCTACCTTATTAAAGCCATTAGAGAGCTTGATAGTAGAAACTAATCTGCTACTCAAAAAACTATTTCTAATTAAACAGTGTATAATTGAAAAAACACCCCGTAATTGCTTCAAAATTGAGGTGATGAATTTATTGTTTCCTGATGCTTATTTTATATATATTAAGCGTGATCCACGCACGAATATCAGCTCATTAATTGATGCTTGGACTTACCGTAAAAGCTCTAAGCGAATCTCCAAGCGTCTTCCAGCTTTGAGATATAAGCTAAATATAAAAGGCTATGAAGGATCGGACTGGAAATTCGCTCTGCCACCGGGTTATGAACTAGTGGTAAATGCTCCGCTAGAGGAGGTTTGTGCTTTTCAGTGGCAAAAATCTAACGAAGAAGCCCTAAAAGGTCTTGAAAAGATTCCTAATGATAGAAAAATAACTATTAGTTATGAGGATTTAGTAAATAATACACCGGCTGTAATCCAGTCTATTTGCGATTTTACTGGTCTTAAATACACGGGTGCCCTTGCTTGCATCGCTGAAAATCCACCACAAGTCAATTACCTACAAGAAAAACCCAATCCTGAAAAATGGAAAAAAAACGAAGAGCTGGTAGCGAAGGTTCTGCCGCGACTAGAGCTTATTTCAGAAAAATTAGGGTATAAAAGTTATAATTAAACTATGGATAAAAAATATTCAGTTGCAATTTTGGGGGCTACCGGTAATGTCGGTAGATTAATTCTTGAGATTTTGGAGCAGAGAAATTTTCCTTATTCTAGTATCAAGCTTCTTGCTAGCCCCCGCTCAGTCGGTCAAAAAGTAATTTCTCCAAAAGGGCATGAATATATTGTCGAGCTTGCTTGCCCCAGTGCTTTTGATGGAGTGGATATGGTTTTTGCTTCGGCTGGATCTGCTGTGAGTAAAGAGCTCGCTCCCGAAATCATAAAAAGAGGCGGAGTGATTATCGATAATTCTTCTGCGTTTCGCATGGAGAGCGGAGTTCCTCTTGTCGTGCCGCAAGTTAATGCTGACGATATAAAAAACCATAAAGGCATTATTGCTAATCCTAATTGCTCGACAGCACCTTTGGTACTCGTGCTAAAGCCGCTTGATGAGAAGTTCGGAATAAAAAGAGTGGTTGTTAGTACCTATCAAAGCGTCTCAGGAGCCGGCAAATCTGCTATGGATGAGCTGACCACTGCCAGCCGTAAACTACTCCAAAACCCAGAGCCCGCCCTTAGCTCAGATGAGCATAAATATGAGGCTTTTGTGCATCCGATAGCTTTTAACCTTATTCCTCAGATCGATGTGTTTACCGAAAACGGCTACACCAAAGAAGAGATGAAATTAATTAATGAATGCCGCAAAATGCTTCACAGACCGGATCTTGCGATTACTTGTACTGCAGTCAGAGTACCTGTCTATATCAGCCATTCAGAATCTGTAAATGTAGAGTTTGAACAAGATGTTAGCTTAGAAGATATTAGATCCGTTATGGAATCCACTCCTGATCTGGTCTTAGAGGATAACCCATCCCAAAACCAATACCCGCGCCCTGCTCAAGTAGCCGGCAAGGATCCGGTTTTTGTGGGCCGCTTAAGAGAGGACGAGAGCAGAGCTAATAGTTTTAATTTTTGGCTGGTTTCTGATAATTTAAGAATTGGAGCGGCTTTAAATGCTGTTAGAATTGGCGAAGCTCTTGTTAGCCAGTTACAAAAAGTCTCTGCCTAGAGCTTCTGGGCGCAGTCAAAATCAGTTATAATAAGATAGATGCATATAGATTTTGGACAAATAATCACCGCCATGATTACACCGTTTGTGGCTGGTAATAAACAAAAAATTGATTTTAACGCGGCTGAAAAAATCGCTAAGCATCTTATTAATAACGGTTCTGATTCTATTGTTATCACGGGTACGACCGGAGAAAGTCCTACTCTCACTCACGATGAAGAAATAGAGCTCTTGCTCTGCCTAAAGGATCTGGTCAAGCGCGAAGCTTCATCAGTAAAAATTATTTTTGGAGCTGGCTCTAATTGCACAAGTACAGCAATTAAGATGAGCAAGCTTGCTGAGCAAAACGGAGCTGATGGGCTTTTGATGGTGACTCCTTATTATAATAAACCCACCCAAAACGGTCTGTTTGAGCACTATTCACAGATCGCAGAATCTACTAAGCTACCTATTATTCTTTATAATGTTCCGTCTCGCACCAATATCTCACTTAGTGCTGAGACCATAATCAAGCTGGCTAATAAATATTCTAATATCCACTCACTAAAAGAAGCGAGCACTAATATCGATATCATCACTCAAATCCGCTCCCAGATTAGTGCTGAGAGGTTTGATATTTATTCTGGTGATGACAGTCTTACCCTGCCGATGATGGCAGTAGGAGCTAAGGGAGTGATTTCTGTGGCCTCCCATCTAGTAGGTAGAGAAATGCAAGAAATGGTTTTTGAATTTATTTCCGGTAATATCAAGTCCGCGCTTATCATCCACCAAAAACTTTTCCCGCTATTTGATAACTTGTTTACTGAGCCGAATCCTACTTGCATAAAACATGCTATGAATTATTTAGGATTTTGTTCTGGTGAAATTAGAGAGCCGCTAATGCCGTTATCGATCGATAAGCGAGCGAATCTCGAGACTATACTAAAAGGGTTAATGGTTTTTTGTGGTTAATGAAATAACAACTAAGGCGCGGGAGATTTTGCAAGCTGGATGGCAAGGACTCCAAAACCCGCACGAGCACAAAGTTCTAAGCAGTAAAATTCCTCAAGACCCTAATCAAAAAGTTAAGGTGATCTCACTTGGTGGTTTATACGAAATCGGAAAAAACACTTGGGTTTATGAATGCGGCGATGATTTGATGCTGGTAGATGCTGGGCTTGCCTTCCCTACTGTCGATATGATCGGTGTCGATATTGTTCTGCCTAAGCTTAATTACATCATCGAAAACAAAGACAAAATCAAGGCTCTAGTCATCACTCACGGGCACGAGGATCATATCGGCGGGGTTGTACCGCTTCTTAATGAAGTTGAGGCTCCTGTGATTTATGCTCCTAATCTAGCAATGGCCCTGCTCCAGAATAAATTTATCGAAAATAATGTCTCCGGTCAAAACACCAAGCTAATAAAAGATCGTGAAACTATCTATGTGGGTAAAAGCTTCGCTGTTACCTATATCCGTAATAATCATAGTATCGCTGATAGTTATTCACTAATCATTGACACCCCGGCTGGGCGTATTGTGCATAGCGGCGATTTTAAGTTTGATCATAGTCCGATCGATAATTTGTATTTTGATCTGGCTCCCTTGGCGCAAGCTGGCGAGCAGGGCGTGACGCTTTTGATTAGCGATAGTACCAATGCCGAAAAATCTGGATACACTCCATCAGAAAAAGCGGTGATCCCTAAGCTAAGAGAAATAATTTTTGGGTCTACGGGGCGCACCTATATCACTACCTTCGCTAGCCAAGTCCTGCGCGTAAAACTAATCATGGAGCTCGCTCGCGAGGCAGGCAAAAAAATCACCATCTTCGGGCGTTCGATGATAAATCTAGCGGGCATCTGCAAAGAGCTCGGCTACATAAAAATCCCAGATGATTTTGTAGTCAGGCAAGAAGATATCCATAATGTCCCGCATGAAGATTTGATTATATTAGCGACTGGTTCTCAAGGCGAGCAGTTCGCGGCTCTGTCCAGAATCGCGCGTAACGAGCATAAGTATCTTCAGATCCAGCCCGGAGACACAGTGATAATGAGCGCTTCACCGATCCCTGGTAACGAGAAGTCCGTAAATAATCTTATTAACATGCTCTATGCTAGAGGCGCTGAGGTGATTTACGGCAGAGAACAAAACGTACACGTCTCTGGGCACGCTAGTAAAGAAGAACAAAAAATGCTTCTTAACTTAGCTCAGCCTAAATATTTTATGCCTTGCCACGGTGAGTACCGAATGCTGGTGAAGCACGGTGAAACGGGCGTGGAGTGCGGGGTCCATCCGGATAATATTTTTTTGATGGATAATGGTGATGTGCTAGAAATCCAAAACAATATCTGCAAGCTTGTCGATAAAGTTGAGGCTGGTATCATCATGATCGACAACGCTAATGTCGGTGAGCTCGATACGAGCATTATGCTCGAGCGCAGGCTAATCGCTTCTGAAGGAATGCTATCAGTGGTAATCACCATCAATGCCTACGGTGAGATTATGGGCGAGCCTAAGGTCTATTCGCGCGGGCTAGTGCTATCTCCGACCGAAACAAAAGCAGGCTTCCTAGAAGTAGTCACCCAGATCGCTCGAGACGCTATCGAAAAAAGCCCTCATAACCCCAAAAATTCTCATCATAATTCTAAGAATTCCAAAAACTCAAAATTCGAAATCGATAAGCTCCAAATCGACCTTCGCTCTGAACTGCACCGCTATATCGATGACAGGATGCACAGACACCCTCTTCTCGAGGTGATCCTTATGGAATACACAGGTAAGCCTACTGCTGTGGTCCTTGGGGCTTAGATAATAAATTAAATTTTTTATTTATTATTGATAGCAAGATAATGTGATATAAATAATTGTGTGTTGAATTTCAGTAGAAAAGTAGGGCAATCAGTAAATATTGGTGGTGCTTTTTTAGAAAAGCACCCTTTATATATTGAAGTGTTACCTTCTAAACCCGATAGTTCTGATATTAGATTGGGTTTTGCATCATTTACTCCTGAGGCTATACCATCAAAACTCCTATCAATTAATAGGTATTCAGCGAAAGGTAAGATCCCAGAAAAATTTAATATAAGTACAGCTGTCGGTAACTACTCAGCCCTAAAAAGCTAGTTTAAGCCCATTTATTAAAGATTTACAAGCGTAAAGTATTGAAATGCCTTGTTTTTTGGCAGTTTCGATAGTAGAAAGTATTGTGGCGTGTCGTT
>Ga0172372_10010739_pt1 | contig 11700 bp, 13 predicted proteins | sample LakKiv5m_2_FD_114544 | JGI IMG/M metagenome (GOLD analysis project Ga0172372, IMG submission 114544) | Freshwater microbial communities from Kabuno Bay, South-Kivu, Congo - kab_092012_9.5m | ecosystem: Environmental > Aquatic > Freshwater > Lake | place: Democratic Republic of the Congo... | reverse complement strand
TTCGTAGGCCGCCGCGTAGGCGGCGGCGCTCGTCGCCGGGTCGGTGTTGCCCTGCGCGAGGATCTCCGTGGTGTTCTTCGCTCCGGTGCCGATCGCGGTGGCGTCCGCCCCGTCGACGTTCTCCTCGTAACGGTCCGGGTCCGACCATCCGCGTTGCACCTCTGAGTCAACTCGCGCCGCCTCCAGGTAGTTGCAGAGGTCCGCGAGGTTCTCGCCGCACGGGAACGGTTCCGCGGAGACGAAGTAGACCACGCCGCCGGCCGGGCCGGTGTCACCGATCGCGTACGCCATACCGGTCACGTTCTCCCCGCCCACGACCGGCGAGGTCCCCTGGTTGGTTTCTCCGCCGGTTGCGCCCGTGCCCCCGTAGCCAGCGAAGCTCTCCGATCCGTTGCCGACCGAAGGGCTGCCGGCCGTCCCGGCGGTCTCCTGCGGTGCTGCAGGTCGCGTTTCCGTCAATGCTTGCTTTTCGCTGCCCGAGCACGCCGCGAGGCCGAGGACGGCCGCACCGATGAGAAGGGCCCGAAGGGTTTTTCGCATGTCCGTGCACTGTGCGTTTTCTCCCCGGTCCGGCCAGCAAGGTCGCCCCGACGCAATGGTTGCTGGTCACCGACGCCGCCTAGGGGACGGTCCCTCGGCGTGACGCCGACGACCTCGTCCTTCCGCGCACGCTACCGCTCGGCCTTCCTAGGGATCCTCTGCCTTCTCGCAATCGCACCGGGCTGCGCCTCCTCGTCGCCCTCGTCGTCCTCGTCGGGGTTCGAGGACGTCGCATCGGCAATCGCTTCTGCCGCCGACGACCTCGCCGCCGCGACCGGTGCCGCCGCGACGCTCGACGAGCACGTCGACGTGGCTGCAGCCACCGCCGTCTTCGACGCCGCCGACGTCATACTGAAGTTCGACCCGGGTTCGAAGGACCCCGGCGACGGAGTCCTCATCGTGCAGGGACTACGTGAGGCGTTGAGCCCGGAAGCACGCGATGAGGACGTCTTCCGTTGCGTCTCCGTCGCCGGGGGGAAGGCGAGCGTCGGGACCTGCCCGCTGTCCGTCGACGCCGACGGGAACGACACGATGTCGTTGACGTTCATAACGTGGAGGGTCCGGTACCTGACGCAGGAGTTCTCCCGTTCTTCTGGCGGCACGCTCGATGACGTCTCCCTCGAGCGTGCTTTCTCCCGGACGACGAAGACCGAGTACCCGGGGTTCGATCTGGAGTGGGTACCGGGAACGGATGCCCTCGACGATGCGACGGTCGTCGTCCGCTGGGTTGATGGCACGTCGGCGGTATGTGTCGACATGGACGACGGCGAGGTCGTCGCCGTCGTCTGCGCGGACGGGGCGAACTGAGAACCCGGCCGTCGTCCCGTCAGCGCACGTCGCGCCTGACCAGCAGCGCGGCCGCGACGAGAGCCACCTGCGGCATCTTGAACGCAGAGTCGTTCGTACGCGGTTCCCAGATGGCTGTCGCGGTCTCGAGGGTCTCCTCGTCGAAACTCGCCTCGACGACTCCGAGGAACGTCACCTTCGATGGGAGGAGTAGAGAGCCGTTCGCCGCCGTATCTCCGGCGATCAGTTCCGTGATGTGTGCGGCTTCGCACCGTGTCGCCGTGAACAGCGCCGGACCGTCACCGACGCGTCTACCCGCGATCGTCTCGATGACGTCCCGGGCCCCGAGCGCGAACGCCCCTGGCGCCGTGTCGTCGATGACTACGGCAATCGTGACCGTCTCCGCGTCGTACTGTTCCTGTCCGCTCACGACTTCCACCGTGTCGCCGACTCCTCGCCGGACCCGAGACTGGGTTACGTGCAGGGAGACGAAGCCGTGACCGACGCGGGCAGTGCCGTAGCGACGGTGGCGCGGCTCGTCGCCCTGCCTCGCGCTTCTCTCCACCCGTCCGACCTTGCTGCCCGATCCCGCATCCTCTCCGAGTCGCGCGTCGTGATCGACCATATGGCGCGTTTCCGACCGACCGGCACGCGGTGCGAGCATCGCCTGCTCGTCGAACTCTGGGAGCGCGAGAACCGCCGCACCACGATCGCCCTCTCCCAACCGATCTCGGTCCTCTCAGCGCTCGGCGCGCTCGAGGACCGCTGGCTACGCACCCACCCGGGGGACGACCTTCCCGTCGACGACGAACTGCTGGTGCACCTGCTCCCTACGGACGACTTCTCTCCCGACGACTGGGCGGTTCGTTCCGCTTACCACGCGTTCTCCATCAGGACAGGCTGGTTGGTGAACTCGACCTCCCCTGTGCGGTTCCAGCTGCTGCGCGCCCCCGAGTGGTTCGTCTCGTTCTTCCCGCACGTTCTCGACCCGAGGCCGCTGGGGTCCGACCACGCACCACACGTTCGTGTCCCGTTGACCGGGATCACCGACGAGGAGATCGAGACCGTTCTCGCGCTCTGGACTCCTGACGTCTCGTCGGACCTGTTCGATCTACGGGAGACCCTCGCCGCAGCGCATTCGCTGGGTGCCCTCGAGGACCGAGACGCCGCCCGCTCCCGCTGACAGGACGTTCTCGTCTCGCGTACCGCCCGGAGCACCGCCGTGGGGTGGAGAGCCTGCATGTCCGCGGCCCCCGCCGTCTCCGTAGACGACCCCTGGCGACGGGTTGGCGCGTTAACAGGTCGCCGATCTTGCCCTGGCCCAAGGGTATGCCGCCCGCTACATAGGTAACCACCATGCGTTCATGACACAGAACCCCCTCACCTCGAAGAAGGTCCAGGAACTACCCCCGGAAGTGTTCGCCGCCGCGCTCGGCAGAGTCGTCAAAGACGCCATCGAGAACGACCCGAGTGCGCATATCCTCGGGGCGCTACAAGACAAGCACGGTCATCAGACGCGCACCTTCAAACGGAAACTCACCAACGGCCAGTATCTCGCCTTCGCCCTTTCGCTCACCGAGCAGCTCCGCACGATCCCGAACCTCCGCGGTACCCGAAGCTGGAACAACGGCCCGGTCTGGGGTACCTTCACCGCCCCCGAGGGCGACTTCGAGTATCCGCTCGCGGTCTCGGCCCTGCTGGAGAGCGGCAGCATCACACCGTTCGAGTGCGTCCTCAGCGTCGAACATGCCTCCGAGGCCGGATTCGGGTCGACGGGCAGCAGCGTCACCATCGTTACTGGCCCGCACGACGGTGACGCTGCCCGCCAATGGTTGCTCGAGAAGATCTCCCAGACCGAGAAAAACCACGACCTGCTCCGCAACCGCGTCGTCGTCGTCGACCCCGTCAGCTACTCGGACAAGGACGGTCTCGCCCACAGCATCGTCGAAGCGCCGACCGACACCCTCGACGACGTCATAGTCACCGACGCTGTACGGGCAGAGATCAGGCGCAACATCGTCGACCACGTACGCTCCAAGGACCTCCTACAACAAGCGGGACTCGGCTCGAACCGCGGCGTCCTGCTCTGGGGTCCGCCGGGAACGGGGAAGACTTCGATCATCCGCGGTGTGCTCAACGAGCTCAGCGGCGAAGCGACCGTCTTTCTCGTCTCCGCGAAAGCCATGGGCGAGAACCTCGGGGAACTCTACGCCGAGGCGGAACGTCTCTCCCCCTCCATAGTGGTGCTCGAGGACCTCGACAACGTCGCGAAATCCCGGGGATCGAGCCTGCACACTTTCCTCGTCGCGCTCGACGGCGTTTTGAGGGACCCGTCCAAGTTAGTCGTCACCATCGCCACCACGAACGATCCGGCGGGCATAGACGAGGCCGCGAAGAGGCCAGGTCGCATCGACCGTTTCGTCGAAGTGGCGCTGCCGGACGAGAAACTCCGACTCGACATACTACTGCATTACTTCGAAAGACTTGCGCGCAACGGGATAAAGAACGTCCTCGCTCCGAACGCGCTCGTCGAACTCGCCGCCAACAGCGCCGGTGCTTCCGGCGCGCTCCTTCGGGAAGTCGTGCGGCGTTCCCTGCTCCTGGCGAACGCGCGGTCCCGGAACGGCGCGGTCGTCAGCGATAACGATCTGGCGGAGGCGGCCCTGGAGATCGGTTACCGGGTCTACGCACCGAACCCGGGTCAGTACCTGTGACGCCCGGTGCGGCCGGTGACTGCACGCGGCAGGTATTCCAGCCGAGGGCACGACTGATCCGAGCGCGGTTCGCCACCACCACCCGGTAGATGGCCGAGACGGGCACCTGCACCCACCCCGCCGACAGCAGCGCACCGAGCATCCTCCACGGTCTGCCGGTTGCCGAGAAAAGTGCCGCGAGAGCGGCGCCTTCCTCGAGTTGGACATCGTCGAGTACTACCACGACGGACCGCGAGGGTTGTGGCTGCGCGACGAACTCGGCGTCGGGGATACGCGCAGCGAACCACACGACACACTTGGCGCACAGTCCGCAATCGTCGTCGTAGTACACGCGCACCCTGTCCACCGTCTCCCGCCGCCTCGCGAGGACAAGGACCTGGTCAGAACCTCATGCCGTAGGAATAACCGTGGTTGTTGGTGCGCGCGTGCGGATCGCCGGTGGCTGGCGCAACACCCAGCTTGCCGAGCACGATCACCCCGGTCGGGCAGCGATCAACGCACAACGCACAACGCGTGCAGATGTCGTCGTCGATGGTGAAGATGACCTGGTCAGACGGATCCGTTCCGGGCAACTCGGTTCCATGCGCCTCGACGACCGCTCCCGGGCTTACCATGTGGATGCACTTCCACGGGCAGATATCGACACAGCCTTCACACAGGATGCACTCGGACTGGTCGATGTGGATGAACTGCTTCGGCTTAACCGCCTGGTGGAGGTAAGCCGCGTCGACTTCGACGAGTTGGTACTCATCGGTGTACGGCATCATAGGCGGGTTCGCGTCTGTTCGTGTCACCTCGAGGACAGTCGGGGGCGCCCCGCCGTTCGCACGTAGGCCGCTCCCGGCCCCACCCCCCATCGCGGCGTCTCTTGTGCGGCTACGGACACTCGTCGGCGTGACGCCCGACGCTCGCCGCACCGCATTGTCACGGATTGCCGACGAGTACGTGCTTTCGCGCCGGGAACTTCTCGATTCCATTAGCCGACCGGCGGTTCTCCGCGTCACGCCTTCGCCGCGCAGCGATCTCCTCGTCACCGTCGTCGCCGGCGTGATCTCGCGCCTGCCGGACGATCTCGCCTCGAGGTTCTCCGATCCGGTCGTCGGGGAGAGCGGCATGGTCAGCGTGCATGTCGACACGGCCGATGCGTTCCTTGCCATGCACGAGCTCGTCGACGATTCCGGTAGGACGTGGTTCGCGGCGCTTTCGGGCGCGGTGTTCGTCGACCCTCTCGACGTCGACGTCGTACCTGAACGGTTGATGGACACCGCTCTAGAACTGGCTGTCAACAACCTCAATCGCCACGATACTGGCGGGTACTGGGGTATCGCCAGGCGGGACGACGGGCAGTATATGCTGCGCGTCTGCGCATCGGTCACTGCGTCTGACGCCGACACGGCCTCATGGTCGGAACTGGTCGCCTACCTGGTCACCGCGTCGTTGGCAACAACGGAACGCTGGGAGGATGAGCCTACCCCGGCAAAGACGTACTTCGGTCTCCTAACCCGCCCGGACGACGCCCGCCCGTTCTCCCTAGAGGATGTGCTCCACGCCGTCGAGCGGTTCAGGGACTCGCTTCCGCCCGCTCTCGCCCGCGTCGTAGACGTAAGGCAGGTGGATGACCTCGTCTCGCTGGTAATCCCGTTTCCGGCGGAGGGGGGGATGCACCATCTCGTCCCTGCTTTCCGACCCCACTCGGACTTCATCGAGTCCTTGGGCGTGGAGGTGCCCGGCCTGAAGATCTACGCCAACACCTACGCTGACTTCTCCCACGAGGAGGCCTACGAGTGGGCACGTATCCTCAATGGTGACGACAAAACTCCCGGTCTCGACGACATCTGGGAGCACACCACGCCGTGGACCCTCGGCTCGTGGCTGGCGCACCGGAGTGACGAGGAGACCGCGCACGTGTTCTACCGGGGTTTCGTCCCCGCTTCCCTGGCCCGGTTCACGACCCTCGACGCGGTGGTCCGGGGCGTCGTCGGCGAGACGTGGAGCGCGTCAAACCGGGCCCGGCTTCGCAGGGAGTTCGACGCGACCGTGGAGGGAGTAGACGTCGATGCTTAGACGCCGCCGCTCCAAGAAGTCCTCCGTCTCCGACGACCTATTCGCCGACTACACCGAGGACGCCGCCGCGATCGATGCTTTCGGTATGCAGGCGATCGACTCCGACGAGCCCGTCCACCTGTTGGCGGTTCTGTTGCATCGACTACTGTCGGTCGGTGTCGTGTCGTCGGAGGAACTCCAGACCTTGGGGTTCTCGCCCGATGGTGTGAAAGCGCTCGTCGACGCGTTCGAGGAGAACGGCTCACCGGAAGAGGTCGTCCGGTTGCTGGAGGTGAGTGCCGCTCTCCGGCACTACGACGCCGAGCTCGCCGCCATCGCCGGTGAGAGGGGTATGAGCACCCGCGGCGAGGACTACCTTGCGTTACGGAGCGCGATTGCCGGCTTCTCCGAGGAGAACGACCTTCTCGACGTGCGCGCCGCGTACGAGCGCATGGTCGTCGAGTGCCCGGAACGCCTTCCTCCCCACCGCTAAACGTCGTCGTCCGGGAGTTCCCGCTGGCTGTTCCGGCTCTCTCGTGGACGGTGCGGTGCCATTACCGGATGACACCAGGGTTTTTCCGACGAGACAGCCCGGCGTGCGGTGCTCGTCGCATGGCGTTCGGACCGCACGCCGGTGTTCGTGTCGGCGTTCCCGTCGAGCGGAGGTTACGCCTACCTGCTCGAGGACGATTCGGGTCGGGAAATCGTCGTGAAGGTGACCTCGGCGCGCGCTGCCCCGGCGTTGTGTCACGTCATCGGGTGGGCCACGCTCGTCGACAGCCCGTTACTGGCGTCCGTGCGCGCACCGGAGGTCGTCGTCGATCCTGTGCACGGGGATCTTGTCGTCAGCTTCTTCCCGTACGGCGCTGCGTGCTCGTTCTCCGACGCACAGGCATGGGCATCCCTCGGGGACCTTCTCTGGGAACTCCACGCGCACGACTCGTGCGGGGTGCGCGGTTTCGATCCGTGCGCAGGTCTCGGACAGCAAGCACACGGCTTCGCCGGGACGAGATTCGAGAGCCTCTGTCGTCTGAGCGCCATCGCCCCGGACCTGGTAGACGGGTGGCGCACCGCCGCGCGCATCGAGCCGTCCGCGGTGTGTCATGGTGACGCGCATGCCCGGCAGGTCGTGCGGTTCCCGGACCGGTTGGCGTTAATCGATTTCGACCGCACCGGAGACGCGCCGGCGTTGTCCGATCTGGGCGGCGCGTGGGCGTGGAACGCGGCTGAGCAGTTGCCCGGCGGCGCATGGGCGGACCTTCTGCGCCGTTTCCGGGCGGCCGCTCCCGAGCGGGTCGTCCGGGGCTCGTCGTGCGACGATCTCGCCGAGCGTACCGCCCCGTTCGGACGGGTGTACCTGCTGCGCCGCGCGCTGAGCCAGGCGGCGGTGTCACTGCGTTCGGGCGACACCCGTTACGTCTCCGGCATGGTCGACGCCGCGCACCAGCTGCTCGGCTGACGAGACCGGGTTACGTTCCGCGTCCGGTCGCGGCTCTCCGAACCGCGGCGAACCTTACGTAGTTGTCGTCGCTGGTCCAGACGGTGTGCACGCCGACGCGGTCGAACCGGTACCGGCAACGCAGGCACGGCTGGGCGTGCCGCCACCGTCCGTCCGCGCCGACGCGGGCGACGTAGGCGGTGGCCCCGGTGACGTCACCGGCGAGCCGGAGGGCTGCAATCTCGGCGTGCTCGGACGCCAGCCATGGGGTCGCCCCGCACACGGACGGGTCGTTGCGAACGGTGAAGGCTGCCCGACCTTCTTGCCTCCGCGTAGGCGCGTCTTGACGGGTGTCTCCCCGTCGCGACGGTAGCGATACGTGACCATCTCTGCCGGACAGACGGCCGCCCGGTTCCTGGCGGCGGCCACCCTGCTCGTCGTCCCGGCGTGCTCGAGCAACGTTTCTGTAGAATCCTTCCGCGTACCCGAGGTGACCGTGCTGTTACGTCCGGCCGGCGCCGTTTACGCCGCCGGTGACACCGGTCCGGGCGGCGGCACCGTGTTCGCGGTATTCGCCACCCCGTTCGCCTGCGGGCCGACCCTCGCGTCCACGTGCACCTATCTCGAAGCCGCACCGGACGCGTGGAGCGGTGGCGGCGACCCGGCCGGAAACTGGTCCGACGGCACCGGTGTCATGGTCGGCACCAGCATTGCCCTGGGTCACGGGCACCGGAACACGTTGGCGGCGCTCGCACAGGACCGTTCGGCCGGCAGTGCCGTCACGATGGCACAGCGCTACGACGGAGGGGGTTTGTCCGACTGGTTCCTCCCGTCCAAGCAGGAGCTCAACGAGCTGTGCGAGTACGCGCGCAACCAGGCCACCGGTGACATCGGGGTGTTGTGCAACAACACGGGCACGCTGCGGGCCGGTTTTGCTGACACCATGTACTGGAGTTCCTCGGAGTACTCGGACGCCGTCACGTGGCGGCAGAAGTTCAGCCACGGCAACCCGGGCGTCTCCGGCGACGCCACCTCCCACCGGGTACGCCCGGTGCGTGCCGGGTAGTATCGTCAGCCCTGCACCTCGAGGGTTTCCCACCTTCTTGTCCCTGCCCCGGTGGCGCGGACGGTCGAACGGTATGAAATCCGCCCGCAGCCTTTCCGTCCTCACCGTCCTCACCGCGCTCTTGCTGACCGCCGTGCCCTCTTCCGTTGCCACCGCGACAACCAAGCCCGTCTCAGCCTCGGTGCCCGCCCCCGAATCGATCAAGGAACGCACGCTCAAGGCATGGGTCACACAGTACCTCAAGGCCATTGGTCGCAGTGCCGAAGCGATGGCCGCGTCCGAGGGAGCAAAAGTCAACGACACGTACATCGACGCGTCGGCCAACGAGGTGTACTCTGAAGCCCCGATCGCCTTCGACCCGAAAACCAACACGGCGTCACTGAGCTATGGCGGCGTCACGTGTTCCGGGAGTATAAGCGTCTCCGGTTCACGCACAAAGGTTGGACGGGTGTCGTGCAGCAACAAGTCGAGACTAGCTTGGGAGAGTCAGAAAGAAGCGATCGACGTCGAGTGCAAGGATGCGCTCAAGTCGCTCGCATCCCTGTACCGTGACGCGCGTAGCATGTTGAATAACAGTCGGGCGGGCAAGGAGGAGTTTCGTAACCTCAAGGAGATCTACTCTAGGGATGTCATGAAGGTAAAGGACGCATGTAAAGACCGTATCAAGGACCTCGGCCCGCGTCCGCGCGGCTAGAGATCGGTTCCTGGACGCTGAACGCGCCGCTAGGGGTTTCGGTGCCCCTGGCTGGATTTGAACCAGCGTGTCACCGCTACGGTTTCTACACCTTATAAGAGTGGGCCGATACAGGGGCGCGTACGTACCTATGCCCGTATTCGCGGGTAGTCTGTGTAGTCGCCCGTTGTCATCCTGTAAACCGTACCCGGTGCCGTCTTCTACGCATTCAGCCCGGACGCCGCACGGACGTGTATGATTTTTAGGCACGGGCACACTATAGTTTGCTCAAGAGGAGCCTTCCGCGGGCGTTACATAAAGGTAGTGTCTCAGCCTTCCAAGCTGATGGTGCGGGTTCGATTCCCGCCGCCCGCTCGACGAGGTAGACGCATAAGTTGCTATCTCACACGCACATAAGTGCGAAACACCGAGCTCCCGGTCGAGTTAACTTTCAAGAGGTCATCCGGTCCGGAAGTTCAGGGGTTTCGTAGTCTGCCGCCCCGTTCAACACACTAAACAGACTCTGCTGGCCTGACCGACCCCGGGAAGTAGACCTGGATCCTCGGGAGGTTCTTGAATCTAGAGTGCGTACATCCCCGGCCACTATATGCCTCTTGCAAGTCTCCCGCACAGGCTTCCCTCTGCGCAGCCGTGTGTGCTAAGCAGGTTGCGGAGTCCACCCTGTTACCCGGGTAGATCGTCATCGGTTTTCGAGGCGATCCGCCTCGTTGCGGTCCGCCGGGACGAGGGATCCACGTCGAAGTGGCGAAACAGGCAGACGCACCAGCCTTAGGAGCTGGCGCCCGGAAGGGTGTAGGGGTTCAACTCCCCTCTTCGACACCAGCAACACCGCGGGGTGTGGCGCAGCTTGGTAGCGCGCGTCGTTCGGGACGACGAGGCCGCAGGTTCAAATCCTGTCACCCCGACAACCAGGTATGCGCGTAAGTCGAGGCAAGCGCGTACCGAACCCCGGAGAGCCGACCTCTCAAATGCCCAGAGGCTCCCGGGTATCCGCGTTTCTACTAGAGATGCCGGTCAGCCCGGAATCCCGCCCTACGCTGGATCACTTGCTTAGGTGCACGTTTCGACCAGGCAACGGAAAACCCCCGGCCGCAGCCGGGGGTCCGTGTTCGTATCGCCAACTGACACGTTGGCGCAGTTCGTCGCGAGGAATTAGCGTACGTGATTAGCGTACGTCTTTTTCCTCGCGGCGCAGGTGCATGTAAAGCTGTGCCCAGCCCTGGTTGAGGGCCTTCTCGGTATCCTCCGCAGTCGGGGTTTGGTCCCCCCTGGGGTTGCGGCGATAGACGATCACGTCGTTTCCGGTTGTGTCCCATATGCGACCACTGACAGGGTGCGCAAAGCTGAACAGAAACCTGAACCGCACGAACGGCACAACTGCGAAGTCCGCCGCCGGATCACTACCGCTGTAGCGATCCGTCTCCAACAGTTCGACCGTCTGGAGAACCCAGCCGGCTTCGGCGGCGAATTGCGCGCCCCCTGCTGTCAACGGGACTGGGCCCGCCGAAGGCAACCTGCGTGCAGGCGGTGTCTCGTCCACTTCTTCTCGGGCCGAAATCCGTTCCGCGTTGCGGCGGCTCGCACCGGCCAGATAGGCCGCTATAGATACTGCTAACATATAGTTTCCCTCCTGGGGATGTTTGAGCGTCGGCTGATCCGACGCTTCGACGACTACTGCCGCATATACCGCCTCTGACCGTCTTGCATCCGCCGTCCGTCCGTGCACGATACGACGGCATGAAACCCTCCCGCACTGCTTCCGTCCTAGTCGCGCTCCCGGCGCTCCTGCTGACCACCTTGTCCCCTTCCGTGGCCGCTGCGGCAACCAAAGAGACCTGCAGGACGATCTCAGTGTCTGACACCGCAAAACTCACTCCCGCTGCGGGTTCACGACCTCTACGTCAATCTGATGGTGGGAGTACAATCCCGTACAAGGTGTCCGTGTCTCTGAAGGTCTGTTTCACCTTCGACAAGGTCACCCGGACCGTCAACGGACGTAGCACCAAACAGGTCGCCTTGTCGAAGGTCAGTACCTCCACGAAGGTGTCCCACTCCGGTCACCTTCCGGTAACCTCGGTTTATGGCAGAACCGCCGATCACGACGCCGTATACAGACAACACATGGAACCGGCCAACCGCAGCTACGTCGAACTCGCATCCGTGCTAATTACGGATGTAACTCTGCGTTGGGAGAAAGGAAAGTTCGTCACCTATACCGGCAGTGGGAGCGGGGTAGCCTACGACACCGGATGGCACTATTTCCAGACGGCACACGACATGTACCGCGAACTGGTAGCGGCCGGGTTCTCCTGCGACGCAACGCGCTGCAAACCCAAGAAGAGCAGCATCACCAGTGCGACCGTCACTCATACGAAAGGGTCGGATGTTGCCAACGGCGGCGATGCACTCATGACCAAGG